>Ga0307979_1000701_pt1 | contig 23287 bp, 24 predicted proteins | sample OrgLakmetage1058_FD_201833 | JGI IMG/M metagenome (GOLD analysis project Ga0307979, IMG submission 201833) | Saline water microbial communities from Organic Lake, Antarctica - #1058 | ecosystem: Environmental > Aquatic > Non-marine Saline and Alkaline > Saline | place: Antarctica: Organic Lake...
TTCTGCCATGACGACGCTGCGGCGCTTTTTTACTCCACAACCGTCAGGTCCAAGAACGCGCTGTTCCAGGTGGAATCAGGTACTCCAGGCATCACTGCAGCCTTTTTTACTAATTACAATTTAATGTGCCTTATTTTGGCGGTGATCGAAGACGTTGGCGTGCATCAAATGATGAGTTTGCTGCCTGGGAGTGGTGCCACCTCGCGAGGGAGGCGCTCAACGCCCACGCTATTCGCACTAATCATTGTGGCCAGAGTGCCCATAGTGCACCTTGATTCAAGATATAAGTTGTTGAAAGCGATTCCACGCTTGTGCGCTTGTTTTCAACCGCATCTAGGGGAGATACTGGCCTTTTGGCTATTTTCTAATATTTTGTTTGTTTTGGGCGGATTTTGAGCGAACGCCGATGCCCGAAACGCATGCCCACCCGCCCGCACTGGGATTCTGATTCTATTGATGTACTCTATATACTCAAATGTACTCCTCATTAGAGCATTTTTCCACTATTTTTATATCTTTAGGTCCTAAAGCAAATTTGGAAAAAGTGTCAGTGTGCGTTTTTTTCTATACGTGGACTTTCACGCACACGGCAAAATAGTAGAAAAATGTTCTAATGAGGAGTACATTTGAGTATATAGAGTACATCAATAGAATCAGAATCCCAGTGCGGGCGGGTGGGCATGCGTTTTGGGCATCGGCGTTCGCTCAAAATCCGCCCAAAACAAACAAAATATTAGAAAATAGCCAAAAGGCCAGTATCTCCCCTAGACGCGGTTGAAAACAAGCGCACAAGCGTGGAATCGCTTTCAACAACTTATATCTTGAATCAAGAGGCACTATGGGCACTCTGGCCTCGATGATTAGTGCGAAAAGCGTGGGCGTTGAGCGCCTCCCTCGCGAGGTGGCACCACTCCCAGGAAGCAAACTCATCATTTGATGCACGCCAACGTCCTCGATCACCGCCAAAATAAGGCACATTAATTTGTAGTTACTGAAAAAGGCTGCAGTGATGCCTGGAGTACCTGATTCCACCTGGAACAGCGCGTTCTTGAACCTGACGATTATGGAGTAAAAAAGCGCCGCAGCGTCACCATGGCAGAAAACCAAGGCTCGCAGCGCATAAAACCACTCCAGACACGATCGAGAGCGCCGCATCGACTGATGTGATCATATTAGCTGCTGCAGATGTCACCGACGGTCACTCGGGCGACTATGAGGGTGCCCGTGGCCAGCTGAGGCGTTTCTATCTGCAAAAGCCCATAAAAGCTGGAATCAGATAATCGCAGAAACGAGAGCGAAAATTTCCTCAAAGGCGCGCACGAGACAGCATGACTTTTTAAACACATACCCGGAGTCGTTCGAGCGCGAGACTTCGGTGACTATGTTCCACAGCGAGCGCACGGGCCTACAGAAGCGTGCCGGTCGCCGGGCGTAGCACCATTCTTTGCAGGCATCTCGCAAAGCAATTCTTCAGCAAGAGACTTAAAAAATGGGACGCTTAGCCAAAGCGTTATATCCTAAAGATAATCCCCAAGCTTTATCCTAGCTAAAGCTTTGCGCTATCGGCGTCGGGCGACGGTTAGCGAGTAACAGTGGTGCCATGGGCGTTGAAATAATCTATTTCGTGAAAATTTTGAGTGACAGTGAAAATCCGTACAGGGAAATCTCTGTCTCCCTTAACTTCATATAAGCAAATATAAGCAATATATATACGCAAAACCCTACGGTTGAAGACGAAGAGCTCAAGTGAGAGCTCCCCTCCTCATTTCAATTTTTTCTCCACGAACGCGATCGCCACGACTCTCATCGCATCCTGGCGAAGGGGCCTTAAGTTGGACGCTTAGCGCTGGGAAATCATGTCAAGTCGTAAGAAGTCTGGCGCTAAGAAGGGCAAGAAGAAGTCTGGCACTCGGTGAGGCGTCGTTTATATGTACTTTCAATGAAGCGTGCTCTGAAGAGCCTGTCGTACTCACTCTTTCAAGCTTGCCCAAGTGTTTTGTCTTCGGTGCGCTCTTCAGATCTGAGCTATGAATGGAATAAGTTTTGCTCGCTTAAAGTTTCTAAACTAAATGTTCTTTACATGTGTGCTACACAGGCTGGTCAACTTGGGAGATCTCGGGCCAGATGCGCTCGCGACATTCGATGCGGCCAATGAGAGCAGCAACGCTGCCGAGGATGACGACGACGAGGACGACGAGGACGCAGTCCTGCACCCGGTGTCGCAAATGATGTTCCCGTTAGATGAAAGTAAGTGCCTAATAGCTGTACGTTTAACTCATGCGCATTTCTATGCCGTGTTCTCATGGCGCCGTTGAGCATACTTTTCAGGGTGCAAGGTCACCCTGGTGGTCTTCCTTATGCTAGCAAGGGAATCTGAGTGTTTGCTGCGGATTTGCGAGAGTGGATCTGCTGGATTGAAGATTGTTTCGGTCTGATTTACTTTGAATAACCCTATTGTGAAGTTGCGCTGCGTGCGTCACCTTTCTTGCGCACTGGAGTTTCGCGATTACCGCCCTCCTCTCAAATGCCTTCCTTTTGTCGACTCCTAACTTGCTTTGAACATCTCAACTACCTACAGCGGAAGCCTTGCTCGACGATGAGGAAGAATATCCTGAGGAAGTGCTGTCCGAGCCCCTTCTTGCGCTTGCCAAGGCTAGAATATTGAGCATCTGGATTGCGCTCGTGCAAGACAGCCCCCAGTCCTCTTTTTCGTCTTCGCGGGTTAGCGCAGCTGCTGGCTACGGGGCCCTGATGTCCCCTGAGCTGCACAGCAAAATGCACATGGAAATGCTGCACTTAGGCATGGCCAACAGCACTAGCGACGCAGCGAGCATGCTCTGTTCGGTAAGTGTCATTGCACCGCCATGCCAAAGTGGTCTCCACTACCTTCCCCCTTGTGGACTCGTTTAAGCCTTCCACCTGTGCAGTTGTTGTTGCTCGGGCGTGTCAGCATATGATTTCCCCGCCTATCTTCGCCTGGTGTTTCTATTGTGTAGGTATCGCGTCGGCTGTCGGATCAGGGCATGTTAGACGACAAAGAGCTCGCTGATTTGACGGTGTGGCAGCGGAACATGCGCATGAACGAGAGCCGCCACGGGAGCTGGGAAAGGGCCGACTCCGGGGGCTACGAAGAAGTGCTCACGATGATCGAATGGGTTCGACGACGGATTCACCCTCCGAACGACGAGGACGAAAGCGGTGAAGACGACGCGGCCAGCGATGAATTAGACGACGTTGAGAAGCTTCGTGGCGAGGAATGCACTGACTCCTGGGCGCTGTCCAGCCTGCCTCCGGGTAGCGAGGTTGAGATGCAAACAGCCCCTTCGAGTGGCAGCGAAGCAGCGTGGAACCGTCTAGAGGTCGGTGCGTTAGCAAAGAAGAGCAGTAATGAGGACTTAGCGCAGAGCAGCAGCAGCAGCAGAAGTAGTAGCAAGAGAAATGGTAGAGCTAGTAGTGCCAAAGGCATGGGAAATGGCTGGCTAGGAACTAGTTCATTTCCCCAGGGAACTAGTGGTGGCGGAGGCTCGTCTGACGGTGCGCTCGCGGGTGCTTCACGAGCTCTCACCGTCTTGTGCCGAGCTGCGACAGTGTATCAGACGTGGCAATCGCCCGAGGTGCAGGCGCTGCGGCAACGCATGGAGAATCAGCAAGAGCGGCGAGAGAACGGAGACACTAGTAGGCTTAGAGCCGCCAGTAGCGGTGGCAGCGGCAGCAGTATGCGCAGTCGGAACAGCAGTAGTAGCAGTGGGAAAGGGCGCAGCAGCGATGGGAAAGACGACGGCGAGTACGACCCAGAAGTAGAAATCGGGAGAGCTATCAAGCGGGTGTGCTACAAGGAAGCGTGCCACTTGCTGTCGCCTCCGGAAGTCTCCCTGCTGTTGTGCTGGCTGGGAGATGACGATAACCGAGATCGGAAAGCGAAGATTGCGGAGCTGGAGCCTGCGCTACAGCAAGTGGAGGCGTGGGCGCCGGAGATTCTGCAGCTGATTCAATCGCCCCCTTTCATTGACCACCGAAGCTTAGTGATGTCCGTGGTGAAAACCGCCCATTGGCACTTGGTGAAGATGTGGGAGTTTGAGGGGGAGTACGCTAAGGCAATAGCGGCTCAGGTGACGCTGAAAGCGAGCACCTTGGTGGAATGCCAGCCGGAAGAGCTTCGGATCGTGGAGGCCGCGGCGCGGCAATACCGTTGGACCGAACTGAAAGAACGCGGCGAGGTGTTTCCCGTGTTCTTCTTTTTTTGTGGTCTTTACTTCACCATCTTTCTCGTCTTTGACTTGTCCATTTTTTAAACCTTTGATGCTGCATTTGCAACCAAACAAACCAACAACCAGTACACGAGTACTTAATATTTTAGAGCCTTGCTTTGTTAACGCTTCTCAAACTACAAGCGTCGTTTTGCGCGCTTTTCTCAGGAATTATTCGCGGAAGGCCAGTACACGGCCTGCCGCGCCCTGCACGAGCAAGCTCTAGCGTCGCCCGACTTGTTTTTGGCCAACACCAACCACAAGGCGGTGTCGGAGCAGGTGATTCGCAACTGCCAGCACCAGGCCAAGCATGACTTGCGGCGCTCCAAAGCCCCCTCGCACCAAACCGCTGCCAGTCAGGCGCAGCACCAGCAGAGCGGCGTCGCTAAGCTCGCCCAGCACCTCAAGGACCGGGCAGCTGCTTCGAGTGAGCACGCTCTTGACGACTCTGCAGCTGCTAGAGCGGCATTAGCGGCGCAGGCGGAAGCGGCAGCTGCGTCCAAAGCGAGTTGCGCGGCTACTGTAGCGTTTGCGAGCGCGCTCAGCCACCAGGACCTCCGACGAGAGCTTCGCTTAGGCAGCGACCTCAATTACCAGGATGGTTCTGCAACAGCCTTAACGACTAGCACAGATGGTTCAGAAGTGGCCGTGGCTGGAAGCAGCGGCTCTGGTAGTGGTGGTAGTAGTGGTGGTGGCGGTGTAGATGCTGCTTCAGGGCTTGCTATTAGCACAGAAGTCAATCAAAGTACGAGTAGCAGCAAGGGCCCTGGCTCAGGAAACAAGAAAGCTCCTAAGCACGGCCTCAAAGGTTCAGGTGGCAAGAACGGCTGGGGGCTGCACAGCAGCAATCACAGGCGCGGCCATAGTAGTAAATCTTGGTTGGACAATCACGCTGCCTCGGTCGCATCCGCCGTCGTGAATCTAGAAGCGAAAGGAGCGTCGCTGGCATCGAATCTAGAGGCACTGCATGACTGCCTCTCTCCTGAGATGAGAGCGGCAGCGGTGCTGCGGCCCAGCTTAACTCAACATTCGTTTGCTGATCGCCTCCGTGAATCGTGGCCTTGCCAACAAACGGTGCATTCATAATACACTCAATTGTTTAACCGCGGATCGAATCGGGAATTTCACGATTTTTATGCATTTATTCATATGCGTCTTTTGCGGCTGATGCTTGATTCCTGTTTAGTTTTTTTGGCGAATTGTAATCTCCTTCCCCTTACCTTTCTCACCTTAGATCTCGGAGCTGGTGCACGGGCAGCCAACCCGCGTGCAGGTGTATGAATGCTTAACTTGCCGGGGCGTCGGTGGCGCGGGGGGGCGGCTGCATTTGATTTGCGACCTGTGCCGCCGGGTGAAGCATTCTTCGCGAGGGCACCGCCTGAGGCCTCTGGGCACGGCGTTTGAATGCGACGATTCTGCGTGCGCCAGCCCGTGGTGCCCGGAGTTCCGAGTGCGCACTGTGCTACCGTCATCCTATGAAAATGGGGGCAGCGAACCAGCGAATAGCAGCAGTAGGAGCGGTAGTAGTAGTGTGGATAAGCCCAACAACGGAGACACTAAAGCGAACAGTAGCAGCGGAGGCGTGAAATCAACGGGTAAATCGCGCTTGTTTTCGGCGGCCCGCGGAGAGAGCTTTGAGGCAGCAACACAGCCGGATGCTGTGACATCTGCAGGTGGTGCTCCTATTGGCACCTCGAATGACGTCACTCCTTCGCCCAATGCCAATGCCGATGACTCGTCAGCGATGCTGCGGATGGTCGCGCCTCTCAACGATGGCTCCAAAATTGAGGTATGCAGGTCATGCTTCTCATTTGCTGAAGATGGAAAACGAGCGAACTCCTCCACTTGAGTGATACGCGGTCAAGTCAAATATTGCTTTTGTTTCCGTTTTTAAACCACCTCACGCTGTCTCTTCCATTGCTCTATTACATTATTCCACTAGTTGAGCTTGGAAATGCCCTGTGGTCCTGCAGCCACTACCAAATATTTAACAGAGCTCCTGCAAAAAGCGGAGTACGCTGAGGCGTTGGATGAGTGCATTTTGGCGAACCAAGCTGACAAACACGAGAAGCTTGAGAAATGGACGGTGAACTGGATCGAGCGGTGGAATGCCAAAAAAGCCGAGCTCAAGAGAGCCGAAGCTGCCGCAGCTGCCCACGCTGAGATTTACGACAACGTGGCACGCACCGACCGCAAGAGTGACCGGTCGAATTTGCGCCGGCGAAAGCCCGCGAAGGATGCGTTGGACGACGATAGCGCGCCCGCTGGCTATGTGCCTCTTTCGGACGGTAGCGACGAGGCGCCTGTTTCCAATGAGAGTAGAAAAAACAGCACCCGCAGCGGCGAAGGAGACAACGACGACGACGAAGACGAGTCGACAGGAAAGTCGTTGTATGCCTCGCAGCAGGTCTTAGCCACTCATCGATGGGCCACTGGTGCCTCGGAAGAAGCTTCCTCGCCGAGCTTAGAACCCGTGACTGCAAGCACTGACAATGACGACGTAGGAGAAGGCGATGCGCTGGAGAGTGGGCGGTTTCCAGGCCACGGTCGAGGTGTTTCAGAAGTGGAAAGGGATGTAGTGCGGCTGCGTGAGCTGCTGCGGGAAATGGAGCAGTCGCTGGTGAACGATTTGAGCGAAATGCATGTCGACATGGTGCTCTTGAAAGCCCTGTACCGGCAGGCGGCGCTCGCCAAAATCGCCAAAGCGCTTCGCCGAAAGCTGGAAGCGTCCCGGGGGCGCTCCGAAGACCAAATGGCGCGAGCAGCTACCCTGGCCGCAGAGCAAGAGGCAGAAGACGCAATGCGAGCGCTGGAACTGGAAGAAGTGAACTCGAGTAAAGCCAACAGCAAAGGTACTTCCAAAGGTGGCAACAAGGGGCACCACCAGAAATCAGGAGGAGCCAAGGGCAGTAGCAGCAGTGGAGGCGATGCCGGCGGCGGCGGTGCGTTAGGCAGCGGCGGAGATGGCACCGAAGGCGGAAGCACGAGCGAGAACAACCCGATTGAAAGCAGTGCTGCTCCAAAGAAGCTCACCAAGAAGCAGAAGGAAAAGGAAAAAGCTCGACAGAAGCGCGAAGAAGACGAGGCCAAAGCAGCGGCTGCAGAAGCCCAACGCGCTGCGAAGCTGTCGGAAGCTCAGGCCCAACGCGAAAACGACCGACGAGAAGCACTGCGCGCTGCTCAAGCTGCGCGTGAAAAAGAAGAGCAGGCGGTGCTGAGCGCGCAGCGAGAGGCTCGCCTGGCGGCCGAAAAAGCACTCGCGGAAGAAGAAGAGCGCATGGTGGCGGAAGCTCTGGCGGCATCGGAAGAGCTGGCTCGGGTTGCGGCCGAACAAGAAAAAGAAGAGCAAGCGGCCGCCGCGAGTGCTGCCGCCGCAGCGCAAGCAAAAGAGAAAAAAGACAGAGAAGAAGCAGCTCGTCGTAAGAAGCTGTCTGAGGAGAAGGAAAAGGAAAGGAAAGTAGTGGAAGCCGACAAAGCGAAAGCGCTTTTAGCTATCGAGAAGGCAAGGGCTGTGGAAAGAGCGGCCAAAAACAAGGCTGCAAGTGCTGCTGCTAGGAATACGTCTGCTGCATCAAAAGTTCCAGCCAAGAAGTCAGTCATAAGTAATACGGAGGACGAAGAAGAAGAAGAAGAAGGGTTCACCGTCTCATTTGGCGATGAAGTTGGCGACGACGACAACGACGAGGATGCCTCTCCACCTGTGGCGAGCAGCACGAAAATGAAGCGAAACAGTGGGAAAGCGGCCAGCAGCGACGACGACGGCGAAACCGAGTCCGAAGCGAGCATCGCTGAAGCGAGCGTCTCGGACAATGGCGAGCCGAGTCGCAGCAGCAGCAGCAGCAGCAGACAGCAGAAAAACACTAGCGCTGCTGCTGCTAGAAGAATGCGGCCGGATGCGCCCACTTTTCAACCGACCATGGCAGCGGCTGCCACGCCTGTGCCGTCGTACCTGCCTCACCCTCAACACCACCCTTACATGTATCCCCAGGGAGCCGGAGGCCCCAATGGCATGTACCCACTCGGGCCCGGCAACCACGGTATGAATGGACCAGATCACATAGGTGGTGGCGGCGGCGGTCCGATGGCGCAAGGCATGATGCCCCCCATGTATTTCGTGCCTCCCCCCGGGATGGACCCTAGCGCCTACCACCATCACCAGGGTGCTGCTGCTGCAGGAGCGGGAGGCCCCGCGGGCCACCCGCAATTCCACGCGGCGAACTTTCAGCAACTGGTGCATGCCTATGGCCTGCCCCAAGCCCAACAAATGATGCAGCAAATGCAACAGCAGCAGCAGTACCAGATTCAACAGGAGCAACAGGATGACGACGAGGGCGAAGAGGATGAGGACGATGAGGAAGAAGACAACGGCGAAGAAGGCGAGGAGGGGGAAGATGGCGCAGGTGAACCTTCTCCTGTTTCTTTGGTTGAGGCTCCTACCACGACCAATCAGGGGACAACAGCAGCACCGTCCACCTCGACCGCGGAAGCACAACTGCGGCAAATGCTAGCCCTTCCGCCAACTAGCAACGCCAACTCTTCAGCTCAACCACCTCCTCAGCCTGCTAATGCTGACAGCGAGCCACCGGCCGCGGCAGTTGCAGACATTAGCCCGGCTGTTACCTCAGAACAACAGCAGCAGAAATCGCCCTCGCCGCAGCCGCCGCAGCAAAGAACTGCAGCAGTGGTCGCGGGAGAAGGAGGAGCTGCTGCTTCCCTTTCGCCGGCGGAGAAATCTCGCCCCGCACAATTGCAGGCTTTGGTGAAGAAATTGTGTGGAGGCAAGCGCCTGTCAGATTCCGTCGCTCTCGCCCTTTTCCGCCTGCCTGGCTTCAAAGCCAAGTTCACCGCCGCGGTTGCCGCCGCTACTACGAGCACGGGTAAGCAGGGCACGATGAGTGCAGCAGCAGTCGTAGCGGGGGGTAGTAGTGCTCAAAATCCTTTAGCGACAGCCCTCTTGGCGGCCTTCACTGAAATGAGCAAAGTTGAATCGTCAGCGCAAGCTGCGCCTGAAGCAAAGGGAGGAGCCTCGGGAGGCAAGGGTAGTGGTGGTGGGAAGAACAAAGGCAGTAGTAGTAGCAGTGCTTCGGCGGTAGCAACGCCGTCTGCGACTCCTTTAGCACCCAGCACTGCGCTAGCGACCTCGTTGAACGCCCTGGCAGCAGCGGCGGAAGCTTCCGGTTGGTGCGAGCTAAGCACCAAGAGTTCATCTTTGGACGCGCCTCTCTCGTGCGCGTCATTCTTGGCTCAACTTGACAAAGCTTCCGCCAGTCGTGGGTGTGTGCGGGAAGCTTTTGGTGTTAATCTGGTGAGCGCTTTCCCGGTCCTCGGCGCAGTTGCAGCGACACCGCACTCGTCCCCGCCTTTCGTTGCCACAGCTGCCCTGTCAGCGCTTGCCGCAGCTGCGAAATCATCGACTACAACAGGAGCAGCGATGTCAAGGAAGGGAGGAGCCAAGCCTCCAAATGAAGCAGCAGCAGCAAGTGCACCTTCGTTTGAAGCGTGCTGGCGAGCTGCTTACCCTCCTTGGAAAGGGGCTGCTGGAGTGGATCGAAAACCTGAAGTGGTTGCTCTTGGCTTTAACTGGGACACCAATGCTGGTGGTGGTGGCAGTGGTGCAGCAGCAGGAAGCGGCACTAGTGTAGCAGAAGTGTGGACGAAATGGGTGCCGCCTCTGCTGAACCTGAGTAGACTCCTAGACCCCCCGCCCCCGGGGCAAGCCTCTTCACCGCCTGCTGGAGGAAGTGTGCTCGGCCAGGCGAACCTGCGTGGTGTCGTTTGCGCTGCTGGCGACGGCAGCCAAGGTGGTGGAAGCGGCGGCTTTGTGGTGATGGCGCAGAAGCCTCCAACGCACCGCGGCTTCAGCACTTCTACTTGGGTGGCCTGCGCGGGCGTGCGAGGAAGAGGAAGCAAAGAAGGAGAAAAAAGCGCAGCCGCTGTCAGTGACATTAGCAGCAGCGGCAGTTTGTGTCCGGCAGCAGCGGAAGTAGGCTCATTGGCAGCGGTCAAAGAATTAGCCACCGCCCTCAAGCTAAAACCGCTTGTGTTGTTGTACGAAGTTGCGCCTCAGCCGCCGGCTGCTGCTGGTGCTGCCACCACCACCGCCAGTGGGAGTGGAAACTCATCGTCGAGGCAAGGCAAAGGTGGTGGTGGAGGCAAAGGCAGCACACGCCACCATGGTGCACCGCGAGGAGGAGGAGGAGGCGGCGGTTCAAGTCGCGGCGGCTCATAGGATTTTTGAATGGGCCCCTTTTTGCGCCTCTTCTCAATTTTGATTCGAACGTTTTGTTCCTTCCTGCAAGAATACATGTATTGGAGGAGTTTTGTTGATTTCGGCTTGCCGGTTGATGCCACGCCGATAATTCATGAGTCAGGGCTCGTCTTCGGCAATGCTATCTCCTTTTGCTCTTTTGATATATATAATTTTCTCGATTAATTTTGACTGTGATCTAGCATATCATCAGCTCCAGGTCGAAAATTTATTAAGAAGGCTACATGGCCCGCCAATCAAAAGGTAAATACACGAGGTACATATGGCACACGGCATGGTGCATAACGTTTTTTCTGTGTGTCGTGTGTCGTGCGTCCGCTTCTAACTGCCAAGCGCCAGTGGCTAATGATATAGTGGGATAATCCAAAACTCCAACTCACTGCCGAGAACTGGCGAACAAATAACTGAAGTGGAAGAGTGCATGGTCTTGGTTACTAAGCCCTTTTCAAGTACGCCCCGTCAGCGGTTCGAACGACAATGGTGTCGCCCACGTCCACAAACGCCGGTACCTTTACCTCCACCCCATTGTCGAGCTTCATGGTCTTGGTGCCCGGGCCCGTGCCCCCTCCCTGTAAACCCGTCACTTCTTGCGCCACCAGCGAGACCTCCGAGGGCAACGTCACTTCCAACACCTCGCCGTCCAGAGTTCGCACCTAGAGGAGGACCCCAAGGAGGAACAGGTTCGAAATATTTGTAAGCAGTAACGAATTGATCTTGTGAAATGAAAACAACCCCACGGGCGATGATTCATGTCTTATATATCATAGTCATAAGTACAACTGCCCGGATTTTAAAGCAGCAACAGTGAGGTCTTTTCGCAGCAACAGACGCGCACGAACCTCAAGCTTCATGCCATCTACTAAGAAGCGCCGGGAGCCCGCATCGACAATGGAGTCGGCGACTTCAAGCTGGTCAAACGTCTCGTCGTCCATGAGCACTAAGTTGCTACCGTCGCGGTACAGCAGCGACATCGGAGCTGGCTTGTTGAGAGATACCTAGATAAGAAATCAGAGAGCGCATTATCAAGGAGGTCATTTTCAACAGGCTCATAAATTCCGTCAAAGGCAGAGAAATAAAACTCACCAGCTCAAGTTTTTCTGACGGAGGAACCCGGAGATTTTTCTTAGCACCACTACGCATGTCCGTAAGCTCGAAATTGTAGAATGCTTTTCCCTGGGCACCTTTTTCTACATGTGTCGACGCTTCCACCACGAACAATTTCCCATCCAGCGACAGGACAGCTCCTGATTTGATCGTGTTCGCCGAATCTTTGAAACCTACACGTGGCGGCACCCGGATCCTTGTCAGATTGGGAGTTATAACCCACGGGCTTGAAGACGCCGCCGTGCGAACTGCGGGTAGCCGCCAAATTGATTGCAGCATTCTCGAAGGATGTACTCTCGAGCTCGATTTCGAAATGACTATCAAAAACTAGACAGCTTCTATAAAGCCACCTTATAAATCAGGCAGTTGTTTGAAATTATTTTTGTTGAGAATCTAGGTATACAGCTGTGCTTGAGGCCCCTGCTTCGGAGCTCTATAAGAGAGTGCTTCTTTGGCCCAGCTCTTAAACTTAGCTCTCAGCCCTCAACTACTTAGCTTCGGCACGGCAAGTGGCTCAGCTCTCTTCGCTCTGAGCAACGAGCAACCAACTCCGAGCGAACAAACCACACTAATATGGTACATGTAGCAAACCTCACCGAGAGTTGCTTTCCTGCACGTCAAGCTGGTCATTTCCAACTGTCTCATTGCTCATTGCTCGGGGAACTGTCGACCTTTGGCGTGGGCGCTGCTACAACAGCCATGGCCGATGCGGACAGCCCTGGCATCAGCAAGCGACAGCTCATTTCCATCCTTGAGTTGATGTGAGGGCGATTTTTGCTCTCAAGTTGGATTGCTGTTTGTCTTGACCCCAATCATTACCATCACATTCCTTTGCCGTCTGTGGAATCTGCTTCATGTTCAGGGGTGCAATACCAGAAGGCGCCGCCAATGAGATGGAGTCAGGGCCTGAAAAAGCTGGCAATGGTAGGGAAGAAGCTCTCCAGACTGAAGAAGAAACGAAGTCTGCGCCGTTACCATCTCGCTTTGAGGAAGCGCGCACAACGTTGTTTCCAGCAGGAACTGACGAAAGTCTAGTGGCTGGAGAGGACAACTTCGTCCCACTTTCGGCGTGGACGGCCGAAGACCTCTCGAAATTTGTGGCAGCATTAGGCACTGATGTACTGTACCAGCGTGCTGCTGCACTCATATTTCATTTCGGCCTAGACGGGTTTACACTAGAGGTATGTCGTGCAATCTTGACATCTTGTTATACAGTGCGGTGTCCTCGAATCGAAAGACAACATCCTGTAAGCACCACGCAAAATACTCATATAGCTATGGCATGTGTGTGTTTCACTATACATCTAAGAGAACTTGAAATCATCAGTTTTTTCATGCGTCCGTTGATGCTCCCCGTTCCTCGAAGCGTTTCTTCTTGTATCCTGCACGCTCAACGCTTTTGCCACCCTGCGTCTCCGCCCCCCCTCTTTCTGCCCTTCCTTTCCAGGCGGAGTACGGCGTAACGGGTGTCACCACCCTCGTGGAGAATGACTTGGAGTTGGGCGAGAAGGCTTCGCCTGTGCTTCGCCGCGTGCTGACGGCGCATTTGACCCGCCTGCTCAGTCGTGGAGGTGGCCCTTTGAATGCAACGGCCGCAAAAAGTGCTGACGACGATGACGACCTAAACACAACACTGGATGACACAATTGACGATTCGATCCAATCGCCTGGCTCCAACCGTGAAAATTCGGGTGATTTTATTGAGGACGGGCACTCGACAACTTCCTCTGGCGATGATGACGGCGATGAATCGAGCCCGACCAATAATAATGGTGCAACAAACCAACAAGTGATACACCTCGACCAGTTTATGAGCGCTGTCCAAGCCATGATGCAACAACAGCAGAATCAAGGGGAAGAGGGTGTTTATGGTGGCCAAGGCGTTGAGACTTTCTCGTCAAAACGCAGCTCCGAGTCCTATGCCCGAGCCGCTGCGCGTCAAATGGCCGAAGCCGAAGCAGAAGAGCGAGCCTGGCGCCAGAAGCAGCGAGGGCCGGTGCCCGTGGTGAAGCGCGTGGGCGGCGGCTACTTCGTGGGCTATGGCAAGCCCGGCGGCCCTACTACCCCTGGAGGGCGGCCGCAGCTGAGCCAAGGCGGCACCATCGGCCGGGCCGTCGGGTACGGGCCGACGGGATGGGGCCGGCTCCCGCTGGCCCTGAAGGCCGACCCGGCGGCCCGCCCCGGCACCCAGGAGAGGTTGGCCGCGGTGTCGCAGCGCCGCGAAGCGTGGCTGGCCCAGAAGCAGCTGCGGCAAGAGTGGCAAGCCGCTGGTGGGCAAGGGCCCGTGCCTCGAGCCTTTGCCTTATGCCCCGAGGGAGCCCGCGCGCGCTCGTACACAGGGTTTGGCTTTGGCGGTGGTGGTGGGGGTGGAAGTGCCGACAGCCACCGGTACAGCGGAAGTGGAGTAGGGAAGCGCCCCCGCTCGGACTTCAACAGTGGCCCACCAGTACCTGCCATCAGCCATCACGAACCGGTGCTCGCGCTGCCACCGTCGCCCGTGCCTGCTGCATCTTCTTCCTCCTCGTCACCGACCCGATACCAAGGAGGCGTTGATAACGTGAGCCCAGGGAACGAAGCTTTGCCGCAAGATTTTCAATCGAATGTCAACCAAGACCACTACCAGCGCCAGCACAGCAACCACAGCAACGCAGGCGTAACCACAGCAAGCGCTGTGTCATTTATGCACCGAGGCACTTTAACCGGGCCATCTTTAACGAATTTCGCGCCGGACGGAAGCATGGGCTCGATTCAAGAAGCAAGCAGCGACGAGAGCGACAGCAGCGAGGACGGAGACCAAGAAGCAGACAAAAAGGTCAACACACGTGGCGACGATGATGCCGATGATGATGACAGCAACGATGGTGACGGTGCAGCCATGAACCAAGACGCCTCTGCCTCCTCGGATTTGGACGCACGCATTGAAGCAGCCATCGCGCAATCCATGGCCTCGCTTGGCCAACCCAGAGCCTCGTCCTCCTCGGTATCCGATGCTCTTCCGAACGACGAGCCCCAAACGACTGCAGCAGCAGCCCCTGAGGACAACAGCAACAACAGCAGCAGCAACGACGCTAGTTCAAGCAGCGACAGCGCGTACCAGTACGGTCGGTCGAAGCACAGCCCACCTACGCCAGGGCACGCGCTAGCGCCACCGCCCGTGTGGCCCGAGGGTGGTAAAGGCGACGACGAAGACGATCAGTTTCAAGACGCGCGGTCGGAGCAAGTCGCCACCCCGAAAGTGACCTTCAAAACCAAAGCTCATGCAGCCGTGCGCTTTGCGGACTCCTCGCCATCGTCTGAGCACGACCAGGGTGATGAAGACAAAGACGGAGAAGGAGACGAAGCAGCACCAACAGGGACTAAGCCCGTGAACAGTCAAAGCAGTGGCGGTGCCGTTGGTTTGTCTCCAACCATGCAATTGTTTGGCCGCAACAAGCAGAGCCCTGCCACGCCTGGACATGCCCTCGCACCCGCTCTACCCGAGGATGCAGGTGAAGAAGATGACATAGATGAAGAAGGAAGCGGCGCTGTTGTTCCAGGAGCAGGAGGAGGAGGAGTGGGAGAGACTCGAGGTCCAGTGACGGCCGCGCCCTCTGCGATTGGGGGCAAGAAAAAGAAGAACAAGAAAAAGAACAAGAAAGCAGGGGTGGACGGCCCGAAGGTAGGATTTGTGAGAGGGGGTTATTTCATACGATGCAGCCATGAGTACACGCACACCCTACCTGGAGCTGCCTGCACAGTTTCTGATCCCTATTATACCTCCTCCCATTTCCCTTTTCCTCTTAACCTTTGTGAAGGTGCGTTTCGACGGCATTGATGCAACGACTGAGAATGTTTCAGTGGTCACGGCGCCAGAATCAACACCGACCCATGCTCCGTCTTCGGCACCCTCTTCTTCAGCCCCATCTTCGCAAGCAACTATCGACAAGTGAGTGCATCACTGAATGTTAGTGCATTTTGTTACGAGATGGATGGTACTACGTACTTCATGACCGAGCTTTTCATGAAATGCCACGTTTCTCGGTCTTGCCTACATAAGACAGCAAAACTCCACACAAATTAATTCTCTGCCCTTTCTTTCGTTGTCCTCTTTCTCGTTGTTCTCCGCTTGTTTTTCATGTAATATTCTAGGTGGGTTGACGGCTCATCGTCGCACAATCCACCGTTACCAACATGGTCGGCCTCGCGAGTGGGCGCTCCACTAGATGGCGGCAATGGCACTTCCTCGGAGTCCGGCGACTTGTCCACTTTTGACGCTTCTTCGTCCTCTGGGGGCAGTCAATTGCCAGGAGGTGGTGGTAAAGGCCTCTTCAACGAGACTAGCAGCAGAAACAGCAGTGGCAGTGCAGGAAGCAGCCAGTCAGGAACAAATTCTTCGACTAGCAGCTGCAGCTCTGTTGTTAGTGGAATTGCAGAGAAAGGCGATATCAATGAAGAAGTAGATGATGACGACGAAGAAGAAGAAGAGGAAGAAGTAGCCCCTGAAGTAGGAGGCAGGGCACGTTTATTGAATGAATTGTTTGAACTCGCGCGCAGCGAGCCAAGTCAAGCGTCGTCGTCGTCGTCATCGTCGCCAGCGCTGACGCGGTCGGAGTTCAACCATTTAGGACGCGTGCTAGCAGCGGCTGGGGTGCGAGGGGGCGCGCTGGACTATGAAAACAGGTGCGATGGTTAATGTACACAAAAAGGGGAAGCAGGGAAGAGGTAAAGATGGCGGGGGGTTAATGTGTTCCTTTGGTGGCTGATACGAAAAACTTTCAATAGTTTTTGTTGTGCACAAGTGATGCGGAATTCATAACCATTGCTGCTTGCATGAATGCACCTCGACACATACCCTAGCGATAGCGATGGCTCCGAAGTGGAGGATGACGAGGCAGCTGTGCTAGCCTCTGCAGTACACTTGGATGAATCGGCCTTTCAAACACTGTGCGGTACCGGAGCTGGCGAGGATGAGGTAATCAACAGGATTAAGATTCAAGAGGCGTGCGTGATTTCAACCTTGTGAAAGGTTGGAATGCATCTCATATAGTTATGATGGGTGAAATCGAGATGAGCCCGAACTTAGTCATCATTCGTTTGCTTTGCGTGGTCTTTGTTTTCTTGCCTGTCGTTCATTGCTCTGTCAGGCCCCGAGTTTCGAGGAAGAGAGTTCGCTCTCCAACAATTACTTCATGAAAAAGGATGCCGAACACCGCGAAGCCCTCTTGCGTGGTACTGGCGCTCCTCCTCTTCGCGAGAAGGCAGCATCGCCCAAGAGCGCTCCTTCTGGCCTGTCCTTTGACCGCTTTTCCGTGGTGTTTGAGAGCGCGCCAGACCTGGCGACCCTAGGTGCCGCTCGAGACCTCTTGGTATGGCCACTGACAAATTACTTATGTTTTTTTTCCGTAAAGAGTTTGTCTTGGCATGCGTGTTTTGTTTTTGTTTACCCTCCCCCTCGCTGAAACTATTGAGCGCGCTTACGCCTTAAGGAAGCTCTATAGACTCGTACTTTTTCTCTAGGTTTGTTCGTTCTTCAGTACTCTTTTTTTTGCTACATGTAGGTGCGCGCCCGGCAAACTTCGCGCGCTTTTAGCTCCCTCAAAGCGAAGCACAAGTTGGGTGCAACTCTCACCAAGCCTCCAGCAGCATCATCGTCACCACACGAAAACAACGACGAAGCTTCCTCGTCGCCTCTTCAGGGAAGGCGCCCGCCAGTGCCGCCCCCGCCTGCGCGGTTTCGCATGCCTGGCCTCGCATCATCCCCGCCCTCTTCCTCCTCTAGCCCATTGCCATCCTCCTCCTCGGCGGTAGGTAAGGAGTCGAAGAGGAGTAGTCCCACAAACAGCAGCAGCAGCAGCAGCAGCATCTCTACGGACAGCAGCAGCCGCCACAGGAGCAACATGTCGTCTGAGACAGCAGCTGCCTTTGCCCGGGAACAGCGAGCTGCAGCTGCCCTGGAGCGAGCACTAGCCGCTGCCTCGGAGAGCTCGGCATTTTCACCTGAACCGAAGTAGCACACTTCGATGGCCGTGACCAAGACAGCGAGGTTACGAAGTTTACCAATTACGAAGCAGGCGAGCTGCTGTCTAGCGGCTTGATGTTGATGCTAATTACAGAGGCGGGAAGAGAACTGGCCGTGGTCTATCCTCGCAGAGCCGTTCTATTCTGCCAATGAGAAGCCGGCCCACAACCGAAATGCGGGGTCTTCGTTGTTGAAGTTATAAACATAGTAATCTCAGAGCCAGATCGCTAAGAGAGCGAGGGCTGAGGCCAAATTCCCCCGCCCTTATTACCCGGAACTACCTGTATATACTACACACACAGTTACATATATTAGAGCATTCTGGCTGAGATCAACACAACACGACGTCTCGACGCTCGACGTAGCGTAGCAAGCAAGCAGCACAGAGTTCACTACTGTACACACAGTAGCGAAAAAGAGCTCCTAGCATCTTCCTAGCTAGCTTCTCACTTCTCTGCCAAATAGCTCCTAACTTTTTTGGTAGCAGAAGTTAGATTATAGCTATGTTACGCGTAGCGTCAACCTCAATTCGAACAGCTCTAAGGAGTACACTGCGTGCCGGCGGCGGCGCAACTGCCAGCCCGGTGTCTTCGAGGCTGCTGCCAGAATTGTCTCGCCACGTTGTCTCTGCCGCAATTCCACAGCGCTCTATGGTCACTATTTACCACAGCCCTGCGAAAGGCCCCATGAATGGGAGTAAGCCAAAGCCTGGCGATCGGAATGCAGCTCGCAGTTCCGATGAAATTGAAAAGCACTTGGCAGAGTTGCAACGCGAGGTAGGCATAAAAGTAGTTGCCTGAGGACGATAAGTACGGCTACCTAAACTTTTCTGTTTTAATCTATGTATAGCCCTAGCTACGGTACAAGCTGGTAGCAGAGAATTGATTTCTGTGCTTACATGTGGTCTATCAGGTGTCCTACGCCCATGCCGAGGGCGATTTCGAACGTGCATTGGAGCTCGCTGGAGAATCACAGGAGCAATTGGCCGAATATTTTGGCGAAGACCACCCCGTAGTAGCAAGCGCCTGGAACAACATCGCCATCTTGCGGAAACGCCTGGGGCGGTAGGTTTGATAGTGACCAATAGATTAAACATTGCAATTGTGGATGAGGCAGGAGCCGAAAGTAAGTGATGAGGCTGTAGTATAGAATGAAGCTAGGTACTCTCATCTAAATTCAATCTTTCAACCGTTCATCTTCTAATTCCTTATTCCGCACGTCTCTTGCTTGCTTCTGAATCAAAAGGTTCGACAGCGCAATTGATGCCTACCTCACTGCCATCAACAAGTACCGTTCAGTAGCTGGCGAGAAGCACCCTCAATTTGTGACCACGCTCGCGAACCTAGGCCTTTGCTTTCAGGTAATTGCTACTGTGGCGCTTTAAATCAATCGCGAACTTTTCTTAGGCCTCATAGTGCAACGTGAAGGGCTTCTTGAGACCCTCATGGAGCTATTGATATTCCGTTCAGTGAGGATATCACAGTGGGCGTATACATTATTCTTTTTCAAAACTTGTGCCCTTTCAGGTCTCTGACGTGTACGCTATTTATTTAATTATTACAGGCGGCCGCGCAAGCCAACAAAGGGCTGGACCGGGTCCCCTTGTTAGAGCGGGCGGTGGAAGCCTTCGAGGAAGTGGTGAAGCTCCGAAGCGAGCACGAAGTGAGCTACTCGGACGCGGGCGGCAGTCATGAGACCATCGGCGCTCAAGCGCTGGCTCAGCTCAAACTCGCGGAGTAAGTAGGGTCGAAGCACTTGCTCGCTTTTTTCTTACGCTCTTCTCTGTGTAATGCCTTACACGATTTCGCACGGTGCTTCTTCGTGTGTTCATACTCGTTACCGCGGGTCAGTGGAACATATTTTCCCTAATGTTTGTTCTTCTTTGGGTCTCTCAGGTACTATCTGACCGAAGCCCTATCAGCGCCTCTGCAACGGACAAAAAAAGCAACAACCACCACCACCACAGGCACCAAGGATAAAGCCACCAAGGCGCGCAACCTACCCCCCAAGGAGGAATGCGCTCAATTGGCCTTAGAAGCAGCGGAGGCCTACCTGATTGCAGTGCGCACGCGCGCCACCAAGAAGGCCGCGCAACAGGGAGTTGGGGGGGTGTGGAATGCGGGGCGCGCGGAATTAGGAACTTGCCACAACAACGTTGGCTTTTTGCTCAAGGTGACAAGTGTGGGTTGTGGTATAGGGCACAAAACAAACAAACAGTGTTGGAGATTAAGTTAAAAAATTGTGTGCTAGCGAAGAGGAAGACGTACTTTTTTGCACTCAGCTCTGCATGCTTTTTTGGCTACTCTTCGGTCCTACTTTATCTCCACTCTAGGTGGTGGGCCGCCTTGCTGAAGCCAAGCCCATGTACATCGAAGCGATTGCGCTGCGAGAAGCGGCCCTCGGCCCTCTGCATTCGGGTATGTGAAATGAGCATGAATTTTAATGTGGAAGAAATGAGTGGTTAACAGAAGAGAGGGGGTTGGTTGTTGCGTTGCGGGTTGATCAAACCCCCTTTGCCTTCTCAAATCGTTGAGTCGTTCGCTTTTTCTTGCGCCAGCTAGTCGCCGTACTCACTTCATCCTGCATGCTTTTTCACACCTACCTCTTCCACGCAATATTCTTCTCAGCATTTTTCCTTCTTCTTTCTTGCTAGACACGATGGCCTCGAAGCACAATTTAGCTGAACTTCTCCAAGCCTCCGGCGACGCCGAAGGGGCCGCGGAAATGCGAAGAGCAATTTTGGATGAAATGGGGGTAGAGGACATGGGGGAAGAAGAAGAAGGAGATGCTGGTCGTGACATCGATGTCAGCAAAATGGACAAATTTTGAGAAGAAAATGCTGCTTTAATGCATTTTAAAAGTGAGCGGCATAGTTTATAGCTTGTGTTGATCTATCAAACTTGGTGTTGCTATTTGGCACCAGCCCCCAAAGCCCAAAGGACCGAAGTTAGAAGGCATGAAGGCTGACAGGCAGATATGATATCAAAACAGAGCTGCTTATGCACACGTATCACGTATAGTACAAGAAGGACGAATTAGGCTCATGTATCCGAGTGGCCATGAGTAACGCAAGACGGAAGTAAAGGTAGCAGCCAAAATTCGCTCGCTCCTCCGTGCTCTGAATATGCTAGTTGGGAGATGCACGCCTTGTTTCCACCCACAGGTAGGGGGCTGCTATTAAGCGACTCAGACGACCCAGAAAAGGATTCGCCCGCCTCTAGAATAATTTCGTGGCGCTATTTGATATAGGCCCCGAGGGACTGAATTTAGAAGGCTATATTTGCAGATAAATTCCTGCCTGGACATGGCTTTGGCTTTCAAAAAGCCGATGATGTAGAAGGCCGTGTGATTGCCAGCCATATTCCGATTAACGAGGTCTTATGTGGTTGTGATTTTGGATTATGCTCACCGCAAAGAAAAATGATCATGATAATTTACGGCTATCTTGCCAGTTTATTCCTTGTCTAGGGCTGACTGCATAACCCAGCATTCATTTTCAGTGCCCAGTAACAAAAGCAGGTCTTGTGAGTACTTCTTATCTCCGGCGATCACGGACCCACCATTTAAATGGGACTTATGTCCGTATATGTGGCCGATCTCAGCATCGCCCGACGCCTGAGAAAAACATTGAGACGATGCCCTGCTGGGGCAAAAATAGCCCAGAGAATTGCCTCGTGGACCTGGGACGTGACACACGAACGAACACTGAGTCCCGCCGACTTGTTCGGAGGAAAGGCGCCAGTTGGAGTCTTAATTGGCCTTCTGGAGCGAATTTGCTAGCGCATTTGCAGCTCAAGTGCATTCTTTATGTGCCTCTGTGACTGCTGTGTACTTGCATTTCTTTGTTTTTGGGAGTGTATTAACTAGACTAGACTATATGTGGCATGTGGCCTCTCACCAGATACAAAATATCATTTATATTGAACCATCGGCGTTTGTATGACCCAGGCGCATTAAGCATATGGGCGGGATCATTGACAGCCCGCTTCCGCAAATGCCTCGATCCCCAAGTGGTTGCGAAATACGAAGAGGGCTATCAAATTTCGAGACAGGCCCCGAAGGGCCGGATTTATAAGGCTCAGAGGTACGTAAAAAATGAAAAGCAAAGCAGCGCAAAACAAACCTACGAAGCTAATCAGGCGCACATGCCCGAGTGGCCATGAAAGTGATGGTGCTGGTCCAAAGTGGCACGCTACTCCATGCTCTGAGAGTGCAGCTCAAAAGAAGAGTTTCCGCCCGTAGTCAGAGGAGGGGACTACAAAGGCGTCTCTCAGGCGATCCAGAAGAAGAGACAACCCCATTTGCGTGAAAGCTTCTGTCTGAACAAGGCTTTGTTACCTGCTCACTTGAAACCTGTGCCTCCTTCCGAGTATTGATTCTGAAGGGTTCATAGGTGCAAGGACAGCGCCAGGTCCCAAACCTGAACCTGGCCATTCCTTTTCTAATCGTTGGTCAGGTTCAGGTCAGGTTAGGTCTCCGCCATTAATTTAGCTGCCCCAGGTTAGGTTAGGTTCAGGTTTGTGCCTTAATTTTCTTTAAAAAACCTGGTCCAGGTTTTCAGGTCCATGGGACCTGGCTGATCCCTATAAATTTCATTAGGCCAAAAGCTACTTCGCAGGAACATCGCTATTAAGAATCCAATGAGTGCGCCATGCATTAACGCAAAGAAGGCTAAAAGGGCTTGTTTAGCTGCTCTCTTTGGTGCATCCTGGCTCTCCTTTGTCCGAGCACCACTTTTACTGTAACCTCGGTCAAATCCCCAAGAGAAGGTAGGTCTATCAAGTTTTCTGCCTATATTTTTCTTCCAGGTTAGGTTAGGTCCAGGTCTGAGCTACCCATCTAAAGGCCCCAGGTTAGGTAAGGTTCAGGTTTATGCCTAAATTTGCTGAAAAAACCTGGAGGTTCAGGTTGGCAGGTCCGTGGAACCTGACCTGGCGCTGTCCTTGCATGGGTGTAAAGATGGACATATCATTACGCAAAAGGGCACTCAGCCCAGTCAGGTTTATTCTGGCGGTTTCATCAATGCGCATCTTTTGAGACAGGCCCCGAAGGGCCGGAATAAGAAGACTAACAGGTAGAGAAGAAAAGCAAAGCAGCGCAAACTACCATCTTTTTGTTAACTTCCTACCGTAATGATTATTTGCAATTAGGGAGTATACTTTTATCCATTCTATTTTAATCTTACCAACAATTCAACAACTTCCACGTATATTGCATTTCACAAAAGGACAGTCAGCTCAGTCAGACTTGTTCTGAAGGTTACATTTTCTGTTGCGATCACCTTTTCGGAATGGGCAACCCTGGCCGCGCAGGACCGCGCTGGCTGGCTAAAGCTCGTTACGAAATCGCCTTTCAGCATTGGAAAACCGCAGCTGCGGCCACCTCGGTGCGACTCTAGAGTGACACCAGAGGAGAAGCGGAGCTTCCTGGCGCGGCGTGCCCAAGAGACTGAACAACGGCGCGCTCTCTTCAATGCAGAAACAGACGCAGAAACGACTTGAGTCCGGTTTCAAAATTATTTCATGAACAGTTTCCACTTTAGAAGGGGTGGAAGTATTATGCTTCCTGCCCTCTACACACTATCCTCTTTACGATTTTGACTTGCGCGCAACGCACGCGCGTACACTTCTGCCCGCAGCATTGGCTTCTGTGTCATTTGGGTTTGTATTA
>Ga0307979_1000702_pt1 | contig 23285 bp, 18 predicted proteins | sample OrgLakmetage1058_FD_201833 | JGI IMG/M metagenome (GOLD analysis project Ga0307979, IMG submission 201833) | Saline water microbial communities from Organic Lake, Antarctica - #1058 | ecosystem: Environmental > Aquatic > Non-marine Saline and Alkaline > Saline | place: Antarctica: Organic Lake...
ATGAAGCCGTGGAACTACGCCCCAGCCCTGCCTGTCTTTGACGTGCAGCAGGAGGTGCTGGCCACGGCTTCACCCGAGCAGGTGCGTGCCCTGCAACTGGGGTGCATGACTGCCAATGTGCCCTTTGGGACACCAAAGAGCGTGGAGGAGTACGCGGCTGTGCCGCACACCCCCGCCACGTGGCTGTGGTGTTTCGCTGGCGCCCTGGCGTCCAACGGGGAGCTGGGGCTGCAGCGCCTCGGCGCCATTCCCTCCACTGTGGACCGCTCCGCCGTGGTGCCCCTGGTGAACCCGGCACACATCTCGTGCCCGCTCGCTGCACTGGAGTACATGCACGTCTTTCCCAAGAGCGCGAGCGGCGGCGCCTTTTTGAGCGACGGCCTGTACTTGCCCTTTATGAGCCCCGAGGCTGCCGCCGATTGCGCCGTGGCAGTGTACAGCGGCTCGTTCAACCCTGGCACTGCGCTGGACATTGGCGCAGTGGTTGCGCGGTTGACGGCGGGGCGGGCATACCCAGAGACATGCCGTGCCGTGGTGCTTGCCCTGCTGCGCCGCGCCACGACATCCAGCGCCATTGAGGGGACGGACAATCTGCTGCCCCTGGTGACGTGGGGGGCGCTGCACGACGCCGTGCCTGAACTGATTGACGGCGCGGCCATGCTGCTGAATGTGGCCGATGCGTGTGCCCAGCACCCCGATGCCCTGGCATACTGCGTGCAGCACGCGGCTGAAACCATGAGTGCGCTCGACATGCTGGACTGTCTTATGGGGCAGCGCGGGACGCACGGCGTGTTGGCCTGCCGGTACGCCAATGACCCGGCGTGGCCGGATGTGCAGGCCGCGCTGGTGAACAGCGGGGCGTGGCGCGCCCTACTGGCGGGGCGGTGGAAGCAGGTGTACCTGCAACGCATAACGCAAGACGCCTTTTCGAACGACCTCCGGCACAGCGGGCACAGCGTTGCCGTGGTGCTGCTGGAGATGGCCATGCGGTACCCCGCGGTGCACGAGGCCCTGGCCGGCATGGCCGGGAACGCCGACGGGGACGACTACCTGCACGCCAACCTGATTGTGTCGGCGCAGCGCGCGGCGCGGCAGGAGCACGTTGTGTCCGACGCGCACTTTGACGATGTGCACCTCGACGCCAGTGAATATATGGACCCTGAACCACACCAAGTTGTGCCGCAGAACCTGGATGAATACGCGTTCACCGACGCCAGTGCGTACTTGGACCCGGAGTCACACCAAACTGTGCCTAGCGGCGTGGGCGCGTACTTGAACGCGGCGTCGTACGCTGACTACAATTCGTACGGCGACGCCGGCGCGTACTTGGACGACCCGGGACCGTACTTGGATGAGTACTTGGACACAGGCGCTGACGACGACGTCGTTGAGCCGGCGTGGGGGGGTCAAAAACGGGGCCGGTCTGCGCCGCAACACGCCATGAGTGAGGAGACCCCCTTGGAATACAAACGGGCGTCCAGGGGACCGTCTCCGCCTCCCCGGGGACACAAACGGGGTCGGCAATACTCAATATTCACCGAAACCGGTGTGGAGAACAGGAAGATGTCGCGGGGGTACATAAGATCCTACATACGCTCCCGGTGATCGTAATGGCGAGCAGCGATTCCCTTGGGTCCATGGCCCTGCAGCTGGTGTCTGATCTGCACGTGGACGTGGCCGGCGCGCTGCCCGCCTTTGCGGTGCACGCCGACACGCTGTGCATTGCGGGGGACATTGCAGCGGCGGACGACGATGGGTACACAAACACACTGCGGAAAGCGTCTGAAGCGCATGCACGCGTGCTGGTGATTCCCGGCAACCACGAATTTTACGGCGGGTCGCACGACAGCGCCTCCAAGGACATGCTGGAGGCGGTGGCTGATCTGTCCAACGTCTCCCTGCTGCACAACGGCAGCGTGGAAATTCGGGGCCGTCGCATCATCGGGTCGGTGCTGTGGACAGTGCCCAACGCACGACTGCGGCGGCACGTGAGCGACCACAAACAAATCGTGGACTACAGTAGCAAGGGGTGTGATTGGGCCGCCGCCGACGCAGCGTATGTTCGGGAGCAGGTGGACCAGTGCGCCGTCGCGGGGCACCGTGCCATTGTCCTGTCTCATTTCCCTCCGCTCCAGTGCAGTGGCGATGTGGCTCGGTTCGGCGCAGTGACGCCGCGCACCGCGCACGAGGGCTGGTATGCGCGCCGCCACCACGACCTGCAGGAGTACTTTTACCACGGGGACATGGACGCGACTGTGGCCAAGGTGCACACTTGGATGTATGGGCACACCCACGCGGGGTCGCGCGATGTGCACAGCGGGTGTGTGCTGGTGTCCAACCCCATGGGATATCCCTACGAGGCGCGTGTGAGCGGGTACTCGCCGTCCTGCGTGGTGCACGTGTAGCTAGTGCGCGAATCAGTAAATACATTGCACAGTACTGCCCAGACACACACCCTAAATGTATAATGGCCACTGTAACAGTCACCACGCCCTTAAATGACAACCTCAGGTCAGTTGATATCAACGGAAAAGTAGAACCTCTATCAAAACAACAAGGTCGAACGTATTCGAATACATTCCATGGTGTGAAGACCATCATGGGTCAGGATGTAAAAGTGGGATCTCCAGTTTTTAATTCCAAAGGTGCTTGTTTGCAGCTGGTAATTACAGCAGGAAGCACACCAGACTACACTGCCAACTTGACAGTTGTAAGGCCGGCAGGGCAGTCCCCATGTATGCCCTCGGCCCAAGTCATGACCGACACACCATCGACAACGCCGCCCTCGGATAAATTGACCAGGGGCAACAAGATTCAAATTGCCATTGCTGCTCTTTTGGGCGTGCTGCTCCTTGTCATCATTGTGGGCGGCATGGAAAGCGCGGCGTATCACAAGAACAAGCTTGCCTCTCGTCGATAGTAAATGAGCCACGTGAGCCTGTTCATCAGAATACCGCCCCGTGAGCGCCACGAGCAGCACTTTGTCCCGGCGCCTGCACAACAGCCCGACGTGAAATTCATATGGGCTGCCGGCACACTGATATCCGCGGCGCTGTGCTTGATGGCCCTACGACTGGGCGGCGTGCTGTGACCCGATCGGTAATGGCGCCATTTAAACTGTTGTGTGGCGCCGGCTGTGCACTTGCCCTGTTGTCTCCGGCGGCGCTTGGCCTGAATTTTTCTTCCCGCCCGGCACCCCCTGCGCCGCTTACGTCCTCGGCGCAGCTTGAGCAATTGTTCAGAGACTAGAGGTACCGCGGTGGCTGGAGGTACCGCGGCAGCTGGAGGTACCGCGGCTGCTGGAGGCACCGCGGCGGCTGCTGGAGGCACCGCGGCTGCTGGAGGCACCGCGGCGGCTGGAGGTACCGCGGCGGCTGGAGGTACCGCGGCGGCTGGAGGTACCGCGGCGACGGCTGGAGGTACCGCGGCTGCTGGAGGCACCGCGGCGGCTGCTGGAGGTACCGCGACGGCTGGAGGCACCGCGGCGGCTGCTAGAGGTACCGCGGCGTCTGGAGGTACCGCGGCTGCTAGATGCACCGCGGCTGCTGCTGGCGGTGTATCGTTGGAATGTATTTCAGCAGCCCACTGCACCCCTGGGTTTTCGGGGCTTAGGCCCGGTCGACGATTATTAATTTCAAATTTCCGGTCAATGTTCTCGGGGCTGGCCTGCCGCACAAACTCGGCGGCGCGCAGCACAGCGGCTGGGTCAAGGCCCAAATTGGCGCCTGTCCACGCTGCCCAAGCGGCAGGAACCTGGTTGCCCATTGTCTGCACGGAGCGCAGTACCGTCCCAGCCGCGAGCAGAGGGGGCGGCATCTTCCACGCGTCGTGCTGCACACACGCGTGCACCAAGTGCTTCTCAGCGCACAATGCCAGTTTGGGGGCCAGCTCCTCAGTGTGCCCCGCAAAGGATTGAATGGCGAGGTGCACCATGTGCCACACAGTGGGCCTCGACACGGAGTAGTCCAGCATCTGCAACACTGCCATTTCCATGGAAAGGAACTGCTCCCTGTTATAAGCCCTGTCGCAAATGAACACAAAATCTCTAATTTCAGGCGGATAAATGTCCTCGAATTTTGACGCCAGCAGGAGTCCCACTAACCCAATTAATTGCAGTTTTTGCCTCACAACTACCTTCTTCTCGAGACACCGGCACACTATGCTGAACCCCAGCACCAGTGTGTTGCGCGGAATCTTATGTTTCAACCGCACTTCATCCAACCAGTCAAACAGAATGCACAAAAAGTAGTCTTGTATGTCTGTCTGGTAGGTGCACACCCCCTGGGGCTCATAAGTGTGCAATTGAGTGGCGGTCCAGTGCCACTCCTGCACCGCCCGTTGCGGTGTTTTCAGGCTCCACGGTTGGGGCACGCCGGGCATCACCGCGGCGCGCCGCGGCGACACTGGTGCCCGCGCCGCGCAATCCACTGCTGTTCCCGAGTCTGCTGCCATGTTTGTTGCAAGGACGGTGGGGTGTGGGTGTGTGCGCCAGTGTGAAATACCAGTGTGAATGCATTCTCATCGACCGCACTCTACGTCTTGCAGGCTGTCCACCTCCCCCGCCAGGCACAAGAGGTCATTCACCAGCTTCTCACACGCCTCTTGCTTCAGGCCGGTGCCCCCCGTCAAGCCCGCCGCGCCACGGCGGTGCAGCCACTGAAAGTGCTCAATTGCCTCTTGTATGCCGCGCAGCCGCGCGTGAATGGACTGAAACCGCATTTCACATGCGTACACCTCCACCATGTTGCACTGCTGCAGGTGCGGTCCGTTCGTTGCAGCGCCGCCGAGTGCGCATGACGCCCCCGCGCGTGCGCCAGTACCCGCGCCGGCCGCTAATCGTCCAGCCATGATGCTTGAGCAGTGTATCCGGTACATGCTTGCTTGCTGCAATGTGTTTTGAGAGGGGGTGCTGGCCCGGCCGACCTGGCCCATTGGCGCTGTACAAGAACGGGGGCACCCCCTGGGGGCGTTGCGGAGGCAGGGTGAAAAGCGCCCGACGGCGGCGCGGCGAACTTTATGATTCCCCTCGTGCGTCTGTCCGCGGCACCGCCATTGTGGTGCGAGGGGACCAGGCGCGGGTGCACTCTGCCAACCAAACGTGCCGCTGCACCTGCGCAAAGGAGTACCGTTGCACCGGGTCAATGCGGAGACACATGTGGATCAAGTGCTGCATCTCCTTGCTCATGCCGACGGGCCAGGTCCACGGTGGATCGTTGTCCTGCCAGCACGGGGCGTCGTGCGCCGCCACCTCCAAGCCCAACACCTTGCTGTCGTACTTGGCCTGCACCCTTAAAAAGCCCCTGAACCTGGCGTCGGTGGGGCACGCCCGTGCAAAGGGAGAGCGCCCGCACGACATGACAAACAATGTGATGCCGTACGCCCACACATCCACCCTTGTCGCGTCGTAGGATTCATGGCTCAACGTGTCGGCCCTCTCCTCCCCCCACATCTCCACAAACTCGTCCAGGTTGTCCTGCAGCAGCACCCTGCGGTGCACCTCGGGCGCAATGTACCCCAACGTACCGGCCACTGAGTACCCACTGGGCGTCCCCCCGCAAACACTGACTCTGCTCAAGCCAAAGTCGCACAACTGTATCACGCCCTCCTCCAGGGGGGATGGGAGGTCCCCCAACATGGTGTCCAGGCACGCAGCCACGCGCTTCCGGTGCGCCGGCGCCATGTGCTGCACAAAGTCGCAGTCCACGACACCCGCTGCGCGCTTGTGCTGCAGCATGGCGCGACTGGGCAGCGGCCCCTGCGCAGACGCCATTGTCGCCCTCGCCGCGCCCTTCAACGCAGCCGTGTCTGCCACTGTTTGCGGCAGCAGCAGCACATTGCTGGGCTTCACGTCCCCATGCGCTGTGTGGTGGGTGTGCATGTGTCCCAGTGTGAGCGCCAGCAGCCTCATCCACTCCTTCAGTGTGCAGCACTCCCCCATGCCTCTGGGCAACTTGGAGAGCACCCTGCCCATGTCGCACAGCGCCAAATCGTACACAATGACAGTGGCGGTGGCGGTAACGTGCACCCCTCGGCAGAAACACAGCCCCGGGTGCCCGTTCTGCAGGTGCATCACGGCCGCGACTTCGCGCCGCTCGTCGCCGCCGCTCTTGTACACCTTCACGGCGCAGGGCTGTCCGTGCCGGAGGCCAAAGTACATGCCCGCTTGCCCCCCCTTTTTTATGAGCGTGCGCGAAGAGATTTCAAGGTACACACCGCACTTCTGCAGCAGCCCGACGTCGTGGGTGTGCGCTGCGGACGCCGTCCCGGTGGTGTCGGCCGCCGCGGAATACGACGTGCCCATACCAGCCATTGCTTGCGGGGCGTTGCAGTGCATTAATGGTGGTACGCACTGCAGTGTTTGCTAACTAACCCCCGGCGCTTCATGCGCCCGCATTGCCGGCGTGCGATTGCAGAGCATCGTTCATGTACTCCGCCATCCAATCCGCTTCGTGCACATGGCCCAGCATTGTCATGGCGTTCAACAGGCGCATGCAGGCATCGTAGTGTGAGAGCATATGTGCCTGCACAAAGTTCTGCACATCCTCCATGGTCCACTCCCCCTCCTCCACCACCACGGCCCAGTCCCACGGCAGCGCCGGGAAGAGCATGGGACCTTGCACGGCATAGGCCCCCGACAACCACTCCCAATCCCACGTGGCAGTGGGCACAAAGTCGGGGTTGTAGTCGTCCTCCTCCTCGAAGTAGTCCACCTCGGGGTAGTCCAATGACGCCCAGCGGAGGGACGCGTTGGCCGCAATCAACTCCAGGGGCGCCTCCCGCGTCAGGGCCGCTGCGTCCCACGGAAGCTGCGGGAGCTCCACCATGGTCTCTGGGCGCACCCTCTCAGCGGTCAGGAGTTCCCATGGCCACCCCATTTCGGGGTTGTCAATGATGAATTGCAGGGTGATTTCAGGCCTGTCAACGAGCCGGGCACTACACCATCATGGCTGTCGCAATGGGCACGGTCTGCCACACATTGCCCTCGCACGGCACAACAATTTCCAAGGTAGGCCTGTGCAGCTCCCTGTACGACTCGTATTGACGCAGCACCCGGCCCGCAAAGTCGCTGCTGGCCAGGGCCGGATGCGCCACGGACATGGCCGTGAAGGCCGCCGCAAAGGCAACGTGGCGCGACGTGACACACTCGGAATCCATTCTGAACGGCGCCAGGCAGTGCAACCACTTGCGTAAGATGTGGGTGGTGACCGCCAACACACGCACACGCTCCTGGCAGTGCGCCAACATGCGGTGTGCCAGAAAAATCAGGGTGATCGGAAAGCCGAGGTCGCCCAAAGAGGGGCTGTGTTCCCACAGTGCAGTGGCAAATATAACCCACACCGTGAAGAGGGTGCACAGGCCCATCACAACGTGCACACTTGCGCGCAGCGTGCGTGTGTGGGCATTGTGCTGCCGAATATTTTCCCTCGCAGTGTGCAAGATTGCTTTGCCCTGCCAGTGGCGCTCTTTCGACGATCGCGGGGAGTTGTTGTGCGCAAGCAGCGAGTCGTTCATTTCCTGCTCCAGGTCGGCCCAGTGCCCATTCAGGTCAATCGACGAACAGGCATTTGTGACATGTGTGTCAAACGGCAAATTGTATTCAGCGGACATCATCGTGCAACTATTCAGCTAATATGCAGCCATAAAAATAAATTGGAGCACTGCCCCGAGTGGCGGCAGCGGGCGGCCTACACCTCATCGGTAGACGGGGCGCCTCCCATAACCGGCTTGAACCACACGTGCTCGTGTATCTGAGCGGCAGTTATGCGGCGCACCGGATCCAAGCGCCAACACGCACGAATCAAGTGCTTTATTTCGAAGGACATGCCCTCTGGCCATTCCCATGATAGACTGCTGTGCTCCTTCCAGCAGGCCGCCCCGGGCGCTGAGGCTTCCATTTCAAGGATGTGTGGCTGCTCCCGCGCCTGCCACCGCAGGAATGCCCTGAATTTGGGGTCGGTGAGGCACGCCCTGTGAAAGGGCTTGCTGCCAGTGGACACGACAAACAGGGTGACGCCATAGCTCCACGCGTCTGCGCTGCAGGCGTCGTACGCCCCCGCCGAGTACGAGGCGGCACGGCGCCGCCCCCACAGTGCCACGAACTTTGGCATGTTATTCTTGAGGAGAGACCGTCTGCACACCTCGGGAGAGCAGTAGGGCGGCGTGCCCGCGTAGGAGTACCCCGCGGGACACCCACTCTTTCCGGATGCCACAGGAGTGCAAAAGCCAAAGTCGCACAATTTGGCGGTGTGCAGTTGGCCACTCAGTCGCGCCGCGGCGTACGCCTCGGGGGCGCACACACAGGATGACGACAGTGTTTCGCCCTCGTCCGCGGTGGCCGAGCACGGCCCCTTTAGGGTGCACAGGAACTCGTCGCGCATCACGGCGTGGGCTTCCTTTATGTGCTTGTAGTACTCGACGCCGTTCAGTCCCGCGGCGCGCCGGGCGCGGAGCACAGCGCCGCTCTCAACGGGGCCGTACGACTTGTGCTGCGTGGCGCGAGCCGCCAATTCCACACGGGTGGACAGGGAGCGCGACGCGGGGGAGAGCAGGATGTTGGAGGGCTTGATGTCGCGGTGAGCCACACCCATTTTGTGCATGTACGCCAAGCCAGCAGCCACCTGGTGCATCCATCCCCTGTAGGTGTGGCACTCGTTGAAGCCGCGGTACCCCCGCGCATGCAGGGCGTGATACATGTCGCACAAGGCCAGCTCGGAGCACACAATGCCCACCCCCTCCTCAAAGTTTACCATCTTCCAGGAGTATAAGTGGGGGTTGGTGTTGCTCAAGTGCAGCAGCGCGCCCACCTCTCTAGAGGCGCCGCTCCGAAACACTTTGACGGCGCAGGGCGTGGAATTCAGCAGGCCAAAGTGCACCGCGCCCTGTCCGCCCCGCGTGAGCAGACTGTGGCTGCCATACTCAATGTACAACTTGCACCTGCTCCACAGGTCCCTGTCGTGTGCGCAGGTGCCTTGATTAGCCATGGCCACGCGCTTTGTTGTGGAGTGAGGGCCAGTCGCAGTCGCAAGCGCAAGCGCAGTCGCAAGCGCAGTCGCAGTCGCAGTCGCAAGCGCGGTGTGGCGAACCTTAGGCGCTCGGCACACCAAACACTGCAAGCAGAGTCGAGTTGCGCGAGCGCGCAGGGCGCAAAAAGTTGGAGCTGGACAGGTCGGGGTGCGCCGTCGACATGGCCACGAGGACAGTGTGGAACACGACGTGATTTGGCGTATCGCATCCCTCCCCCAAGTTAAGTGGGGCGCCTCTGTGTACCCACCCGTGAATCAATTGGATTGTGGTGTGGTGCACGTGCGCACGCTGCACGCACTGCGCAGCCAAGCCCCACGCCCACAGCACGCCCAAAACGGGAAGGAGCGCTTCCAGCGCGCCCGGCACACGCCCCATCACCACCGGCCAGCACAGCGTCCACGCTACACTGCCGAACATCAGGGAACACACACCCCACCGCAGACGGTTGGTGCAGCCATTATAAGTGGAGACGGCACTGTCAGCGCACTCCATCATCACAGAGGCCTGCAAGCACCGCAGGGAGCCGTGTAAACAATTCCGGTCCTTCTGCACCGTGTGCAAGTGGCGGCGCAGCCACAGCCATTCCCCCTGAAAATCTAGCGTCAACCACGACATATGGTAAGCGCCCGCTGGATTATGCAGTGCCTTTGTAAAACTTGTAGTAAAGAAAGCGCCGGTATTCAAAATTTTATCACCACACACCGTCATGCAGACTGCAGCGCCCTCTAGCCCAACCACCGACAAGATGACCAAGGGGAACAAGATTCAAATTGCCATTGCAGTCATCCTGGGGCTCATTGTCCTCACCATGATCGCGGGCGGCATGTCCAAGGCGGCCTACCATAAAAAGGCGGCTGCCCAACGGCGGTATTATTAGGGGGGTGCTACAATGCATTAAGGATGAATGAACAACACCGGAATGGCGCCGTAGGTTTCCAAGGTGTGCTCTTGCAGCAGGGGGTGCGTTGCGCCGCTGGGCGCCACGCTGGGCGCCACGCCGGGGATGGGGTCCACCACCACCCCGCAGAATTTCACGGGGTCCGTGTTGGTGTGCACCCAGTCGGGTCCGTGGCACACCTCGTGCATGCCGTCGCTGCACAGCAGCAGGGGCTTGGAGCCGCCCGTCCACCACGTGGGGGCCAAGTCCTTGTCCCCGCACACGCTTTTCAAACCCCGCGCAGCTTGCCGGTCCGCCGCGGCCTGGCCCACCGCCACGCCGTCCAACGCAAAGTAGGAGCTCCACACATGCCGCACCTCCCATGTCGCCTTGGTGCTTTGCACATACCGCAGGACAGGCACATCCCGCTCGTCCCACGCGTGCACCTCCCCCGATGTGACTGCGTCGTAGCTGCCCACAAGGGTCATGGCCACTCTGCGCCCGGCCTGCACGGCCAGCTTGGCCTTGCCCAGCTGCGTGGCGTGGCGGTCGCCGGCGCACAGCGCGGCCAGCTCCCGCTGCATGCGCCGCTCCAGGACGACACAGGTCTTGACGGTGTTTTCGGCGCGCGCACGCACAGCCGCGGCGTCTTGCTCGGTTTCCATTTTGGACTTGATGCACATGTGCAGCAGGCGCTGCACACCCGCCTCGTCGGCTGCGTCTTGCAGAGCCCTCACTCGCTCCTCCGCCTTGCGCACGGCGGCGCGGTTGGCTGCGCCTGCGCTGGCGCTCATAATGTTGGAATCCACGCTGTCGCTGTCGGACACGTCGCTGGCCGCCCACGCCCACCGGGCGTCATCGTCGGCGGGCATGGATGCAGAGGGGCCGGGAACAACGCACTTGAACTCGGCGCACTCGAATGACCTTTGACGGGCCGCTTTGTGTGCCCGCGAGGCACTCAGTGGCCTTCCCCGTCGGGCGCGTTTGCGGGTGGGCGAGGCGGCAAAGTCATCGGGCACGTAGGTGCTGTCGTCGTCGTCCGAAGGAGCCACCACGGCCGGCACAGCCGGGATGGATGAACGAGTAGTGGGCATGATGAATGATTGGAAAGGGGGGACAGGGCAGGTATTTCAAATCGGGGTGCATAAATTGTCGCGTTCCGTTCAGCGCTTCGGCGCGGTCAAACGCCGCAACGCCCATGGAGGGGCCCGTGTGTGGAGCGCCTGACAGGGCCGTCGCGCGGCGCGCCCTCCCCTCGCTCAAAAGTAGATGTGTTCAAATGCACCGCCAAGACACCTTTGAATGCACACACACACGACTATGGAAGACATAAACGCCCAGTTTAGGACTGCGTGCAAGGCGGGGGACGTCGACGCAGTTGACGGGTTTTTGGCGGGCGGCGCCGTTGATGTGTCTGCGCGGGACAATGCGCCCCTGCGTTACGCGGCGTGCCACAACCGCCTCCCGATTGTGCGTCGCCTCCTGGCCCTGTCGGCGGACAGAGGGGTCGACGCCCGAGCCGGCGACAACGCGGCCCTGCGCAGTGTGTGCTACCACGGCCACGTGGATGTGCTGTGGGAGCTGCTGGCCATCACTGGCCCCTGCGCAGTGGATGTGCACGTGAAGAACGAGGCGCCGCTGCGTCTGGCCTGCGTCAACGGTCGGTGGCGCGTGGTGGAGGCGCTGCTCTCCCTCAGCGGCAGCAAGGAGGTGGACGTGTCCAAGCTGTCCCCGTATGCTTTTGCCGAGACGTGTGTCATGGGGCATGTGGAGGTTGTGCGGCTCCTCCTGGCGCTGCACGGCCGTCGTCGGGTGCAGACACACCACAACAACGAGGCGGCGTTTGCGGGCGCGTGTGCCCATGGACACACGGAGGTTGTGCGCGCGCTCTTGGGCGCCCGCGAAGTCGACCTGAACCCCGTCATGGCCCCTGACGCGCTGCCCTTCAGCGCGGCGTGCAAGAACGGGCACTTGCCCGTGGTGATGGCGCTGTTGGAGGTGCATGGGCGGCAGACTGTGAATGTGCACGCCCAGGACGACTGCGCGTTTTACATGGCAGCCTGCGCCAATCGCATTCCAGTGGTGCTGGCCTTGCTGGCCCTGATTGGTCCCCGACGCATTCCAGGCGCGGCGCGCTCGTTGGCGTTGACCGCCGTGTGCAAGGCGGGGCACACCACACTGGCGGTGCACCTGCTCTCCCTGGGCGTGCCAGCCACCCACAACGACAGTGCGTGCTTCCACGCGGCCTGCGCCGGCGGCCACTTGGACATTGTGCGCGTCTTGTTGGGGCTGGACCCGCCCGGAGCCGTCAATGTGCACCCCAATTGCTGCCCCGGGTTTGTGCAGGCGTGCACCGCGGGACACACGTCCGTGGTGCAGGAGTTGCTGGGCATGGATGGGCACCGCCGACTGCTGCTGTACCTCCCCGATGCGGAGAAGCGTTTGGAACCTCGGTTGCCACCACTGGGGTTGCCGGCCTTTGAAGCAGCGTGCACCCACAACCACACCGGCGTGGTGCGCACCCTGATGGCGCTGACGGGGGACAGGGCCGTTCCCAAGCACGCCTTGACGGCTGGTGTGCACGCGGCGTGCAGACTGGGGCACACTGCCGTAATGGAGCAGCTGATTTCGAATCCCGCCACACGGGTGCTTGCCCCGTCCTTGAACATGGCGTGTGAACGCGGATACACGGACATTGTGAGGATGGCGCTGGCCCTCAAGGGCCGTCGACGGGTCAATGTGCACGCCTTTCACGAGCGCTGCTTTCGGGGGGCGTGCAGCAGGGGCCAGGAGGGCGTGGTGCGGGAACTGCTGGCCCTGCAGGGCGTGAGCGGGGAGGTGGATGTGCACGTCAACGAGGACGTGGCCTTTAGGGAAGCGTGCAACTACAAGCACGTTGGTGTTGTGCGTCTGCTGCTGCAGCTCACTGGAAAGAGGGAGGTCACCCCCGCCCTGACGCTGTACGCGCTGCGCGAAGCGGTGCACACCTCACAGCCCCGCCTGTTGCAGGCGCTGCTGGAGCTGGATGGGGACCGAATGGTGGACATCACCCCTGTTCTGCAGGACCTAGTGTGGAGCAACTACGACTACAATGTCGGCCTCATACTCTTGCGGCTGCCAGTGTCGCGCGGCCTGCTCACCATGGGCAACAGCTTCAACGAGTACATCACGTCGTGCCTGGTGAAAGTTCCGCGGCAGCCCTTCAACCCCGGCGTGCGTGATTTCTGGCGCGACATGCTGCGCCCGGGGGGCATTGTGGGCCACGCGGTGCACATCGGCGCCGTCGCGGAGCGTCGGCTGTCCTTTGCCCGCGCCGTGGGTGGGAAGGAGCCCCAGGTAACCCCCCCCAAACCCATCGCCGAACCCAGCGGCAAAAGCAGCGTGGACCTGCTGGCGGCGGTCATGGCGGCGCAGCACGCCTACGACCGCCGGCAAAGCGTGTTGCGGCACCGCGCTGCCCGTCGGCCCCAACTTGTCCGCCTGGCGCAGCTGCAGCGGAAACTGGACCAGGGCGTCTGAATGCATTTTAAGCAACATAAGTGTACATCCCGTGCCCCTGCTCGTCCCGCTCCAAATACTCCTGCGCGAGGAGCTTCTCGATGCGGCGCTTGATGTCCACTGGCTGCGGGGTGAACAACCGCACCGCGCGCGCCACCTCCACGACCAGGTCCTTGTGCTGCATGTGCTGCCGCGCCTTCATCACGCGCACAATGGCGGCGTCCAATTGGTGGGCCCGTCCGGCATCCACGCGCCCCGCGTCTTCCTTGGGGGCGGCGGCCAGGCTGGGCGGCCCGATGAGCACCTCGCGCCGCGCCGTGGTGTACTTGTAGTTCACCGCGTAGGCCTGTTCGGCCTTTATGAACTTGAAGGGTCCGGGGATCTTCTGGGGGCGGTGGGACCCCGGCGCGGGCCTCATGCGGTTCACCATGGGCTTCATCACCGCCGCCAATTGGGGGGAGGACAGTCCCAGCGCACCAGCCAAGGCGTCGGAGGCGTGCCGGTCCTGCTCATTGAAGCGCAAACACGCGGCGGCTTGCAGGAGGGACATCTTGAAGGTCTTGCGCTCCAGCGTTCCGTCCTGGCCCCCATAGTGCCCCGCCCCCACCTCCGCGGTGCCCCTGGACCACACCCACGAGACGGCACGGCAGTCCTTGTGCAGCTCCTTGTAGAAGGCTGTAAAGTCCGCCGCGGCGGTGGTGAAGTGGGGGGGCGGCACAAAGAGCGGCAGCGCCACGAACTGCGGCCAGTGCCCCCGAGACAGCACCCTTGGGTCAAAGGCCGAGGTCGTGGGGGCAGCCTTTCCCAGAGCGGCGCTGTTGGCGGCGGAGGACGCCATGTCGGCCACCATGCCTTGCATCTTCAGGGTGAATGAGCCTCCGTGGGCGTGCTTCAGGGCGGTGATGATGGTGGCCTCCACATCGTTGGACGTGCTGCTCCCAGCCAGGAGCCGGTCCCCCAGCAGCTTCTCGTAAAAGTGCTGAAAGACGTCCTTGTCGGACACACACTGCACCAGCGCCACACAATTTGCCGAGTGTGTGTACTGCCCCTCTTCCCCCGCGCGTGTGTCGCGCAGGACGCGGTCCATGGACTCCGCCACAGTCTGCGCCACTGAAGCGCCGCCCCGGCGCGAATCCATGACGTGCGTCCACGCCTCGTGCACGGCGCGCTTGAAGTCGCAGTTGCCCTGGAATATGGACTGCACCGCGACGTCGCACTGCGCGCGCAGGTCAATCAAGTGCTGAACCACATCCCCGTTGCGCGCACACACCACATCGCTGCCGCGCTCCTTTATGTGCTGCCCAAACATGGCGCTCAACTTGGGCAGGGCGCCCGGCACCACGGAAAACACACGGAACATGCACGACAGCGCCTCCTCGTTCCCCCCCCGAAACAACTGCGGGATGCCGTGGCCGTCGCGCTGCAAGAGAAAGGGCACCCTGTCCTCTAGGAGCACCCTGCGCAGGACACACACTACCAGTGGCAGTGTGGAGTGGTGCACATACTGGCCACACTGAGCCAACTCGCTGGCCATGCCCGCCTCGGCAGTGCGCACGTACTCCTGGATGGACATGTCTTCTGCCCACCCGGCCGCCGCGGCGCGGTAGTGCGCCTGCAAGTCACACAGAAAGGCGGGCTCGAAGATGTCGGTGTACACTGCACTCTTGCCCAAGCGCGGCTTCCCGGCGTGCATCGCCAAGACCAGCTCGATAGCGCTCCTTGTGGACGGCACATCGTGCACCGCCCCCCGCCGGATGCCAGCGGCGCGCGCCCTGACGCTCTCCATGAAATCCACACACACACCCTCGAATACGCCCTGCTTAAAGAGCAGCAGACTGCGTGCAGTGGTTGACAACTGGTCGTGCTGCAGCACATGGGTCCGGTCCAATACCGCGAACATGCGCCGCGCCCACTGCACAAACACCAAGAAGTCGGCCCACTGCCGCAGCACTGCGCCGAGCAGGACACTTCCCCCCAGACCGTGCAGCGCGGGCTGCACCACGCTGGTCAAGTAGTGCCGCACACAGTCACCGTGGTACACGTACAGCCCCTCACCGTCGCCCAGCACCGACTGCGAGAACTTTGTCACTGCAGTGTGCACCACGGCAAAGGCGCGGCGGGTCATGACCTGGCCAGTCTTTCCGCGCCGCAAGAACTCCAGCAACGGATGCATGCCGTACAACGCAATCACAGTCCTCGCGTCGTCCAAATAAAACAGGCTGCCGCTTTTACACCTGTCTAGCACCCACGCCACCACAATGCCCTCCCGGTGCGCCGCGGTGAGCTGCGGCACCAGCACGCAGTCGTTCCACGCCACACTTGCCCCGTTTGGTGGGCGGGCCTTGGCCTCGGCATCTTCTTGAGTTGGTGCATCTCTGCACCGCTTGCGCGATTCCATGGTGTGAAGTGGGGCATGCTGCTGTGAGTGCATTTAGGAGTCATTTATTCAGGATTTACAAACACGACGCTGTTGGACAGGGAACCGGCCTGTGGAATGGCACTGAGCAACTCCCGGTCTGCTGGACCACCCCAAACTGTGATGCCTGATGCGGCCGCGCGCAGCATTATGATTGAACGGGGGGGCCACACCGCCTGGTTCATAATGTCGGGCGACCACAGAGCCGTCGGGCGGGTGGTGGGAATGGAGTCGCTAGTGATGATCTGCGAGATGACCGCGACGGTGTCGTCGGCAGCGTTGGACACGTACACACTCCACTGGGTCATGGCGCGCACATCATTCACCGCGGCGCCGCTCACAACCCCCAGCGGCGCAAATTGGGTGTTGAGGCCGGGGGGGCGCACCGCCACGTCCACGGTGGGCGTGATGCCGCCCGCCAAGTACAGCTCGAACTGCAGGACGGTTCCGGCCGCCAGGACAGTGGATGGGGTGGTGTAAGTGAAGCCACCGCCAAAACCCGACGTCGTGAACTGCCCGTCCGAGGTGCGGTACGCGTCCGTGGTGAAGCGCAGCGCAGTGGCGGCGGGCAGGTCTTGGCGCAGGGCCACCCGGAAAGCACTGGGCCCAAAGGCGTCGCCCACATACACCCCCACAAAAGCCACGGCACCGGGCTTGGGCAGCAGGGCGAAGTTGCGCGCCACACGCGCATCGGCCACCAACCCGCCCGCCCAGGCGCCCACGCGCCACGCCCGGCTATTCATAATGTACTGCTGCAGCGCTGTGCCACTCCAGGTGGGCGACACAAACACGGGGTCATTGGCCGCGGCATTAGGCACGGGGGGCGACGAGCGCAGGTTGTTAATGGCGGCGTACACCGTGGTGCCCCCAATGGGGGGAAGGACCACGGCGTAGGGAGCTGCTACGGGACCGAATACAGGGGAAAATATGGACCCGCCGACAGCCACCTCGATACCCACTGCGTGCAGAAAGCGCAGCGGCAACTCGGCAAAGACGTACACATTGGAGAGCTGGGGCGACACTGGCCAGGCCGAGGCGGTGGCAGTGGCCACCACCGTGACACCGTCCACCAGCCGCAGCTCCAAGTCCGCCAGGGCCACGTGCACCCGCAGCGTTGTTCCAATTGGCAGGTCCTGGGTGAGTGTGAATGGCACACGCATGTGGGGCACAGCAGTGACAGGCGATTGGTCTTGAATGGCCCGCAGCAGGCCAAAGGAGGTGCCCTGCGTCAGGGGCGCGGTGGTGAGCAACTGCGCCACGTCCTCGCCGTCCGCCCCGGCCGCGCCCGTGAATGCGGTCCACACAATGTCGCCTGGCTGCAGGGTGCCCGTCGTGCGCGGCTGCAGGGGAGGCACGCGTATGATGGTGGTACGAGCGGAGCGCGCCCCGGGGGCACAGAGCCCCTTGCCAGGCCCGCACGACTTGCACGACTTGCGTTGCGCCGCACTCATGGTGTATCAGTGTGTAGAGTGTGTGACGAAGCGCTGGCTTGTTTATTGCACGATGGGCCTGGGAGGGCGCGCGCGACTATGCGCGGCACCATGTCCCGCCGGCTGCCGTACAGCACATGAGCGTCGCCTTGCGTCGCCTTGCGTCACCTCGCGTCGCCTTGCGTCACCTCGCGTCACCTCGCGTCATCTCTCTGAGCATACATTCACGCACATCTTTTGGAAAGCTCCCCGTCCCAACTAAACAAACACACAACACCCAACTGTAAACTGATTATATTTTCCTTTCATGCTATCCAATAAAAGTGTTGTTAGTCAATCATAATGGGTGTTTTATATACATGTGTCCCTCACTGTGGTGGGTGGTGGATGTGCAAGCCGGGAACGGGTCCGGCAGGCGGATTCGAGGTGGACATTGCTCCCGTGAGCGGTCCATGGATACCCTTCACCCACGACAACGCTGTGATGATTGAAGCGGGGCGCCACACAGCAGCTGGAGAAGAGTGCAGGGGTCCACCACTCTCGTGCTCCCCAACCGGAACACTGACCCGTGCCGTTTTGGACATTGACGAGGGCGAATACAGTAGCGACAACGGGAGCCTAGCAGAGGCTTTTGTACCAAACCAGTGGTTTTTCGACCTTGTCGATGACGAGGAGAGCGACGGTGAATGTGAATCTGGGCCATGGTCGGAGCCAAACGCGCCGCACATATGAATCATAAGCGCAAAGAAACGCGAGATTCATGGCAGCGCACAATGTAGACAATTAAAACAATGCAATTCCCACCAAATAAAGTGCACTGGTCAAGAATTGCAAGCTTTTAGCGTCGTTGGCCGAGTATCGGCAAAGTTGCGCGTGTTGTGTTTTTCCGCGCACACCATCGGTGAAACGCCAAAACAGCGCGACGCAACTCGTTGACGCGCGCGTGCCGAAATCATTAAAACAACGCAATTCCCACCAAATAAAGTACACTGGTCAAGAATTGCCAGCTTATATCGTCGTTGGCCGAGTATCGGCAAAGTTGCGCGTGTTGTGTTTTTCCGCGCACTTTATCAGTGAAACGCCAAAACAGCGCGACGCAAATAGTTGACTCGCGCGCGACAAGAACGATAAAACAACGCAATTCCAATCAAATAAAGTACACTGGTCAGGAATTGCTTGTTTTCAGCGTCGTTGTTCGAGTATCGACAAAGTTGCGCGTGTTGTGTTTTTCCGCGCACACCATCAGTGAAACGCCAAAACAGCGCGACGCAACTCGTTGACGCGCGCGCGCCAAGAACGATAAAACAACGCAATTCCCACCAAATAAAGTACACGGGTCAGGAATTGCCAGCTTTTAGCGTCGTTGGCCGAGTATCGGCAAAGTTGCGCGTGTTGTGTTTTTGCGCGCACACTGATGAAACGCCAAACCGCGCAGCACGCGGTTTCATGTATAACGGCGACGCGACGGCCAATTTCATTTCTAAAAGACAATTGATAGTATATAAAGTGAGTACATTAAGATTGTGTCTACTCTAAACGCGTCTCTGCCATGCACTCCAACTGCCTCCGTGCAACGACGCTGCGGAGTGGCGGCGGCCTTCCCCACGGCCGGCGTGGTGCAGGTGGCGGCGTGCGCAACGCTGAAGCTCTGAGGCTCGCAAACACACGCGCCTCATCTTCTCCAAGCTCAAGTCGGGGCGGCGGCATCCACACCGGGCCCTCGTGCTGTTCCCCCTCGCCCCGCGGAGACACTTGGCGCGCAAGTTCCCCTCTGAACTTCTTGAAACGCAATGTTCTCCGAGTCCACATACTGGCTGCGCCCAATGGGCAACTGGCTCGTCTGGCGCTTCCCAAGGGCGTGCGCGCGCCGCGTCCCGCGAGCGCAGAGGACCGGCAATTGCGCGCCGTGACATCGCGGATGCGGCTGGCCAATTGAGCATTCATTGGTGCAGGTGTCTCCATTGTTGATTTATAAGTGTGCAATATATACTGATGGTGCAAATTTATGAATGAAAATTGAATTTGATTTAGGAAAGGCGCGCTGCCCATGCAATTACCGAAATTAAGTGCGTGAATGAATGTATTACTGTGCAATATTTACAACACCCCCCGACTAGAAGTAAACGGCTTGAGCGCACTCCGTACATTAACAGTAATGGCATTAATGGACAATGAGAATGCTTTGGCCGCGGCGCAGTATGCGTGCAGTGGAGTGACTTGGAAAGCGCACGAAGAAGTGAATGGTCTTACTATTCTCGAGTCAATTGGGGGGGACAATGTAACTCCCATCACAATTCCATTCCCCCCTGGGGTGACCGAGTTCTTTGCCGTTGCGGTGGGATATGGTGGATTTGGTGGATCATTAGCAGGGGGTGGGGGTGGAGAGGCTACCGGGCGGGTACAACTTCATGAAGCAATTCAGATTGCCGGACAGGTCACTGCGATAGTGCCACAGTCTGATGAAGTCGGGAAACCCGGCTCAACGCAACGAAACACAACACTGAGAAACGGATCCACAATAATCTTAACGTCAAGACCAGGGGAAAATGCTGTTGGCGAAACTGCAGGTGCCAGTGGGAATGAAAATCCAGGGGGTGGGTCACATGTAAGTTTATATGGGGCTGGGGGTGGAGGAGGGTCTAATGCTCCGGATGGCGATGGCGGGCCTGCAAGTGTTTCCGCTCCCGGTAATGGTGGCGAGGGAAACAACAATCTCAATGTAACTGGCTTCGGTAGCACCCGTTCTGGATTAGTGTTTGGTGCCGGTGGAGACGGTGGTCAAGTTGATCAAGCACCACTGAGCGATACAGTGCCTGTGGCGGTGCCGACGCACTTTCCATCTGGTAAGGGGCCTCAACCCTCTTTCATAATTGGTGGGGGCGAGGGCGGCGCCGGCGGTAATGGCGTGGCGCTCTCTGGCCAGCGCGGCGCTGCAGGGAAGCTTTTGGTGTGGTTCGTTGGGCCATTCCCGCCCTCCCTTCTTCCCCCTCTGCTCAGTTTCACGCGGTACGGGCGGGCGAGGGTGACAGACACTGTGTGCCTGCGAAGTGACAACATCACATTGGGCGATGTCATTCTAATTGTCACAAGAGTGGGCGGCGCCGACAACCGGGTTGGCTTTATTCAATCCGCCAACCCCAAAGCTTTTCAAGTGGCGTCGTGGATGTTGAATAATCCAACGCAAGTCACAACGGGCGATGTGGTGCATGCCCGTACAGTTGGATTATCGGAGCAAATTCTGGCTCGGTGCTTACAGAATGCGTCGCCGTTCCTCTCTTCTCGTCTCCTGGCGGCGGGAGTGCCGCAACTTGCAGCCATAAGTCGAACCGCTCTGTTTCAAATTGTATGATAAGTAGGCACACAAATGAATTCCCAGTCACTATTCCCCTTCACCCGCAACAATTTCGGTGCACTCGTAGCATATGTCGCAAAAGGCGAGGAATGGAATTGGATACCTTAATTTCAAAAAACTCGACACACAATACATTTTAACAGCGCGCCCGGAAAACATCTACCCCCCTGCTGTGTGTGGGTACATCATGCAGATGAAAACAGGCGCGCCTTGCTAATCGGCTGCAACACAATGCCTGCTGTCCGCAATGCAGCACGGTCATCGTATCCCAGCAATTTAAGCGCCCGTGAAAGTTGCTGCTCCGACACACGCAAACGCCGCGCCTCCCGAATGTCGGCTGGCGTTACCATTCCCGGCGTGGCCGCATTGAAGTGCAAAAAGTAAATCAGGGCAAATGCTTTTTGGGGCGCTCTATGCGCAAACGCCACAGAGTTGAGTTCCAGGGACGTTGCGGTGATGAAGATGTCGCCCTCCTCGTAGGTTCCGTTTATACAGAATTTGGTGCCAACGGCGGCCCTGCCGTACCGTCCGGCGCCTTGAAGAGGTGGAAGAGCACTCAATGACGCTGGGGCAGAAGACCCAGTGTAGTACATGTAGAACCACCCGGGACCACCCTGTTGACCAGACTGGGCGTCTCCAGTGCCGCCTTGTCCACCGTCGCCCGGCGCTGCTATTGAATTTAAAAAGATTTCCGACACAACGCTGCCACCGTCGCCGCCGGTGGCCACTATAATGGAGGCTGAAGGGGTCAAAGTGACTTCAAAGCCAGCCCCACCAGCGCCTCCCAAGCTTGCTGCGACTCCTGCACCTCCGCGACCGCCTCCGCCAGCGCCGGTTACACCATTGTCATCGCCGCCCCCAGCAATCCCATTTCCAGACGCGCCGGCAGTCGAACTGAATGCCGATTCGACTGCATTTTCCCCCGGCGCACTTGTGGCGAGAACTACTCCGTTTTCATCGTTGATACGCAGAATGCTGTCAGAAGCTTGCGCTGTCCCTGAAAGGGTAGCTTCAGGCAAGATCACTTGCCATGTATCAGGAGAAGAGGGGTACACCGTGCTGCCGGTAACCAAATCCCCTCCTCCTCCACCCGACAACCCGGCTCCACTACCGCCCGACCCCACAAGTCCGTAATTAATGCTAGAGCCGGGAGGCGGACGGGGGACAGTGAGGGTGCCGCTGCCCATGGGAGTGACTAGGTAAACGGAATCTGTGCCACTGGTGGGAAACACTTGCACCTGCCACCCCATATCGGGGCACTTGATCCCGAACCCGCTCAAACTCGTCATATCTACCGCTGCCGCCATTGTTACAATCTGTGTGCAGGGGTGTGAGTGGTGTGTTTATTACGCGCAGCGCCGAGCGCTGCTGTAAGGTCTGATTTGACCGCGCCACCGCGGCACTCATTGCCGCCGAAAGACGAACACTGATTTCCATTGGGATAAATAGGAACAGGTGTAAAATAAAAAGGGCGCAAAAGGTGAGGAATGGAATTGGATACCTTAATTTCAAAAAAACTCGACACACAATACATTTTAACAGCGCGCCCGGAAAACATCTACCCCCCTGCTGTGTGTGGGTACATCATGCAGATGAAAACAGGCGCGCCTTGCTAATCGGCTGCAACACAATGCCTGCTGTCCGCAATGCAGCACGGTCATCGTATCCCAGCAATTTAAGCGCCCGTGAAAGTTGCTGCTCCGACACACGCAAACGCCGCGCCTCCCGAATGTCGGCTGGCGTTACCATTCCCGGCGTGGCCGCATTGAAGTGCAAAAAGTAAATCAGGGCAAATGCTTTTTGGGGCGCTCTATGCGCAAACGCCACAGAGTTGAGTTCCAGGGACGTTGCGGTGATGAAGATGTCGCCCTCCTCGTAGGTTCCGTTTATACAGAATTTGGTGCCAACGGCGGCCCTGCCGTACCGTCCGGCGCCTTGAAGAGGTGGAAGAGCACTCAATGACGCTGGGGCAGAAGACCCAGTGTAGTACATGTAGAACCACCCGGGACCACCCTGTTGACCAGACTGGGCGTCTCCAGTGCCGCCTTGTCCACCGTCGCCCGGCGCTGCTACTGAATTTAAAAAGGTTTCCGACACAACGCTGCCACCGTCGCCGCCGGTGGCCACTGTAATGGAGGCTGAGGGAAATGAGGGAGATAGGGTTATTGTCTGTCCAAGGCCACCAGCGCCAGCGCCTCCCGCGCTCGCTGCGCCTCCTATAGCATTAAAACGGCCTCCGCCTCCGCCAGCGCCGACTACACTATTGTCATCGCCGCCCCCAGCATTCCCACCACTTCCCCCCTCTGCGCCGGCAGTCTGTCCAAATGCATTTTCCCCCGCCGCACTTGTTCGAACTACAGTCCCGTTTTCATCGTTGATACGCAGAATGCTGTCAGAAGCTTGCGCTGTCCCTGAAAGGGTAGCTTCAGGCAAGATAACTTGCCACACATCAGGAAAAGCGGGGTATGTGGAGCTGCTGGTGCCATTTCTTTCGCCTGCTCCTCCACCCGACAACCCGGCTCCACTGCCGCCCGGCCCCAAAAGTCCATATCTGATGTTAGAGCCATCTGGCGGACGGGGGACAGTGAGGGTGCCGCTGCCCATGGGAGTGACTAGGTAAACGGAATCTGTGCCACTGGTGGGAAACACTTGCACCTGCCACCCCACATCGGGGCACTTGATCCCGAA
>Ga0307979_1000708_pt1 | contig 23247 bp, 24 predicted proteins | sample OrgLakmetage1058_FD_201833 | JGI IMG/M metagenome (GOLD analysis project Ga0307979, IMG submission 201833) | Saline water microbial communities from Organic Lake, Antarctica - #1058 | ecosystem: Environmental > Aquatic > Non-marine Saline and Alkaline > Saline | place: Antarctica: Organic Lake...
TGCCACGAATCCATGTTTGTTCCTTTAAATCCTCGTTGTTTCCTACGGTGCGGTTTCTGAATACTACGCCCAATGAAAGGACGGCGCTGCAAGCATCGGTCGTGTGGTGCACACTCCACCCCTCGTTGGTCGCTGGGAGGCCTTTTGGCCGCCCGAAGCTGAGGCCCCAAGCAGGAGGAACAGCCCGTTGGAAGCAGAGCCTGTGCAGTGGCGGCGCCTTTCGGACGGCCAGTTGTTCAAATCGGCAGGCTGGCAGCTCGAGTTGATGAATGCTTCACCGGAACTGAGCGAAGCCGGTAGGAGTAGTAGCAGCAGCAGCAGCAGTAGCAGTGGTAGCAGTGGCAGCAAGGACGGTGGCGCGTTGGCAAAAGTAAACGATGCAGACGAGCTCCCGTGGCAAGTGGTGGCGTTGATGAACCCGCAAAGTTTGGGCGAATACGTGGACCGGTGGCGAGACCACGACAACGAGGTGTTCGCTATAGCTTGTTGGATGCATGTACTGGTTGTGTTGTTGAGTTTGTTATTGGCCTCTGGATGACGTTTACACGATATTTTGAATGCTGGCCCTTTTAAAATCAAAATTTTGTATCTCTAATATTTCGTTTTTTTGCCTTGGTTCGATGCTTCAGGTAAGAGCAGCAGAAGAGCTAGGAGCCTCTCACGCCAACGCCAAACATCAACAGCAGCAAAACACTTTAGCGGGGATGCTCGGTGCCCCGGACAATGCTGCCGACGGCTCGGATCAAAATGCCGATGAAGAAGCGAATTTGCCACCCCAAGCTGAGGTCCAGATATCCGCGGTTGCATCAGCAGCAGCGCGCGCAGTGCGTGAGGCTGGCTTCAAATTTGCATGGGATTATGCCACCGCTGCGCGAGAAGGTGCGCCTGCGCTAGAAGCATGTCAGTTACTGGCTGCAGGAGGTGATGCCCCAATCAGCAGTAAAGACGATGATCAAGGCGAAGCAGAAAGCACTGCAGGAGATGAAGCTTTCGTTTCTGTGCTTTTCAGGCAAGCGATTCGTTGGTTAGCTTTCGGGCGCGAAGAAGACGATGAGAACAGTGAAAACAGTGGAGCCCAGAAAACAGAGGGTAGCATCGAAGTAGACGTGTCTCTTGATGGGGAGTCGCATGCTGCAGGAGGAGTATCGGCACATTCGTGGAAGACCGCAGCAACTGCCGCATCTGCACGCAAGAACCGCCGATTCATAGGCAGTCCAGGAGCAGTAGCGGCTATGCTCGTGTTGCAAGGCGAATGCGCGCGCAATCTTGACGCTACTAGTAGCACCAGCGGCAGTGGCAGTGGCAAGAGTCAGATGCTGTCATTAAGTGCCCTTGAGTCGGTTGAGACTGCGCTGAGCATAGCATCTGCCTCCTCGTCCTCCTCGTCCTCCTCCGTGGCGATGATGAAAGAAGACTCGGGCCGGGCTTGGCAGTTGTACGCGCGTGCTCTCCTGGATGCTAACCGGTGAGGATAAAACGCTCAAAGAATATTTTCTATCAGAGTTCTTCCAATGTATCACCCCACGCACACTCTTTTGCAATTTGACTTCCGTGAATTTCCTTCTCGTGCATTCCTTCAGATAATTTATTTCGTTCGTCATTATTTTATCTTCATACGCTCGCTGAGTACTTCCTTCTTTCCGCCCCTTTTCTTCATCGTACTCGCCAGCCCCACTGATGCTGTTGCTGCTCTCGAGCAACTTCACGCCATCAACCCACAGTGGCCTCAGCTCGGGCCTCAGTTGGTGAACGCCCACACTTATGCGCGCCGTCTGGCCGAATACCGGCGCGGCGGTGGGGCGCCCACCTCTAGGAGTATTACTTCATCTGCTGCAGCACCAGCTACTACAGCGCGTGCAGAGAGAGGCAGCAGCAGCAGTCATAGTAGCAGTCATAGCAGCAGCAGTGGCAAGAGCAGTAGCGATAGCACCACCACCAACACTGGAGTTCTACCACCATCCCCACCACCCCCACTGTGGTCAGCATGGTGGGTGGTCGGTTGCGGTGCTCCTGCAGTGCAAGGCCTCGCGCGAGTAGGTGACATTGCTCGCACGTTCGACCGTGTACAAGGGTTTTGGGAGCCCGGTGACCTCGGAGTGGTGGTAAGAAATGAAATGAATATCTATGAGATTAGCCATTCTTTTTTTCCGTGTTTACGATGCTACAGTATTTCTGTAGCTCCATCTAATTGGCGCAATTGTTTTTTCCCTCCTTTTTAATGCCTGGCTTTTCTCGATGTTTTCCGTCTTCGCTTTCTTCAATTCATTGTTCTTTTTTTGTTTCAATATGAACAACCCACATACTCTACCGCTTGTTAGATTGGTGTGGGCGCGGCGACCGCCCCGCTCGCGCTTCGCATGGGCTTAGGGCCAGGATCCGTGCGACCAGCTGATTGGTCGAGCAGAGGCTTACAGGCCAACTTTGGGCGCTTGATCGACGTGAAATGGGGCCGCATAGAGGTATAGGTGTGAGTATGCGTATATGCAAGAATATCAATGAGAAAGGCCATGGGACACAATTTTGAGAGGAGTAGACGAATACACATGTCGTAGTTTTCAGTGCCTTTACATGTCTTTTGCTTGAATGTCTTTATTCGCGCGCACCTGTGTTTTGTTCAGATCATTCCTGCGAATTCACCGGAATGTCAAGACATTTTCGCGTCAGCGATGGCGCAGCCGTGGAACAAGCAAGCGCTCGGCCTCGATTACGCCAACGAAGAGCAGCAGCGCCAGCTCCCGTCGCCTAATGGCAAATCACCTTCCCTGTTCGACCGAGTGCGCGACTCTTTGACCTATCGCAGCAGTGATGACGGCATTGGTAGCAGCAGCAGCACTAGCAGCAGAAACAGGGAAGAGCAGGTAAACGGTAACGGCGACTCAGGAAGTAAAAATGTAGGTGCCGAAACGAGTGAAGAAAACAACAGCAGACAAAGTGAAGAAGCAAAGAAGATAGCTGCAGCTGAAGCAGCCGGAGCTGGTTTGGCAGGAAACGCGTGGTCTCGCGTCGACTATTACAGTCTTCTCAACTTGCCTCACGACCTGTTCAGTCGGAGTGGTAGTACTAGCGGCGTCAATCACGACGACAATCACGACAACGAAGAGCAGGAAGAGCAAGAAGAGGCCATGGAGGCCTTGCGGAAAGCGTATCGAGCCGCGAGCCGACGCTACCACCCTGACAAACAAGTATGGATCGTAACACTCCCCATCATCATTGTGCACACAACATCCTTATCATTGATAGATATATAGGAACAAACAATAGAATGGTGCACTCCATGCTTACTTCACGCCCCAGCTAGCATGACCTGACCTTTTTTTCCTCCGCGCGTCATGAATGGCACTGTTGCAGCGTGGCGTCATGAGCGAGACCGATGCAACTGCAGGCTTCCAGCGCGTGGTTTCGGCTTTTGAGGTGAATGGAATTTGAACCTGAAAACGAAAATAGTGGCAAAAATTACATTTTAATGAAATTCATTTTGGATTTATTTCCCTTCATTGATTCATATCATTCTTGGCATCTCTCTCTCTCTCTCTTTCTTTCTCTTTCTTTTCTCAACGTGTAAGCCATGCATTCTCATATTCTTCAGGTGCTCAGCGATCCTCTTCAGCGCCTCGCTTACGCACAAGGAGCCGACCTCGGCGATCACGATTCCCCGCCTGTAAGCCAGGGCCAGGCTTGGGATGGAACTAAATCAGGGCAACCGGGCGCGCAGCGGTTTCAGGGCTTTTCCTTGAAGGACGAGGTATTTTGGTGGCAATTGTGAATGGATATTTACGATAACGCTTTCTGTGATCTACTTTTTCCCATTTTCCCCACTCCCTCTTTACGTTTGTCAATTCACAAGAACAGGTCGCGCAAATGCACTGCATGACTCCACTTTCTTTTATTCCTTATTGTGCGCTCTCTTTTACTTGCGGTTTTTGCGCATCTTCTTGTGGGGGAATATTGCTCTATTGCTCTTGCTCTAATATACACATGATACACCTCTAGGTCATGCGGCACTACTTTCCAGCAGCTCACGGCTGGCGCGCGTTTGGCGATCCGTTTGAGCGCAGGCGTGAAAAAGAGAGGAGACAGCAGCAGCAGCAGCAGCAGCAGCGGCGGTGAAGTGTAGCTAAACCCAGATTGGTGATTGATGGGAGGGGAAGGGAAAGGAGAAGTGAAATGGCGACGGGACCTCGCTTGCTTGTTGGGGAATTTATTTATTTTTGGCCGTTTTACGTCTTAGAAATCCCGTCACCAAGAACTCGAAGTAAACGATTAGCTTAATGCCTATTGCTCGAGGGCCTAGCAGTAGCAGCTAGAGCTAACTACTAGCAATATAGCAATATCCAACGGATTCAAGAAGATAGGTAAATAGTTTCATAGTTTCGGGCTCTCCTTCTCTGTTCCGAAGTTCCCAGAGTCGAGGAACGGCAAACATAAATCATAATTATGCGTTATGCATAGCAAATTGGAGTGGAATTTATGATTATATCTGAATGTACATTGAATATCGGCTTATAGCCTACACAAGGAAGGGTGTGTCTTAACTTGGTGTCTTGACGGTGATGTGGCTACTTTCTATTCCGTAGTTTTCCCTAATTCTGGGTCGGAATCAGAGGCATCGGCTTCCGAGCGCTCCTTTTTCTGGTCGTTTCGTTCAGCTCCCTTGCTGATCATTGCCGCTGTTGGCTCTTCTTTTACCTCGCCCCTTTCAGATTCTGCCTGAGCTCCATCACCGCTTCTGCTGTCTCCACCACTTTTTGTGGCTGTTGGCTGGTTTTCTGCAGGAGTCATTCCGTAGTCTACTAATTCCATAGCCTGTGCGAAAGAATGAAGTAGAAACGCCACGATTGACGAAGATATAGAACCACGCTGTAACAAGACTCGTAGGAGTGGTCTATCGCACATTCAAGACACGATATCATAGAAATCCCAACCATATTTACCCTCTCCACAGCTCAGGTCTTCCAATTTTCAGTGTCACATAGTTCATCTCTCTTTCACTCCATGCACGTCTTCTCATGTTTCATTCCCTTCCTGCACTCAGTATAGGCGTGCGCACCGGAATTCGAAGAAGCTTTCGACGCACCAAACTGCCACGGCGGCTCGTTTTCCTGGTGGTTTGATTGGAAGGTCCGGAGGTCGCTGCAACAGCAGTGCTGCTACTTGCAGCAGCGACGTTACTGAAGTCATCGTCCTGGTCATCGATGAACGCTTCGTCTCTGAACCATTTCGGAATGTGGCTCGGAGAATCTGCTCGCTCGGAATACGCCAACTTCCAGAAAAAGTACACATCCACGTCATAGGTTGGCGCCCAGTCAGGGAGGTCCGCGAACTCCACCTTTTTGGGAGAGAGCAAGGCAGGTGCGAAAGGAAGCAAGCGGGAGCAGAGGTTGGAAGGGTGGATCAAGCAGATACCGGAGCGCTCAAGAACACGCCACTTGCAGGCTTGTGTACAAAAAAGAAAAAGAAATGTGCAAGTTGCATGGCTCAATTCTGCCTTCAAAGGTAGGCCAGTCGCAAGCCTCTCATCTTGTATACCAATGGTTCCTCTCGTAATCCCAATGCACGAATACGGAAGCATTCAAAAATAAGAATATTTAGGTTGCACCTTTTCTCCGATGAACCGGTCCCAGAGCATGCTCGGAGGTGAGCCGTCACCGCCGCAAAACGCCTTGGAAGGAGTGCTCCAAGCCGTGCGTGCTTTGGGGTCGTAGACTCGCGGGTCCAAAGGATTGGGTGGTGCGTTGGGCTCCGGCTGAGGCGCGGGCTTCATTTGCGCACTGCGCCCAGAGCGAAACCCTAAGCATTCCACCAGCATCGCCACCTTTTTTTGAAATGAGAGATGGAAGAAGTGAGAGAGGGGCAAAAGAGCGTAAGCATATTGCACATTGGACGGGAAATACTTCAGCCCACGCTTACTCCCGTTTTTGTTGTTGCCTCTGGTTCACCCTCTTTCTCTATTGAATTCCTTCCTCGTCCTACTACATACACTATTTTTTCTAAACTGCTTTTTTATTGCGCGCTTACCACAAAGAGGCCCATCAATTTGCCAATCACTAGCTCTTTGGTGGTGACAAACAAGTAATACTTCATGTTGTCCATGTCTTGATTCCCTCTTGTCGACTGCCACAGCAGCACCACTCCCGCAATCCCTAGCAACACCCCTGCCCCCGTTTGAATCAACAGCTGCACTAGACTCAACCACTCGCAGCCTGCTTTCACGTAGCCGGGACAGCCCTCCTGCGACACAAGCACCCAAAAAAACAAGGAAAAAATTCTTTGTTATGTTATCAAAGAGACTTGTGTGGACTAACAAGAAGGATTCTATTTGCTGGCTAACTGAGGAGGCCCATAGCACTAGTCTAGTAGCCTATAAACTCCCCCAGCTAGCCACTTTACCCTCTCTTTCTGTCTCTTCCATACCTGAACGCAAGCACACGTCATGGCTTGCTCTAATGCAGCATCGTACAAGCCGTTGCAGGTGGCTGAGACCGCAATTTTGAGCAAGAGCACGTTGATGAAGGTCACGATAAAGTTGTCGTCGCTGTGGTCGTTGCAGGAAGTCCACAGCAAGCAAAACCACCACTCCAGGGACCACGCTAGCAAGCAACTGACTGTGAGGGCACTGATGCGCTCGCTCTGCGTGGTGGCAGCAGAAAAGAGAAACCGCAGATGATTATGGGCAGCCATCAACAGTAGAGATGGCCAATGTGTAAGCAGAAAATTAAACGCAGAGATGGAGCTTTTAGTATCGTGCTCATCAGATTCTATGTGTTTGTCTGCGAAACGCTAAAAGATCAGAAGAAAACTTCATTAAAAAAATAATAGCACATGGAATTAAAAATCCTAGTGCCTTCAGTAAATGCATCATGGACGCTTTCTAGTTGCCTTACCTTGCTGAAAGGGTGCTTGGGGTGCACGAAAAAGAGCGACAAAAAGATTTGCTTGTTTTTCAAGTGCAGCCAGAGGTCCGAGTAGTAGTTGCGGGAAAACACCGTGTGCCCTCTCAACTGCGCAAAAGGAATAAAGGAGAATCGAAAAATGAAATGTCACATTGAATATTTGTAGCGAAGGTGTTTGTGTGTTTTTTCCTTCTTTGGTGAATGAAGTTGAAGAAGCAACTTTTACAAGAGAGGATTCGCACGCATAATTGAAGAAGAAGAGCGGCAAAGAGGTCACGAAACATTGAAATAGCTAGCATGTTCGAACCAGCCGGAGTGCGAGCGCATCGACTTCAGAGCCCTTAAACGCACGGGCTATTGCGCCACGGCCGAGCTCTGCGCCGGCGTTGAAAGAAGTGGCCAGCGCCCCCACGCCTACCTACGTAAGTAAGGGTATCGACATCGCGCACAAATTAAATTAGGGCATAGAAGAAAGAAATGCATCAATGTTCGCACGCGCATTAGGGCGTCTAAGTACAAGAACACGGGTAGCAGGAGCCTAGAAAATTGGTCAATTAAAAGGTTGGGGAAGGAGCACTCACCGCCCCAGCTCCCAAGGCAAGGCCTGTGGCCATGCCAGTGGCGTCGTACGCAAGGCCAGTGGCATCATGGGCAAGGCGGTTTATGTATTCGGTGTTTTCTTTGCCAATGGTGGCTGATGCGATGAACGTACTTGCGTCGCCTACTATATGGGCTGAGAAATTCCCGGCTTCCAACGTTTTGCCTGCCACTCGAGTGCCGTACTGTAGGGCAGGCGCGTAACAAGTTGGTCAAAATGGCACATCAGAGCCGCAACATTCGATCGTTACAATTGAGGAATGAAAGTACAAGGTAATTCATGCGGGATAGAGCCAAATCGAATGAAGTGTTGTCAGCATGTGCGATTAAGAGTGTGGGAAGAATGTGTGCATTGGATGAAAGATCCCACTGGGATAACTAGCACATCAGATCACATGAATGAAAGACAGGAGAGCAAAGTAAAATAGTCGAACTGTTCTCCAATCAACATATTTTTTAAACCCTTATCTAGTTGTTCGTAGGCACTACCATGGTCTGCTGAGCTTACCTTCATTGTTGTGCTGTAGCCAAGTGACATGCCCGCAGTCACGTTGTTACTGGCTGCTGAAAAATACTCTCCACCAGCTACATATTTTAACGACGAGGTGTTGCCTGGTTGCGATGTAACAGAGTCATTGGAAGCTGCTGCTGCGAGGGCCGCATTCTCATCAGCAACCTTCATTCCGTAGATAGAAATGGGGACGAGGAGTAGTCGAGTGGGGGATCCAACCACAACAACAACACCGAGATCCGAGACAAAATGTGCGTGGTGACTGATGACAACCGTCTCAGCAACAAGAAGTCGGTGATATTTTGTGGATCAGCAACACTGTACCATAAAAATACGAGTCAGATGACCAGATGGCAGATCAGATTATCAGAATGATGTCTACAGAGTAGTGATGAGTAGTGAGCTGTTTTAGTTTTATAAAATCAATAAGTGCAGAGTGCATGGCCATGGTCATTGCAGCGATCAAGTTTGGCCTCCATCCAATTGAACCGCCATTATATGCTCCTTAAATCGCCGAAATCCTTTGCTTTGGGCTTTGGGGTTCGTGTCGTGTCGAAATGCCACTTCGGACCCGGACCGCTATAGCCCAACCACTTCCATGGCCATTCAGGCATGGGTGCCTGGCAAGCTCCTTATCTAGTACTCAATTCACTTTTATTGAAAGCTCAGGTGTTCTGTTTGTCTTTCTTTCTGTAAGCCTCCTAATTTAGGCCTAATTTGGGCTTTGGCGTTTGTGGTTTGAGGTTAGGGCGTTTTGGGCCTGGGCCTGTATAAAGTGCCAACATGGAACAGAATCCCCTGCCCATGCCCATGCCCCCCCCCTCCCTCCAAGCAAAGTCGTTAGCCAATCCTCAACGGCGAGGGAGATTATTTTGCCGCACCATTCAGTGAGGAAATATAGGTCTAGGGCTCTCGAAATAGCATTTAGCATGGGCAATTGGCATTTACTTTTCCTGCTCAGGAAATGTCATGCGTTAAAGTTTCCTAAGTCGTTCTGTCAAACTCGCCCAGTTTATAATTCATCGGAAACGAGGTTTGAATTTCTTTCTTCATGAACGTCATCATCGCCTTCTTCATCAAAAAGCGCATCAAATGCATGCCAAAATAATCCAAACTCCTCTTGATCAATTAGAGCTTTCCGACCAATCGTTGTGGCCCACAGTTTCTCGATTTCTGCAAGCTTCACTTCGCCGTCTGCCAGAGGCACCGTGACGAACTTGCAAGTGAGTACGTCATTCTTGTCAACTTTTGAGTTCTTGGGATAACCAGCCGTAGCAAATGCATCCTCCCAGTCGAGTTTGGCGTCGCCCGTCAGTACCGAAGGCTTTATTGTTGCACCACTAGCACCTTTGCTGATTCCATTCCAGTCAAGATTCGTTTCTTTTATGTCACTCAATTTTGCACTGTGATCCGTGCGCTTACCCAGTTCCGTGCCGTTGTAGGCCATCTCTTGGAGGAGGTGGGTCCACGCGCTCACAGCCTCCGAGCGATGGAACAGCTTTTTCGCATTCGCCTTGATCAGATTACGCACTCGAGCCTGCTCCGTTTTGTCAGTGCCAAACTTCACTGCAATTCGCACGTAGTCTGCGGTGTCCTTGGCCACCTGAATGCCCAAGTACAACACCGAGGAAAACATCAGAATTATTTCATAAAATTATCCGAATTGTCCAGCAGATGAAGGAAACATGAGAAGAATCCCCAATACATGATGCTTACCGTGTCCAAGACTCCAATTTGCATGAAGTACGCTAGCGACCAGCGCCCACCGAGGTAATTGGCTGGCAGAGTCACCACTGCGGCGCCCACCTCAATGGCCTCCCGCGTGGTGGTGCAGCCGCCCGCCAAGTAAGAGTCGAGCACCACGTCCGACTCTTTGTAGAACGCCATGAGCACGTGGTGCGGCAGCGTGGGGATGAAATGCACTCGGTTCATGTCCACACCAGCGCGCACGAGCCGGTCATGGATTATTTCGCGGTGCTCCTCACTTTCAATGTACAAGTCATGCAACAAGACGAGGCCCTTCGAGTCGTTCGCTAGGACGCCTGCAATCAAATCGTCAAACAAAGGGTGCCGTTTGAACGGCTTCTGCATGCACAAATACCAATTGTCTTCAGCTGGAATTTTGAAGTCTCGAGCAAGCACCTTGCGATCAAATTGGGCGAAAGGCATGCCTGTGACTGAGGAGACGCCAGATTTAGAGATAAGTGGCTTGTAGTACTGGTGCAATGAATCCGCGGGTAGCATCATCAATTCTTCCGTGTAGTGCGTTTTAGCTTCTTCCAAGGGTAACTCAGCAGCGCCCCATGAGACGAAGAAATTCATCACCGACTTATCAATGCCTGAAGTGACTGGGTGGCCGTGGGAAGTGGCTTGAACGGTTGCGAGGCGGGACATCGCAAGCCGCTGAATCTTATTGCTCATCGTCAAATCCAAATACAGGAGGATATCAAGATCAAGAGCAGCAATACTCTTGCGAGCTTCATCCAACCAGTCTTTTTCATCGTAGGCTAACTTGATTTCAACAACCTGATCACCTTTTGAAGCTCGCTTCAATAAATATGGGCTATCAAGCGGCCTCGAATCACGCACATCCACGTAAATGACTTCGAATATTTTCCGCGACAACCGGGCCATAGTTTCTCCGAAATCAGCGGTAACGGAAGATGGGCCGAAGAGAGCAGATGCTACACCGAGCCTGATCCGCGTATCTCTTGAAGGCTTTGGTTTCTTCTTCTTTTCATTCAAGAGATGTGGCGCAACATAGTTGAAATGTGGCCAAGCTTTGACCGCTAGCTGATAGAATTTGCTTGTGGAATTACGCAAATCCTCGTTCAAGTACACTTCTTGGCTGAAAGTAGAGAACAAACAATACTGGAAAAAGAAAAGAATAGAGCAGCAGAGTCGACAAAGTGAGAAGGAGAGATGAGGATTTATGAAGTTTGTAAAGAAAGTTTGCATATATAACCAAACTTATCTAGAAGGATGCAGGGCGAAATTTAAGCTGCGCAGCATGCAATATATGAACCTGGAATGGGTCGCCATCTTCATTGAACTGTTCCATTCCTAGGCTTGGAAGTGAGAGAAGCCTGTCCATTCCACGATGATATTCAGAAAACATTGCAGCTGCAGCCTCGGTCGACTCAGAATAGCCAGATACGTATGCGGCCGAAGCCATTGTGGAACACTCATTAGTCCGGCTACTGCTCGAAGCTGCAAGTGTCAGCCATTTTTTCGAAGCCCTGCCTTCGTATGCTTTCATGTGGTCTGTCGCACAAAACAGAAACCTGATAGTTAGGGCTTAGATAGACGAGCTGCGGGCAAACAGTACATTCGGAATACAGGAAGGAAAATATAATCGCATCATACGGGCAAAGCTTTACGCACATCGAGCGATCAGGTTTGCCAGGTAATAACCCTGTTGGCTATTGATGTCAACGGGTACTGGAATACAATCCTCATCGAAAACTCGCTCCAAATGCGCGTAAGCTTTTGCTTTTACGCTTGCATCTGGGCTGTTCATGCCCATACGCCCTAGCTGCAAAAGAGCCAGCTGGTTCGGAGCCAGCTTGAGAGCTTTTCGAAAGTACCGCGCAGCGCCAACTTCGTCAGTGCCCATAATTTTCGCACCCTTGTTCGAAAAGGCAATTGCTTGCTGTATTGCATCCGACGAGGTTACTTCATGGCTGCCACTGCCACCAGAGGTAATTGCACTAGCGCAAGTTCCGCATGCTTTCTGGCATTGGCTGTGCATATAGCCTGGGTTCTTCGTGCACTCACCGGAATTGGCCCATTCTTCACACGAAATGTGCTCGTTCTCGCAACCTTGCCTTTTGTTACTCTCACCAGGTTTAGCTGGCGTACTTGAAGGTATATTACGAACAGCCGTAGCGTCTCGAACGCTTAATAGAGCAGCGGTGACTAGAAACAAAATAATCATCAGTGTTGCTTATGATCGCCCTGAGTGTTTACAAACCCTTTACAAAACCAATACTGCGCGATTACTGCTATATGTGTCGTGTTATTTTAGCAGCACCAAGTACCAAGTATGTCACGAGAAAGCGTTGCTTCTGTAATTAAATGCCTTCTCCTAGCAAATACCCGTACAAATGATTTCTGTTCGTAATTACTTATCCGCTTATTAGTAGCCACTTGAGTGGCCAGAGAGTCTAATTTATAGGTAAGTAAGCAGCTAAGTTAACAACGTCTTACTTGACTTTTTTGGGCATTTTTTGTATTCATCAGTATACGCTCTTGACAGACGACTGATGAAGAGATCTGAGATGATGACGACGACAAAAAATTTAACTAAATCTTTGAAGCGCGGAGTTTCAGCAGTGTTTCGTACTGTAGCTCACGAGCTCTTCGAGGTCTCGCGATAATCACACACCCCCAACTCCATCACCCCAGTTACAGAGTCAACGCATCAAAGAAGGGCTTCAGAGTATAGCTCCGCTCGCAGCCCAAAAGTCCAAAGCAACTCTGTCGGTCAAACTACTTTCCGTAATTCTAAAGATATCCACAGGCCTCACTCCAGCTACACGAGGTTTTTAAAATATCCGCACTTTTTAAGATTTCGTGGGCAAATTTTGATATTATTGTTGGGCAGGGGACTGTGATCTCCGACAGAAAACTCCATTTCTGGTAGCTTCTCGGCGTTACGTCTAGTTTTGTGCCATTTGATGGCCTCGTCGAGCAGTGGCGCTTATCTTATGCCTCCAACCCTGGGCTCGCTTGGTTGTTCAAACACTCACGTCGAGATACTTCCCAGCGTCGGAACGGAGGTCAGTAAAGCGCGCCTAAACAAAGAACAGTCTAAAGTTTATTTCAACCTAGCGAGTAATGCTCACTGTTTATATTATTTCTTTCAATAGATTGAAGTGCTGGAGGTGGATGAGGATGGCCAAGCAGTGTGGTTGGCAGCCAAGTCGTTAGGCGAGGTGCCGGCTGGGCTGAAAGTCGAGTTTGAAGTTGATGGGACAACTTCGTGTCTGCCTCTTGATGTGATCGATTCAAGCGTGCGCCCAAAGGGTGGGCGGGCTCGTGTTGCGACGTCAGCGATGCCGCGGAAGTCATCGTCGCCGGCAAGGGATTCTAGCGGTGACAACAGGAGTAGTGACGACGACAGCGATTACGACGACGATTGCACAAGTCGCCATATTAAAGCAAGCAAACGCACAGCACGAGCTGTTGTTCAGCCTGAGGTGGTTGTGTTTGTGGTTGTGAATGTGAATATATCTTTGAGTACTATGATGCAGGAAATTTCTTACTGCAAGTATAGTTTTGTTCGATCCTGAGGTGCGCATGTGACTTTCATGCTAAGTGCAATTACCCTCTTACGAATAAATATTCTTTCATCAAGATTCTGCATGCTCTGCTCTTGGACGCATAATATTTTACGATGCTCAGGTGCCCTTGAGCAATGAAGGGTCCAAAAAGATGCAGTCGAGACGGAAGCGCTTGGCTGAGCAGCTCGGAGATTTCAACAAGCAAGGACCAAAGGATCCATTTCCCTCTGCGGGTCCCACTGATGCACCGATTAAACTGCCAGTCGTCGGCTCGACAATTAAGTGCGGCCTAAAATTTAAAAAGTCTTAGCTGCATCTATTGGAAGGGATGGTGTCGAGTATGCTGTAATTGCACCTTGCTTATAATGATTCTTTGTACTATTTCTTTTCGTTGTAATAGGCTACTCTTTGGGGATGGTATTACTTTGCGATGGTACGATGCTGAAGTAGAGCGTATGGCGACGGGCGGCATTGTTTGCAGGTTCTTGAGCGATGATGACGGGGAAGCTGCCTCCACTGAAGGTTTAGCAAGCAGTGCAGAATGCAAGAAGAAACGGAAGTCGCTTTCGTCAGTCGGCTCGAGTACTATGGTGCCATGGGACGACATCGACGCGCGCGTCAAGATAGTGCGCCAGGCTACCGTAACATCGAAAAAGAGTGGCGTTGATGCTATAAGCAGCAGCAGCAGGAGCGGTTTCGCCTCGAACCGCGCAGGCCCTTCGTACTATGGATGGCAATCCCAACCAGATGCGCCACTCGTGAATTTGCAGCACCCCAAAAGCAGCAGCAGCAATGGCGGTCGTAGCACTGATACAAGCACTCCACGCCCACAACCTTTACCTCGGGCATCCTCTGCTGCGTCAAATGCGACCAGCACCGAAATGGCGTCAATTCGTCGCGAGCTCGCTCGAACTCAAGCACGCAACGAGAAGTTGACTGCGACCTTGACGGACGCTAAGGCCACTCTATCGGAAACCAAGCAACGACACCGGGAAGAACTGTCGGCTCTCAGAACTCGGGCCCAGGATAAACGCGCCGCAACTGATGCTGCTGAGAAGGCATTAAAACTGCAAGCGCAGCTGTCACAAGTCGAAACTGAGAACCGAAGATTGAACCTGAAGAATGAAAGTCTGCAAGCGCGGCTTGCTACAGCCGAGACCACCGCCAAGGCCGCGGCGCGATTGACCGAAGAGAAAGCCAAGACGAACGCTGAGTGCTTGGCTGTTGAGAGGCAGGCACACATGTTGGCTCACGAACGGCAATTAGCGGCGATTGCTTTGGCGAACGGTCAGAATACTTGGCTGCGCGCGCGGATAGCGCATTTCGAAACGGAGCGTTCTACGGCGGCAGCAGCCGAAGTCGCCGAAGATTCTGCGTTACTTTCGCACGCATCGGGCCAAGAAGATAACCGCAGCATAAATGGCAACAACGGTATGGGCGGTGGCGAAGTTTCAACAGGTGCAGCGTCAGCTCTTGCACAGTTTCCTCCACCCGTCCGGAAACAGCGCAACGCAGCGGCAGCCAGGGCAGCAGACATTGCAGCACAACTGGAAGCCCTCGGGCCTGAACCTGCTGCACCGTCCTATTCAGCTGGCTCGAGAAACACTGTGAACAGATGGGCTACGACTTCAGGTGTTTCGGTGTGGCAGGAGCCGCCTGCGGCACCGCCGGTAGTTGGCCCGCTGAAAGCGTGCGGTATTTGCCTCGGTTTCTTACCCGGCGACAATGTGGGCTCTGCCTTCAGTGGAGACAGGGCAGGTAGCGTCCGCAACGGTAGTAATAAACGCGGAGACAACAGCACTGACGTGGCACTGCTCGAGACTCATTTCAGCTGCCAACAAAACGGGAATAAAAAGATTGTTGAGCGGTACAGTCTTACTACGGGCCACGTTCTCGAAGAATACAGCTCGATGAGCGCGTGTGCGTCCAAACTCGGTACTGACAAGGGCTCATTAAGCAAAGCTTTGCGGACGGAGGAACCCACGATCATCAATGAGCATGCCGTACGCTACAAGAGTTTGTCTGCGCACTTTGCTGATAGTTGGAGCAGCGCAAGCGACCATCGCAGTACCAGCTCCGTTGTTCGTGAAGCAAAAATCCAAAAACCTGACACACGCGTCCAGCTTTCGTGCGGTCATTGGTTTTGTGGCGAATGTGTCCTGTCGTTATCCGCTTCTCAAGTGGATGACGTCAAATTGGGACGCGTTACTCGGAAAGCAGTTACTGTGCAGTGCCCATTCTGCCGGCAATACTGCCGCGAGGATCTTACTATGGTATAATGCACTTAAAGCAAGAAAGATAGAGGGATATGTGCATTATGTGCAAGTGGTCACTAGCACACGTTTCCTCTGACTATTCATTACCTCCCGACTTTGGACTTGGGCCTTAGAAGTATGGTTCCTTTTGATATGGCAGGAGCAATGAATAAGACGAGGACTTTATAAGTACTGTATAAAGTTGGGCTCTTTCCGATATGACTAGAGCAATAAATGAGAAACAAACGCAAGAGGGCAAACAGAAATGGCGCCTTTCGGAGGCAAAGGCTTCCGCTGCATTCGTTAGTACATGTAGCTGGATTAGAAATAGACAGACATTATATTTCACTGAAGTCGCCGCCTACTGCCAGTCAATAGATTCCCATAAGTATCCGCGACTACTCCTGGCCGATAAGCCTCCAAGTACTTGGGACTATATTGCAGTGCGTGTGGTATGGTGAACGTATAAACCCAGAAACTGCTAGAAACCTCCTGAAGCCCCGCTGGCATATGCCTTTGCTCTAAGAAGCCGCATTGCTGTTGCTATTTGCATTTGGAGGTTTGGAGGGCTGTTGAGGTAAAATGCCCCTCCAGAAGTAAGAAATAAGACGCCCTTCACACAGAGATGATGCGGCCTATGGCTTTCGATGCATTGTATGAGATATGAAAGTTGAGTGAGATCTTTTGTCGTGCAGAGAGTCGATCGCGTATCAGAACTGGATATTTCGTTGCGCAAGTCTGATGGCATGAAACGTTGGAGTCGCACATGTTTTCCCTGAGCTACTCAGAGAAACTCTTCCCTTTCTTTACATTGTGCTTTGGTACCACATTGCTGCTTTTTGCATTAGGGGCACCTGGCGAAATGCTCACAATGAAAGTTGAGCCTGAACACTTCGACGAAAAAAATCCGAGGTTGCTGATCCCGGGTAATTTGATGGCAATGCACCATGCTTTTGTCGAGAATAGTATAAAGACCAGTTTTACATGTGCGTATAGGCTTGGTGTACTTGCTTACTGTATACTACACGTCTGTACCTTTCACGTGCTCTTGGCACATCGCCAACATTCCTAGTAAAATCTGCGGCATTCATCCGTTTGAATGTCTACACGCGCTTGGTGGCTTTTAGGAACAATTTTAGCTAGCGTGTATTATTGTGCCTTTGCTTCAAATAATACAGTGAAGCAGCTTCCTCACGGCAACATTGCGTTTGGTCCAAGTTGCCAGACAGCTGCCAACACGTCGTTTAAATGGTCGTTAGCTTTACTTCGTGAATGGAAGAAAGCTCGAACTTTACTTGATGTAAATACTCTTGAAGATGATTGCGACACCAGTCGTACTCTCACCGCGTATCTTGCCGGGCACGGTGAATGGATCGGGAGACAACCTAATACACCATACGGTGGAGTACTGAATACTTTTAGAGGAACTTGTAGAGCATCCTGGAAAGGCACTCAAATAATTTACAATCGAGTTTACAAAGGCGCAAACGATGCCATCTGTGAAAATCTCCAGGATTTAGACGACAATAGCCCTATCAAGAATGTGCTGCACATTGCATTTGTTCGAGACCCTCTTGAGCATTGGATTAGCGGCTACTCTGAGATTGCTTATCGAGCTCATTCGCACCCAAGTTACATGTCTTATTTGTATTCATTCACAAAGGAGGGTAAGGATGAGGAAGCAAAAGCACTTGCATTCGTTCGAGACTTCGCAGCAGGACGATTCCATCGTGTACATGATATCACGGATGTCCACTGCTTTCCCCAAGTTGCGTTCCTTGCAAATGTCACGTTAGATTATCTTGGTGACTTAGCAGACTTGCAGACTTCGTGGAAATCCTTTGGACAAATATTTGGTCTTCTTGGTTGGCCAGCATTCAAGTTTGATTACTCCGAGACACATTCTCATACTGACCACAATTCTGGCAGCGACGCTCGTCTAGCTATGAAAGCTCTTGTCTTTCACGTTGGCAGTCCGTATCGAGAAGCTATTTGTCGGCTTCTTTTACCCGATTTTGTATGCTTCAAGTATGCATTGCCAGATGACTGCGCGTCGCTGTTAGGTAAACATGGCGTCGAATGCCCATACGAATTTCCTCCCAGAAGCATTTTTGGTTGATATTCTTTCATTTCCTCGTAAAATGTAAATTCAAACAGAGACTGAATTATCGCTTCTCTCCATGCTTCATTATAAGCTTCAGGGTTACCATCATTCACACATATGCAGTAAGACATGACTGACAAGCACCAATCTAATATAATCTACTCAAAATACCTGCCTTGTAAACATTGCCTTTCGGCGCCCTCATACGTAGCGTGGCCTTCATTAACAAAGGAACGCCTGCGGGCAGCAAATATACAAGCCAAGGCGCCAAGGCCCCATAGGGGAGGTCTAACTGGACTTACGTAACCCTCCTGCATAGGGATATGATAGCACTCCGGTTGTCCTAAAGCTCTTATGGCCGAGTGACCACAAACAATTCGTTACTCAGCGGTACCATTCTTCTTCTATGGTATAATGCTGCCGCAGTCCGTCTATGCGGAGCCGATAACTATAGTCAGGCTGCTAAGAACTCGAACTCGAACTAATACAAACCCAAATGACGCAGAAGCCAATGCTGCGGGCAGAAGTGCTAAGCCAAGCTGCCAGGCCATATAGTCCATCGCAAGAGCACTCGAATTTTGCCCCTTTGATTGAAGAGAGCGGCTGGTGTCTATTGTCCCAACGAAACACGTGAGCAATTGACTCTGGTTAGTTCCGGATGCTTTGGTATTGGCCCCGCACAGATGGACTACGACCTGGTATGGCAGCCCTTCTAAGTTCCCCATCTGAAGAGTACACTCGGAATCAATCTGCCCCTTGGAGGACTAGCCACTATCATGGAGCAAGCAAGCCGCCACTCGCCTGTTGTACTGGAATAATTAATAGGCAGTTACTTACTGAGTGATCCATACTGCATACCATCTGTAGTACTGTAGCCCAAAGTCAAGACGCTGGAAATGCAGTAGGATTACCTTGATTGAGCCCTGTTGTAGGGTGCGAAGAAGAACAGTTCTTTGAAAATATCGACCTTCGACCATCTGCCAGCTGCCAGCTGCCAACAGCCAAACACAACAGCTTCTCAATTCATTCGCCGGCTAGCTAGCCGACGTGAGATCCATAAAGGCTGTTTCGAAAGTAGCAACCAGCTGAGCAGCTGAGCGATAGATAATCTGACGCACCATTATCATATAATTATGGAGTCGCATGGTATCCTGGTTAATCCATCCAAAATTAGGGTGCTTCTTTAGACGGGAGCGAAGGCCGAAGTAGAGGACAAATTGCTAGTTAAATCATTCAGATATCATGCTTTTCACTTCTCCACTACGTTTGAAAGTGGGTGGTTTCATACCCTTCATGGGACCACTTAAAAGTCCGCCATTAATTTCTTTTGTGCAGCCTAGGTTGCGGCGATTTGGAAATGCCAAAGAGGCTATCCGATGGTCTTCGAGTATGCCTTCACCAGCGAACATGCCCCATGATATAAAGGAGAAAACAATGCGGGCGACTATTAGAAATTACGAAAAGGCTGAGCAATGGCGAGAAGCCCTAGATACATTCTGGTCGATGTTGGAAAATGGAGTAAAACCTGACGCTTACACAATGGAATCTGTGCTCCGTGCTTGCGAAAGAGGTGGTCAAAATGAGAAGGCATTGGCACTCCTGGAATATATGCTAGACAAAAAGACTACTTTCGATGTGCCTTGCACAAATGCTGCCATTCGTGTATACGGAAATGCGGGAGAATGGAAAAAAGCGGTAAGTTTCCTTGAGTCCCTGCCCAAGAATGGTCTTCAGCCCAGCATCCATACTGTGAATGCAGCCATGAGCGCGTGTGAAAGGAGTGGCGAATGGGAAGCCGTATTGAAGGTATTCGACGAATTCGAGTCTACTTCTGGCTTTGAGTTGGAGAAAGATGCGGTTGCTATGAACACAGCCACTAGAGCTTATGCGCACAGCAGGCGCTTGAATAATGCTCTCTCATCGCTTGAATTCATGCTGCACCAAGGCCAAAAGCTTGACCTTGCAACGGTAAATTCGGTGATCAGCGCATGTGGAAGCAGAGGGCAGTGGAAGAGAGCTGTAGAGTTGCTTGATTCTATGCCAGGGCTAAAACTGAAGCCTGACGTTGTCACGATGAATTCAGTTATCAGTGCTTGTGGGAACGGTGAGCAGTGGCAAAAAGCGATTGAACTTTTCGAATCCATGCCAGGCAGCGATTTGAAGCCAGATAATACCACAGTCAATGCAACTATCAGTGCTTGTGGCAAGGCAGGGCAGTGGGAAAAGGCGCTCGAGCTTCTTGAATCGATGCCCAAACTTGGACTTCAGCCTGATATCTACACCATGAGTTCCACCATGAGTGCATGTGAGAAAGGTGGCAAATGGGAGGTAGCGCTGAAGTTATTAGACATGTTTGAATCGATGCCAGGTCTTGGCTTAAAGCCTGACGTAGTTGTAGTGAATTTGGCTATCAGGGCATACGATAGGGGTCGGCAATGGAAGAAGGCCCTTGAATTGTTTGAATCGATGCCAGGTCGAGGGATGAAACCTGACGTCCACTCAATGAACGCAGCCATCTGTGCATGTAGAAACAGTGGGGATTGGAAAAAGGCGCTCGAACTCCTCGAGTCTATGCCAGATCGAGGCTTAAAGCCCAATGTGGTCAACCTGAATTCAGTGATTAGCACGTGTGGAAATGTGGGGCAGTGGGAAAAGGCATTAGAGCTCTACGATTCCATGCCAAACCGAGGCTTGAATCCTAACAGCATCACAATCAATTCAGCAATTAGTGCGTGCGCGAGGGCAGGTCGGTGGGAAAAAGCTATGGAACTCCTTGAGTCCATGCCCCAACTAGGTCTCCAGCCTGACATCAGTACTGTAACGATGACAATGAGTGCATGCGAGAAAGGTGGTCAGTGGGAAGCAGCGCTCAAGCTACTCGATTTTTCTGAATGGATGCCTGGTCTTGGCCTGAAACCCAACGTAATTGCAATGAATGTTGCCATCAGAGCATGCGCACAAGGCGGCCAGTGGGAAAAAGCAATTGAGCTCCTTGATTCAATGCCAAGCCGCAGTCTGAAGCCGGACATTTTCACACTGAATACGGCGATTAGTGCGTGTGCGAAAAGCAAAGAATGGAAGCGTGCTCTTAAACTGCTCGAGTCAATGCCAGAGTACGGCGTAAAAGCGGACGTCATTACATTCAACTCAGTTATCAGCGCATGCGGGAGTGGGGGGCAGTGGCAAAAAGCACTCGAATTACTCGAATCAATGCCTGCTCATGGCTTAAACCCGAACGTCATAACGATCAACGCAGCAATTAGTGCATGTGGCAACAGCGGGATGTGGCGTGAAGCCCTCGAGCTTTTCGAGTCTATGCAGGGCCGTCAGTTGAAGCCCACCGTAATCACAATGGGTGCTGTCATGAGTGCGAGCGCGAAAGCAGGTCAGTGGCAAAAGACGCTGGAGCTTCTTGAATCCATACCCAATTACGGTCTCAAACCTAACGTCATTGTGATGAATTGCGCCATGAGCGCTTGCTGTGACAAGAGCACGGAGTGGGGAAAAGCCCTTGAATTATACGACAGAATGAAACAGGCAGGGCTGGAACCGAATAAAAACACGCATCGCATGGTCAAATTGGCTAAAGACCAAATGAAACGACTGGTAAAGTAGCAGCACGAAGAATTCTGATGGACCGACAAACCCATTGAAGTGAAATGGATATCGGAATGGGAATGGAAATGACCAGGCACGCGATCGAAGTTCGGGTAACCAAGCGAAGGAATCTTTGGCCGTCTTGTGAGATCTTCAAAATTCGCTGCTTAAATGAAGAAGAATGGGCTAATTAAACTCAATTTAACCAAAGGTAACCAATGGGTCGTTAAAAAAATATAAGGAGCACGCTCAATATCAAGTATTTCATGATACAAATTGATATGCATCACAGAACGGGAAATCATTAGAGTTGAATACACGAAGAACGGGTGGACTTAGACGCTCAGCCTAGTCAGACTTACTATGGAGGATTCATCTAAATGGAGCTTAATGTTGCTTCTTTGTAAATTGGGGAGTATAATTATAATCTAATCTAAAATCGATTTAGAGATTAGAGATTTGAATAATAAGAAATATACTGAAACTGAAATCTGAAAAGGGCGCATTCGGAATTCGAAAGTCGAACGGGGCCCTATAATTCTGGGTTGTTCATATCAATTTCCCTTATTGGGTTTCCACTTGCACCAGCCTCCTCAATAGTCCAAAAATTAAGTCGAATCGTTTCATATTAAGTTGAGTTTAAGTTCACATTTGATATACAAAAATTGATATCGGTGGAGTTAGTAAGAGCACGTCCAGTGAAAGAAGAGCAGCGTGTTAAGCAACTGAAGTATCAGCGGGGTTTGATATGTTTTATTGCCCGAGAGCAGCCGTTTGACCTGCGAGACGGGAAACGATGTTGAAGTGCGTAAGGTACGTGCAGACCGATCCGGTGCACACCAAAAAGTGGAAGCACTCGTGGTAGCCCCAGTGTAGCGGCAACAAATCAGGCCGCTTGAAGGCGTACACCAAGGCGCACAGGGCGTATTGCGTAAGCGAGAGTAGAGCCCACTGCATTTCTACGGTTGTAAATTTCCGCGCCATCTCCTCTGCGCTCACGACTACAAGGGCTCCCTGAGCTACATAACAGGCTGCGATAGTTCGTCGGTCACCTCGGCTCACGCCCATGAGGCCTAGCGTTTGCAAGGATCCCAAGAGAGCAAAGCTCCACAAGCCAACAGCAAAATATTGGCCCGTTTCAGATAGCAGCGTGAAGCATGGAACCATGTAAGATGCTGCAATCATGATGAAGATGCCTACGTGGTCTAAATTGTTGGCAAGGATTTCACTGGACCGATTAACCCACGGCCAGCAGTGCCAGAGAGCACTAAATCCATACTGCAGAGCCCATCCTAACATGAATATACTTGCACTTATTACTGCAGCTGGACTGTCGCATTGGCGGAGAAGCGCCCACGCCCACGCTGGTGTCGTTGCAAACCATATTAGGTGCATGACACCTCGGAATGTCGGCCTAAAAGGGGAAATAAAAACAATTAAAACTGCATGCTAATAAGGGAAATAATACGATACGCCTTGGAGCAAGTGTAGCCTTATTGAAAAAAATATCATCTTAAGAGTTCGTATCGCGAGCGGCACTAAATAAGCTCATCATTACATAGTAGATTTTTTACTACCGTAATTTGGTGCCATCGCAGTACAGCTCATGACCGTCCGGTGATTTTGGAGGTACATGTGCAGATGACTTCGACAACGAAGTTCGCTTCCTGCTGGTGCTTCGACGAGACTTCGTAGGCTTTGGGCTAGCGCTCTGCATCGCTTTTCGTAGTTTTACTGTGCTCGCAGTCGCAGGCGATGATGCATCCACAACTCTGATGGAGTTCGAGTTTCGAAGGGGCCGTCGCCCGCCAGATCGACCTCGCGTTCGCGGCGGCGCCGCATCATTCACGGAGGATGCCTTGTTCACCATGCTGAGGATACTGTTGGGCGACGTATCTCAGTGATCAAAACGTACGTAGGGCCAGAGTTGAAACACGTCGGTAATGAAACAACAGAAACGAAACACGATTTTCGCCGGCGTTTCGTTTCTCGAAACAGACCGGCGCAT
>Ga0307979_1000711_pt1 | contig 23187 bp, 26 predicted proteins | sample OrgLakmetage1058_FD_201833 | JGI IMG/M metagenome (GOLD analysis project Ga0307979, IMG submission 201833) | Saline water microbial communities from Organic Lake, Antarctica - #1058 | ecosystem: Environmental > Aquatic > Non-marine Saline and Alkaline > Saline | place: Antarctica: Organic Lake...
CGCGGGTGCGGGGGAGCCCCTTCCAGTGCGGTCTTGGCCTCGCCAGTCGGGGGTCTATCCCCGCGGGTGCGGGGGAGCCTAACTTTACCCCTTTTGATAACGCAAGCGATAAGGTCTATCCCCGCGGGTGCGGGGGAGCCCATGACGCGACCGACTTTGATATACGCGTCGCGGGTCTATCCCCGCGGGTGCGGGGGAGCCTCGTCAGGGTCGAGGCCGACCATGAAAGAGCTGGGTCTATCCCCGCGGGTGCGGGGGAGCCCCTCACAAGTAGTGGGTTGTTTTCACTTAATTGTCAAAGAGCGTGCGAGTGAATTTTACAGATTTCACTCTCGTTTAAGAAGTAGAACGCCATCTGCGTCAACGATTTTCTTCGGCGGTTCGCCGAGTGTTTCAATGTGCAGATGGCCGGTTGCCGCTTTGTCGCGCCAGACCATTACGAGAGAGCCACGCCTCAGCGTTTCCCACCAATGGGACACGACGTCCCAGACCCGCTCCCGCACACCCGAGGACATGTCGGGCGCAACATAGACACCAACCGATATCTCGAGCATGACAGAGGTGAGGAAGCCGCGGTAGCGGGCCTCGACGTCGCGGGTTACGATGACGGTCAGGGGCATCAGTCGCGCCCTTCGATCAGTGCCTTTATCCGATCGATCATGTCGGGGATGACCTTTTCGTCGGAAAGCGCCTTTCCTGTCAGCCGTCTGGTTGTGCGTTCAATATTTTCGCTGGGGTGCTCGGATACACGGCGCGCGGCCTTGAAAGCGCAAGGTATGATGACGGTGTCCCGGTAGAGGTCCGCAATGTCGAGAACGAATGACTGGCCGGCATCCACGTGGATAAAGCCCAGTTGCGGGATGGTCGCGGTGGCGGTCACGGCAATGGCTGCGGCCGCCTCAACCGCGCTGGCGGCGTGGTTCAGCGCCTGGTTCGGCAGGTCCGCGGCGTTGGGATTGGCGCGGTCGTAGCGGCGTCCGCGCCAGTCGATACCAATGCGGCTGGCCCAGAGCGCATAGGCTTCCTTCATCCGCGCGCCCTCGATCCCGCGCAGCACGTCGAGATCGCGGTGCGGCAGCACCTCGCCCAGGCGCAGCGCATACATCCGGCGCGCGGTCATCAGGCGTAGTTCGTCATCAGCCCATATTTTCGCCTGAACACGCGCCAGCCCGGAGCGATCCGGCATCATCGGCGGGGCGGTATACATGCGCACGCCATCTTCACCGACAGCGGCCAGTGCCGTGCGCGCGTGAGCGATCAGGCGCAGCGCGTCGTGACTCACGGTCGAGCCGGGACCGAGCAAGATGATCGAGACGCCTTGCAGGGGAATCGCGTGATCTCCGGGGCCAAGCGCGTCGGCCTCCGTCGCCGCACCTTGCAGAAAGGCAAGGGCCCCGTCCCGCGCCGTTAACGCGCCGCGCGCGAGGTAAAGGCACCCCGCCCGGTCGGCATGTGGCACCTTTGCGCTGTCCAGCCCGAGACGCCCCTTAAGCACGGAGTCACCCCTTTCTTTGCGGCGGCCGCAGAAGCAGCATGCCGTATCCATAGCCGCGGTGCCGCCCGACCCCGCGCGCCAGAAGTTGGGCAAATTCCTGCGGATCACGCACCCCAAGGGTGCCATGAATAACGGCCTCAGGGCCTTCCACCCGGCGCCCGCCACGTAGGCTGCGTACGCGCCTGAACTGGTGCAGCCGCGATGTGTCCCGTTCGAGGTCGGCGACAGGCGCGAGGCGTGCGGCAAGCCAGTCCAGATAGACATCCTCACGCGACCGGGCGCGGTCGTTGCGCAGCGTTTCGGCAAGGAATGCGTCCACCTCGGCCCCCTTGGGGAACGGTCCGTCGGCGCTTTTGAGCGGCGAAGCCAGGCGCACCACGGGCCGGATCTTGAGGTCGAAACCCAGGCGCATCTCCTCCTGCCAGGTGGTTTCGGGGCGTTCGACCGAGCGCAGGGCATCAAGCGATACGACTTCGCTCTCGGACGGTCCCATCGAAGGGGCCACAGTCACGCGCAGTTCTTCTGCCGGGGTGGCACTGTAGGCGTAAAGCGTGCCGGTCCGCGCGCGCGGGGCGACGAGCAGGCGGAACGGTTGCAATACGGCGGGGCCGAATGCTTCGCCCAGAAGGTGGTGAAGGGTCAGCCCTTCGTCGAACAGGCCGCGACCGATGTTCCGTTGCCCCGCCCAGCGGTTCAGTGCCGGCATTGAGAGCGGCATTTCGATCAGGTGAAGGCTCATGCGATGCTGCCCTCCATCACGACGCGGCTGCCGCCGTGCAGGCCACTGTGCCAGTTGCGCATGTCCGCGATGTCGTGGCGCAGGGCACCGTCAGGGCCATCGCCCTCGTCAGGCCAGATCGCGTGCCCGCCGATCCCAAGGCTCCGCAGCGCTGCGTAGGCGGTCGCACCCTCGGCGCGGCCAGCCAGTAGAGGTGATGCCGGTAGGCAGGGTTTACGCCCGATGAAGAGCGGGCGCGCCGGACGATCGAGCGCCACGGCAAGATCGTCAAGCGTCGGGCCATCGCCTGCGGCAAGCCTGAGAACCACGCGGGTTTCGTGATCCGCGAGATAGTCGCGGCGACGACGGTGGGGGCTGTCATAGGTCGCGCCAGCCCGTCCCTCGGGGGCACCCCATGTCGTCCAGCCGCGGTCGGATTTCTCCAGCTTCGCGTTCTGTGTGTCGGTCACGACCAGCGGCGCGGTGCGCCCTTCGGGCACGACCGAGAGCGCGCCAAAGATCAACCTGTCCTGCAACGCTTGATGATGCGCACTTTCTTCGCGCCGCAATCCGAGCGCATTGGCCAGAAGCCCGGTCAGCGCCGAGGCCGAGGGAAATTCCCGCGTCGGCCCGACATGGTCGATGGCGACGCCACCGAAGGCCATGAACGGTGCGGCGAGCCGCAGGTGGAGCCATTCGAAGCTCATGCCGCAGAGGTCCCGCCAATGCGTGCGGGAAGGTCGCGCGCGAACTCTGCCAGATCGGCAAGCGTGCCGCGCTCGGCTCCCGGCACATCGCGGTTGGCCAGGGTCATGACGCGGCGTGTCTCGCCGGTATCATAGGCCGCGTCGAGGGTGCCAAGGTGCTCGGACAGTGCCGCCGCGGCCTGTCCGGTTTCGGGCGGACATGGGTCGCGAAACGCCTCGGCAAGCGAGCGTGGCTGCCGGTCGCCGGCTTCCAGCAGCAACAACGACGCGCGGCTGTAGGGCGCGGTGGAGCCAAGCTTGGCCCCCGGCGACACTTCGGCGATGAGGTAGACCAGGTTGTGCAACACCTCGCCGGCAAGCGCCGCATCGCCGCCGAGATTGGCCAGCAGGCCCGGCAGGTCGATCACCACATAGCCGTAGAAGAGGCCGGAGGTGAGTTCGGTTTCCTGGATGGTGTCAGCACCGGTATCCTCTTCGCGCGCCAAATCATCGGCGGCGATAAAATAATCGCTCTCGGCCTCTTCGGCATGGACGGTAAAGGCATGGGCCACATGCACCGCCGCGTCGATATTGGCGCGCGGGTCCGAGGTGACCATCCGGCCGAATAGAGCGCCGGTGAGGCCGCCGGGGAGCTTCGCACCCTCACTCAGAGCCTTGAGATTGGCCTTGTGCTCCTTCAGCCACGCGGTGGCGATGTCCTTCGCCGCCTTCTTGTCGCCGGCCGCCTCGGCCACGAGCGCTTTCGCCTGCTCGGTCAGGTAGGCGACCTCTACCTCGCCCAGCAACAGTGTCTGGCGGGACTTCTTGTCTGCGCCCTTGTCGCCGTAGACAACCTTGAGCAGCGCCTCTTTGATCTCCTTCGCAACCGCGTCATCCACGTCCGCAGCCCAGTCGCCGAACACCTTGTACTCGATGATCTCGCGAGACCGGTAAGCGGCATCGGCCCCGTCGATCATTGTCAGGGCGTGCGGATCGTCCGCCAGCCGCCAATGGCGCTTTAGGCATTGCGAACTGACCCGCGTGCGCAGTACGCCGCCATAGGGCAGGCGCTTGGCCAGCCCGGCATCGTCACGATTGAGCAGCGCCGCCGTGTAGGGCGCGAGGAAATGGATTTGCAGGAACCTCGGGTCAGTCATTTGTCGTTTCCTTTTCAGCAATGTCGGCGCGGCGGTCCAGCCGGGCGTAATAGGCACGCGCGATGGCGCGGACGTCGTCGTTGAGAACGGCCCAGGCGAGGCTTGGCACATCCACCTTGGGACGGTTGCGCGCCAGTGCGCGCACCGCACGTTCGAGCGCGTCGAGCCGCGCTTGCCCCCGCGCGGCAAGTAGCCGGGCAAGGCGTTGCTCGGACAGTGCGGGCTTTTCCAGCCGCGGCCGCGCATCACCGCCATCGGCTAACACGGCGCCGAACTGGCGGCTTGGCGCGTGAACGCTCTCGGTCGCGCCCGCCGGCGTCAGCAGCGCCAGAAGCTTGGTGATCCGGCGCCATTTTTCCTCTTCATGCGGGGCGATTCCGTGCCGGGCCACGAGGCGCCAAAAGACCGCCGCGCCCTCGGGCCCCATGCGGCGGGCCGCGGCGCGCTCGCCGGGATTGGCATGCGCAAGCTCACCTGCGATCGCCAATGCGCGGCGTGCCACGTCGTTGTTGTCAGACATTTTCAAATTCCTTTACGCCGATGTCCTTGAAAATCTGTGTCAGCCTTGCATTTAGCGCGTCGCGTCCGCGCACCTCTGCCCTCGGTCGCATGATCTGGGCGCAGGGGATGCCCGGCGCGGCGCGCGTAAATTCGTCCCGCGCCGCCTGCGCCAATTGACGGGTGAAGCGCAAGTGAACCTCCTGCCGGCCCTCGGTGGAGCCCGCCGCAAGCTTGTCCCAAAGCGTTGGAAAGAACAGCGCATCGGCCACCCGGTGAAGCGTCGCGCGGGCGGGTTGGGTGCGGGCGTATTCCCCCTTGCCCCGCTTGTCGCGGTCGCCTTCCGCCGCGATGAGCGCCAACCCGTCGCGCAAAGCCTTGTCCACCTTTTCGATCGTCTCTATCAGCTCTTTCGACAGGTCGACCGCCGCGGTGCCAAACATTTCCCTTCGCACCACCTTGGGCACCAGGATGACGCGAGATTTGAAGCCGTCGGTCTTGGAATTGCCCCGCGCGAAGGCCTCGGCGATCAGCACCATGGCGTTTGCCCTTTCGTGGGGTGTTTCCTGTGCCAGCTCCGGGATCTTCCAGTTGCCACTGTAGAAAAGCTCGGTCAGCAGGCCGTAGGTCCAGTCGCGCTCGCCCAGGGTCAGGGTTTTCGCCTCGCCAAGGTGAACCGGCGCCCAAGGATCTTTCGTCATACCCTTGGCCTCTTTCGCCGCGATGCGCGCCGCCTTCGACGTGGTGCGCAACGCGCGCAATTCCCCGCTACCTTCTGTCAGACGCACGCGGCGGCAGACCTCGATGAAAAGCAGGTCCAGCCCGGCAACATCAAGCTGTTGTCCCTCGGTCCAGGGCAGGCACCACAGCAACGCCTTGCCGGTAACACCGTCTCGCTGCGACAACAGATGTTGCACGTCGCGCCGCCACCAGGCCGACGGGTCGATGACCCGGCCGCCTTGAACCGCGGGAGCAAGCGCGATCATGACCCGCGAAGAAGAACCGCCGTTCATCCGCGCGACCCCGTAATTCCCCGCCCCGCCGAAGCCTTCCATCGTTTGCAGGCTGACCAGCGCACAGATCCAGTCCTGCGGAGAAGCGACATGGGCGACCTCGCGCTTGAGGTCGTGATTGCGCGAGGTGATCAGCATGTCTAGCGCATCGGGGGTGACCACCTCTTGCCACTTGAGGCCGCCGGGATCGGGCGGTTGTAGGAAAGCGGGCTTGCCGCAATCCTCGACCACCAGGTGCCATGGCGCGTCATCGGGAAAGCCGGCGGTCAGGCCCCGCAGGGCCCCACGCCAGCTTGCCTCGTCTTCGGGCGGCTCGGTCGCACCGGCATCGGACAGGGCGAGCACGGCCAGTTGAACGAGGAACATGTGCCAAGCGGGCCGTTGATGCGGGCGCAAGGCGGGAAAGGATGCCACCTCGCCGCGTGCCATCGCGGCCAGAAGGCCGGGGAGGCTCAGCATCCCTCGGTCCGTCTGGATCAGCGGTTCGGTTAGAAGGTTCGTTTTCACCGCATCATTCCTCCACAGGTGTCAGGCCGTCAGCCCCGTATTGAAACCGCTTTCCCCCGACGCGCAGCCTGAGCGGCGTATCACATTCGACGATGGCCTCTTCGTCACCCGTCAGGCCGCGCGACCAGTGAACCGGTAAGGCCAGTGTCTTGACGGGGTGTCCGAACGGGCCGATCGTGCCATCGGGCAGTGTCAGGATCACGCCCTGTTCACCAAGGCGCGTGCGGATCACCTCGTCATCGGGAAATCGGCAGGGAAATTTCTTTGCACGGTCGAGAACGACCAGTTCCGCGCCTTGCGTTTCGGCAATGGCCTTGCCGGTGACGCGGCGGCGGTAGTCCTGCCAGCCGTTCTCCTGCGCGACCGCGTCCAGCCGCTCGGGATGCGTGGCCTGTTCGACGAGCCTGCGGTTCATGTCCGGAATCTGCCAGAGCGGGGTGCTGTTGATCTCGGCCAGGGTCGCGGCGAGCCCGGGCACGTCGAGATAAACGCCCGAAAGCGAGGCGTTCCTGCCAAATGCCCCTAGGCCGTTATCGGGTTCGCGCGTCAGCGGGTCGAGGCCACCCTCGGGGCATAGCACCACCGTTGCTGCGATTTCGAACCCCTTTGGCCGGTCTCGCGCGTGGCGGTGCAGCCGCCCGATGCGCTGCAACAGAACATCCATCGGGCTCAAGTCGGTAACCAGGAAATCCGCATCTATGTCCAGCGATTGTTCCAGCGTCTGCGTACCGACGATGACCATGCCGCCCGGGGCGCGCCCGGCACCCAGAACTACTTCGACCCGTGCATCGAGGCGCGCGCGATCCTCGGCGGCGAACCGGCTGTGGTGCAGCGTCTGGACCCCTTCGAGCGAAAACACCAAGTCCGGCGCGGCCTCGACACAAGCGCGCCATGTCTCCCGCGCCCGGTCAACCGTGTTGCGGATCACCAGGACGCGCGCTCCGGCGCGCGCGGCCTTCATTGCAGCGATAGCAGCATCCGGGCCGCTCCAGCCCGCTTGCGCCTGGACGGAAACGTTTTTCTGGTCGTGCCTCGAGTCCGGCACAGGCGAACAGCCGGATTTCGTCCAGACCGCCGGGTAAGGCGCGGCCTCCGCAGCCGCAAGCGAGGGCAATGGCTCGCCGCGCCACTGCGCGCGCGCCACAGCGCCGAGCGTCGCCGACATCAGCATCGCGTGCCCACCGAGTGACATGTGAGCGCCAACAAGCTTGCGCTGGATCGCGGTCATCCAGGCGTCCGAGGCGTGCACCTCGTCGATCACCACCAACGCGCGCGACATGGCGGTGCCGCGCAGATGCGCATGCTTGACCTCCAGACCGGCCATCATGACCTGGTCAACCGTTCCGACGGCGATTTGCGCGGCCAGAAACCGTGTTGCGTGTTCCGAGGCCCAGCGCGAAGGACACGCCGCATCGGTATCATCCCAGCGCGTGCGAAACTCCGGCAACCGGATTCCCCTAGCCTCGCCTGCCAATGCCTGCCCGGGAATGGCCAGTATAGCCTCGGGGGCGGGTGCCGCGAACATCCGCTTCAAGGCGTCATTGACCCGGGCCTGCAACTGCCGCGCCGCGGCGCGCGTCGGCACGGCGAAATAGAGCGCCTCGACCTTGCATGCCTCGAAAAGCCGTGCGAAGTGCCAAAGCGCCGCCTCGGTCTTGCCGGAGCCGGTCTCGGCCTCAAGGATAACCAGCCGTTCGGACGTCTCGACATTCGCGACGACCCGCTGCGCCGGGCGCGGTGCGGGATGATCCGACAACAGAGGCCACGCCGCCGCGCCGGCCAATCGCACGTTCGATGGATCAAGGCCGATGCTTTGCAGGCGCCGCCGCGCCTTTTCGAGACCCGTGGCCCAGTAGTATGGATCGAAGTCTTGGACGAAGGGGAAGGCATCACGATCCGAACCGACCCAATCCGCAAGCGCAAGGAGCCCTGCGTAGAAATGCGCGAATTCGTGCGTAAGGTTCGGTGGCGCATGATTGCGGATTTCCGGGAACCACGCGACGAGGGCCTCGCCCATCACGCGCTCCTCGGCCTTCCAGTCATAGCCCGGCGCCGGGTCGAAGGCATCGCGGGCCCAGCTTTCGCCCGGTTCGGGCACGGGACGGCCGTGATGCGCGCACAGAAGGCGGAACCAGTGCATGATTTCGGGCCATCCCGCCAACATCGCGGCATGTCCGCCCAAGGCCTCCGACGCCTCACCCTGCCGGAGCCAAACCCAACCGCACTGCACGTGTCCACGCGGCGTTATGCCCGGGTTGCGATCCCATGCCTTGACCTGGAACCCAGTGGCGAGCTTGCCTATGTCATGCAGGAAAGCAAGCGCGCCCAAGCATGCAATTTCCTCGCGCGAAACTGGTCGGCCTATCGCCGCATTCGCCCTGTTTCGAAACACTGGAATTTCCAGCAGGGAGATCAGGACAGCAGCCACATCCGCGCTGTGATGCGCAAGATGGTGGCGCGTTTGCGCTTCCCGATCTGACTTTCCCCACGCGGCCATGACCTCACTCAATCGAACTTCATATGACTCAACAATTCAAGAAAACTGCCTCCGGATCTACGCTGTAGTGAGTTTTGTTGACAATCAAGGTTTAAAACGCTTAATCGCATTTTCAACCAGGTGCTGCGTAGCAATGCGATGCACCTCAATTTTTTTCTGGCTTCATTGGGTAATTGCGATTTGCGGATCTTTGTTGCGTTGGCTCAAGGCGCGCGAGGTGACCTCGTTTTTTCATTGAAGCTCTGCTCTTGCCACTCCGCCGGAAACGGCCCCAGCAGGCGCGCCAGCGTCACTTCCGGCCCCTGCTTGCCGTCCATGATCGCCTCGACGATTTCCGGTGCAAGCAGCGTCATCCGCAGGACGCGGGTCATGTAGGAGGGCGCGATCTCCTCGCGCTCGGCCAGTTCGGCGATGGTGGCGAACTCGCCCGATTCCAGCATTCGCTTCCAGCGGAAGGCCCGCGCCAGCGCCTTGATCAGTGCGCTGTCGGGCTTCCGCGGTCGCGCGGCGCCCTCCGGCAGCTGCATCTCCTTCCGCCCGCCGCGCTTCACGAGGCGGAACGGAACGTGAAGCGTCACGATTTCGGGGATCGCGGCCCCGCGGGTCACGCGGCCGCTCCCATGTCTCCGGCGAGCATCTCGCGCACGAGGCCGCCAAGCCCATCAACACGGAGCCGGACGTTCAACCCGTCCGTGCCGATGTCGACGCGCTCCAGCAGCAGCGCTACAATGCGTGCCTGCTCGGCGGGGAAGAGTTCGTCCCACAGCGGATGGAGCTGCTGCAGCGCCGAGAGAGCGTCGGCTTCGGCGATATCGTCTGCGTGGGCGCGCGCCGCCTTCCAAGTCCCCGCCACGATCTCCGGCTGGCGGAACACGGCGCGGAGCTGGTCGATGACGGCGGCCTCGATCTCCCCTGCTGTCACTCGGCCAACCGGGCACGATCCGGCGCCATGCTTCAGCACCGTCTGGCTAACGTAGTAGCGGTAGAGCTTGCCGCCTTTCCGAGTGTGAGTCGGCGAGAACGCGGCGCCGTCGGGGCCGAACAGCAGCCCCTTCAGCAGCGCGGGCGTGTCGGCCCGGGTGCGCGCGGCGCGTTTGCGCGGGCTCTCCGTCAGGATGGCGTGGACACGGTCCCACATTTCGCGGTCGATGATCGCCTCGTGCTCGCCCGGATAGCTGTCGCCCTTGTGGACCGCCTCGCCGATGTAGGCGCGGTTGTTCAGCATCCGATAGATGAATTTCTTATCGATCCGGTTGCCGCGCGGGGTGCGGATGCCACGCGTGCCGACCTCCCGCGCCAGTTCGGTGCAGGACCCGATCTCGAGGAAGCGGGCGAAGATCCAGCGCACATGCGCGGCGGCATCTTCGTCGACCACCAGCTTCCGGTTCTCGACGCGGTAGCCATAAGGCGGCACGCCACCCATCCACATGCCCTTCCTGCGAGAGGCGGCGACCTTGTCGCGGATCCGCTCGGCCGTCACCTCGCGCTCGAACTGGGCGAAGGAGAGCAGGATGTTCAGTGTCAGTCGCCCCATCGACGTGGTGGTGTTGAACGACTGCGTGACCGAGACGAACGTGACGCCGTTCCGGTCGAACACCTCGACCAGCTTGGCAAAATCCGCCAGCGAGCGGCTGAGGCGGTCGATCTTGTAAACCACGACCACATCGACCAGCCCGTCCTCGATGTCCTCCAACAGCCGTTTCAGACCGGGCCGTTCCAGCGTCCCGCCCGAGATGCCGCCGTCATCATACTGATCGCGGACCAGCACCCAGCCCTCGGAGCGCTGGCTGGCGATGTAAGCCTCGCAGGCCTCCCGCTGCGCGTGGAGCGAGTTGAACTCCTGCTCGAGCCCTTCTTCGGAGGATTTCCGTGTGTAGACGGCGCAGCGGAGCTTGCGGACGACCTTCGATTTTTCCGGTTGCTTCGTCATGCCCGCCCCCTGTGGTTCTTGAGGCCAAAGAAGACCCAGCCGTTCCAGTGCGTGCCGGTGATGGCGCGGGCGATGGCGGACAGCGACTTGTAGGGCCGCCCCTGCCAGTCGAACCCGTCAGCCGTGACCGTGACGAGATGTTCGACGCCTTGCCATTCACGGATTAGGCGCGTGCCAGTGATGGGGCGATCACGGTCGAAACGGATGCCTCGCTTCTTCCGGTCGCCGCCGTCCAGCTGTTCGCCGAGGGTTTCCAGCCGCTTCACGGTTTCCGGTTTCAGGCCGCCATAGGCCAGCTCCTGGATGCGGTAAGCCAGCCGGCTCTCAAGATAGCGACGATTGAACGGCGGTGGCTCGCTGTCGAACAACTCGCGCCACTGGTGTTTCAGGTCTGGCGTCGAGGTGGTCTTGAGGGCGGCCAGGCGGGCGGGGATGGGATCTTGTTTTATCATGCATTTCTCCGTTGGGTCGGGGTTGCATGACGGCATTGGTCGGGCGGATAGTGTAGGCAACGTTCTCCAGTATCGTCAGATACTTCGCCCATCTCCCGCATCCGCAATCGAACCAGCCCAAGCGCCAGCAGGCCGCACAATTCGGCGCGGCGCTCGGCAGCGGTCATCTGGTCGGGCGGGAGCGGATTGGGGCGTTTCATGCGGCGTTCCGCGCCAAATCGCGCATCACCGCGCTGCGGATGCCTGCGCGGTTCCAGCGAAAGTTGAGATGGCAGTTGGCGGCGTATTTGGAGAGGCCGAAATCCATACCACTGATTTCAAATCCGGCGCGCGTCAGCAGTTCGATCTGGCGGAGGGTGGCTGGATCGTTCAACCAGCGCTTGCTCTTGGCCGAGGCGTTGCTGGTTTCGGTCTCTCGCAGAAAGTCATCTGCTGCCGCAAGCGCCTGCACCCGTGTGCCAACAGCCAATGTGCGGATGGCTTTGCCTTTGGGGCGGCCAAGCGCGTACCAGAGCGTGCCGTCATGGAAGACGCCAGCCCAGCCCTGAAACCCGCTGGCCATAAGCGCCTGTTCGTCTTCATGCAGCGCGACCCACGAGAAGGGTGAGCGATCCAGCAAATCGATCTCGGTCATCTCGAACGCGGTCAGTAACCGCTTCTCGCCGGTATCCCGCGTGAAAATGTGGCCGCAGAAATCGCAGATGGATGCCCCGAGGGGCAGTTCTGCCTCACATGACGGGCAGGTCTTCCACGGCTGAGCCCCGGTGGGCGTATCCTCATCTTCGAGGCCGATGTCCTGTTCCAGCGACCCATGGCGCATCGCCGCACCGGCAAAATCCAGCACGATGCAATCTGTCTTTATCATGCCGGGATAGCGCTCTGGATCGACGCGCCGAAGGCCGCGCCCAACGGACTGGATGAAGGTGCCTTTGTGCAGCATGGGGCGCAGGATGCCGATGCATCCTACCGGCTGACTGTCAAACCCCTCGGTCAGCACCATACAATTGGCAAGGACCTGAACCTCTCCGCGGTCAAACCGCGATATAAGGTCGGCGCGCGCTCCGGCGGCCATGTCGCCCGTGATGGTTTCGGCTGAGACGCCATCCGCGCGGAATGCTTCAGCAACGGCCTCAGCGTGGGCCACCGTCGAGCAGAAGAATATCGTGCGCCGGTCTGCCGCTTTATCTTTCCAGTGTTCCACGACGGTCTCATTGAGCACCGTGCGGTTCAGCACCTTATCGGCCTGGCGCATGTCGAAATCACCGGCGGTGCTGTTGATCCCGGACAGTTCATCCTCGACGCCGAGATCGATGGTATAGGTCCGGGGCCGCACCAGCAGGCCCCGCGCGATCAGCGTGCCGATCCGGAGATGGTAGCCCACGTTGCTGAAGGTTTTGCGCAAGGACTGGCCGTCCCCGCGACCGGGGGTGGCGGAAAGACCGAGCAGTTTGGCCTTCGGGTTCAGGCCGCGCACATGCTCGATCACGGATTGATAGCTGGTGGCCGCGGCGCGATGGCATTCGTCGATGATCAGGTGTGATATGGTCGGCATGGCCTCGCGCCGATTGACGCGCGCCAGCGTCTGCACGCTGCCAAACACCACGCGGCCGTCCCAGCAGTCCTGCTCCGCCTTGACCACCGAGGTGTTCAGGCCCGAGATGTGACCCATCGCCGAACGGTTCTGCTCGATAAGTTCGTCGGTGTGCTGGAGAACCAGCACCTTGGCATTGCGGTCCCGTTCTGCCTGTTCACCGACATAGAAGCCTGCGATGGCCGTCTTGCCCGCACCGGTGGGCAGCACGAGCATGGTGTTGCCATTCTCGGCCGTGCGGTTATGGGCGGCATCCACCGCTGCCCGCTGATAATCACGAGGAATCATGCCAGCCTCCCTTAGCGTGCCCAGAACGGCGCATTGCCAGAACTGGCGGGATCCGCACCGGGGGGGGCAGCGCTGCCGCCATATGCCGAAGTTGGCGCGGTGTTGGGGGGCGCAGGCGTGGGCGCAGCACCCATCACCGCAAGATACTGGCCGTGATCGGGGCCGATGGCCGCCTTGATCACGTTGCGTCCGGTATCTTCGGGATTGTCGCGATCCTTTTCGACGCCGATCTTGGCGACGAAATCCAGCCCGCTGAGATCACCGAGGCTTCGGATCAGACGTGCGGCGCGGGCCGCCTCCGACTGATCGCTTGCCTTGATGCCGCGCGCGGATTCGAGAATGCCTCTGATGAGAGCGCGGCCCCGGTTTGCATAGCTATCCTCACCGCGTTCGTTGACATTTTTCCCCTTGAAGCCGATGCGCGTGTAAATCCGCCGCCGCGCGTAGGGACCATCGAGCACGATTGCCTCGACATTCAGATAAAGAGCGGAGCTTGTGCGGCTCTGGGTCAGCCAGCCCTCAGGGCCCGCGCCGCCAGGACGGATGGTCAGGGCTACCTTGGCCAGCGTGTTTGCCGGGATGAGATCGAATGCGGCGTCCTGGCTGTCCGCGCCGTTAAAATCCATGTTGTCAGCCATGGGATCAGGCTCCTTTCGTCATGGGATCGGATTGGGGTGCTGCCTCGGGCAGTTCGAAATCGAGGCCAGATTTGGAGGTCGTTCCCTGACCGGCGCGGATCTTGGCCATCAGGCGGCCGAGGTGCGCCTGCTCGATCATCGAGAGTCGGCCGCTGCGGTCTTTGGCAGGGAATCCGAAATCGTTGATCGTGGTGCAGATAAAGGCTCGGAATGGATCGCCCTCTTGGGGGCGGATTTCAGCGAGCGTGATGACCTCATCGACGATGCCGGGCAGTTCGAGGCCGGTCTTGGATCCCTCAACCTGCATCGCAAAATAAGGCTTGCCGAAATCATCAATCTTTTTGTCAAGCAGGCCGACTAACCAGATGTTCTTACGCGGCGTGTGCTGGAGGTGGGTCAGCCAGCCGATCATTTCCTGACCGAGCAGCCCGTAGGCGCCGCGCATGTCGGGTTTGCCGCTACGGTCGGATTGTGCCTGGGGCTGTCCCTTGCACCATTGCATGCAGATGCGGGAGGCGACCGAAATGCTATCGACGAAAACCGTCTCGTATTTGTCGAGTACGGACGGATCGCCGAATGCGGCGCAGACGCGGTCGTAATCGCGCGGGCTGTAGGGCTGATCTTCGCGCATCGCCGGATTTGGTCCGCCGATCCAGCAGGCCAGATCGCGGGCACGTTCCCAATCACGGATTCGGATTTCATCTCCGGGCCAGCCCTGTACCGCCAATTCACCGGCCTCGAGGTTCAGGAAGAGCGTATGTTCCGGATCCATCGTCCAGAGCTGGCTGGTCTTGCCGATGCCGGAAATGCCGGTCAGGACACCCTTTATGCCGCGGGTTTCCTTGAGCCGTTCGTCGGCAGTGATGATCTTCAGCGGGGCGGGTGCGAAGGGCGCGCTCATTTGCGCGCTTCCAGTTCGCGGACAGCAGCCGAGACGGCGATATCGGTGCCCGCCGCGCCCTGCTTACGGGCCATCGAGATGATCTCTTCCAATGCCATGGTGGCTTGCGCGAGCGCGGAGCGTTCCTTGTTGAGGGGGATCAATGCGAACGCGATGTCATCAATGGAGGCCCGTTCAATCGCCACTGAGCGGGCGGAGCGGCCGCCGATGGCCGGCACTGCGATCGTGTCGGGGATTACGCTCAGCCAAGTGGACTGGCGCAGCTTTTTGAGGGGACTGGTGAACATGTGTGAATGCTCCTTTTTCGTCGTGCCCAGGGATTGTCGTTCAGGTGACAACTGCCGGGCCCGACGCCGCCCTGGAGCTCGCGGTCGGGGTGTTTCCCTGAGAGTTTTGCATTCCCCCGAAGGCCCGGCATGAATTCGATGATCTGCTTGCCTTCACTTACCGGCGGGGGGCCAAAACTGTCGGGGCAGCCTCGAAATACCCATCCAACCCAAGGCTCTGGGCGGTCCGCCGGATGACCGTGAGACGCTCGTAAATCGTGCTGCGGTGAAGCCCGAGAACACGCGCGGCCTCGGCGACGCTGAGGTGGCTGACTGCGATCGCGACCTGACGTGACGAGGGGCAGAGCGCGCCCAGCAGCTTTGCGACATCACCCCGAAGACCAGGCCCATGGGACAGGGCAAACTCATCAACAGGATCGATCGCGGCCGTTTCGGGCAAGACGTCTGACAGAGTCAGACCACCGTCAGCCTCATCCTCGCCCACATGGGCGTGCAGGGATTGCATCGCCCTCTCTGCGCGCACGGCCCTCGTGGCGCTGGCCAGCGTTGCGATCTGGTTGGCGATGACGCGATCTGCGAAAGTGTCGAACGAGGATTTCGTGGGATCAAAATTTTGGGCGCGTCTGATAAGATCGAGGCGCAACTCCTGCTCGATGTCATCAACATCAAGCCCGGGCACGGCACCTGAGCGCGCGAGCCTTGCGGCACGGATACGGATATTGCGGGAAATACGGGTGGTGGGGTCGGTAAGCTTGTGAAGCTGCTCCATGAGTTTCGCCTTGGTCCAGGTGGACGGGCACGCGGCCCGAGTACTTGGCACCGGCGAAAATTCGTTGGAGTGGCTGTTGGCGTGGCGTCACGACAAAGAAAAACCGCTGAATCGAAAGGATTTCAGCGGTTTTGGGCAGGCGATTTTTTTGAACTTTTTTACAGTTGGCTCAACGAAATTTCGTCAGCGTTGGTCCTGTTTGCCCTGCCGAAGATCGTCGGCGTGAGTGACATAGGACGCGACATAGTCGTCACCCTCAACTTTGATCGGATCCTCGGACATACCGGTCAGATTTCGCAGAGCCTTCGAAGCAGCTTCCTTTTGCTTGCTGATCCGTGATTGATCCGTGGCGTTAGTTCTTCGGCGATTAATGCGCCCGCGTTGCTGAGCCATCGCCTTCAGGAAAGACCAAGCCGCCTTTGGGCGCTGCGTCGTGGCATTTTTGAGTTCGAGATCGTCAGGTCCAAGCCGATGTGATGTGCCCGCAACGGTTAATCGGATGATCGCCAACTCAACGAATTCAATAGTAATGGCTGCCCAATTGGTTCCCGACGGCACCACAATCCCCGGACCAGTGGGGACGTTGTGACCGGCAGGAACTATGGCTTCGATAAGTGTCGAGAATAGACTGTCGATAGGTCGAGCCGGAGTCAGTTTTCCGTTTCCACCAGCCAGAACTATGTCTTCGAGCGCTATCTGGGTCGCCTGTTTCAAGCCAAGGAAGCTGCGCGCATTTTGGTCTAGCGACGACCGCGTGGGCGTGAATACAACCTTTGGTGCTGAAGCAGTGGCAATTTCGTCCAGCTTGGCCAGATCGATCGGGAAACCAGGAGTTGGAAGCACGAGGAATGCAGGAAATCCTCGGCCCGCGCTGATCTCGTATCGACCAAGGTACTGAACCGGAGCGCGACCAATGGTGTCTGGCGCATCTACAAGATGAAATACCTCAGCCAGTGCCGATGCAAGGTGTGCACGATTCAACTCGAGGACAGAGATGTCCGGACGCTCAAGAATTGCATAGTCACACCGGTTCGGAATATCGCCGCACTCGGCGCGCAGTCGACCGTCGATGAGTTTGACTATCTGTCGGCTGCAGCCGTTTTCACTAGATTTGGGGCAAGCAAGTTCGGTTGCCCGTCGGCCGCTCTTGCGTAGAAACGCCTCGGCACCAGACCACTCGTCGCCAAGTTCCTTCAGCCAGTCGCATCGCGCTGCGGCTGCGCCCGGCCACTGTTCAAGAGCTCGCCACAGATTTGTCATCTTCGTCAATGACGTCCTCCTCCTGCGGCGGTGCATAGAAATTCTTGTCTCGTAGCCAGGCTTCAACAAACTCTGCATCGGAGTCGCGGTCGTACCGGGCCGAGTCCAACCTTATGGTGACGCTCCGCTGCTTGGCAGAGCCTTCAAATACAAATCCGAATTTGGCTGAGGTAATACGACCGAACGTGAAAACTGCACCCCAGTTCTCGCCAAGGGCCCTAAACAGATCAGAGGATTTCTGAATATCGATCCTGGTGACGTCGCCCAAAATAACGCGGACGACCTCGAGGAGGCGGACTTGATCGATACCATCGATGTCGCCGCATTCCTGAATTTTCGGACCATCGTTGCGGATAGGCGCCAACGTGAAGATGTCTCCTTCGCCGAAATAGCTCTTCTTACCGAAGATCTTTTCTCCGAGTACTTCCTGATACAGGGTCTTTTCACCCTTACTTTGTGCGTTGATCCCGAGGACGTCGATTGCGGCGTCATATATCAAGACGTCGTGCTTCTGCGGTCGATAGAAGGCGACGCCCGGCTCACCATCCTCCTCATGCTTGCCTTCGCGCGTCATCGGCATTCCGTGCCGGACGAGGAGGAAGACCTTTTTTTCATCGGGGCGTGGGTAGGCGAAGATCCTGGTCCCGCGCCCGCGCTGCCGTTCCTCGAAAAAAGGGTCCATGAGCTTCGCCATCTCAGCGAGCTTGTCCGCACTGAGATCCGGTAGATCGCGCCCAGAACGCTGCTGACCCGGAAAATAGACAAAGGCCTGTTTTTGCAATGCGATCGTCTTCGTATGACGTTCCTCGAGCAGCTCAGGTTTCGCGATCCAGATCTGTACAGCGACGTCGGCGGCGGTCGACTTTCCGTGGCTCTCAATCTCAATGCTCTCGTCTTTGGCGCGCTGGATCAAATCATCCAGCGTTTCGTTCGATGCGGTTTCATCGATGAAATAAAGGCCGTTCATCAGGTCGATTGGCATATTTTCGTCGTAGCTCATGAGAGCTTCAGCCAATTTGTCGTGGGGAAACTCGTCCTCCCGGTTGGTCGGGATCTCCACGCCGCGATCGGCGAAATACTCCCGCCAAGGGGCCAGTAGGTTGATCAAATGGACGTTGGCTATGTGCTTCAGTCGATCGGGGTTCGTAAAAACGCGAATTTTCAATGTCGCCATGGCGGCCGCTGCTCCGTAAGTATCGTCAACTAGATCAAGTAGGTATTACGTCGCAGGCACACAAGGTCGTGATTGAATGAATCTTGCGCGGACCAGTAACCGACAGACGACGCCCCCCGCCGGTATGTGAGAAAAACGGCTGGAGCACTCCCCCATGATCGAGATTCCCGATCGCGCCATGCGCGTCGCCCTAGGCTTTGACTTCATTGCGGCCACTTTCGATGAGGAAGCGTCATGATCGACCCGGACGACCGTGAACGCCGGGCGTTGACGCATGCCATGAAGTTCATGGGCGAGCTGATGGCCGAGATCGGCTGGTCCACCCGCTTCAGTGAGCTTTCTGCCGAGCAGGCTGAAAAACTGGCCGAGGCCGCAGTGGATGGTTTCCAGGAAAGCATGCTTGCCACAGCTCCGCACGACGAGAACGAGGTGCCGTTTTGAGCGATGCCTTTCTCGATTTCAATCATAGGGAAAAGCCCCCTAGCTTCGCTGACAGCATCAACACGCTGATCGACCACGCTCTTGTCGCTGAAAATGCGCAGCACCCGCAGCGGGATTATCTCGGCGGTAGCAGGCTTGGCGATGCCTGCGCGCGCCGCCTCCAATATGAATACCTCAAGACGCCGAAAGATGAAGGTGGGGGCTTCTCGGGGCAATCGTTGCGCATCTTCGCGCTTGGGCATCTTCTTGAGGACCTCGCGATTGAGTGGCTGCGCAAGTCGGGGTTCGATCTCAGGACACGCAACCGCCATGGGGACCAGTTCGGCTTTTCCGTCGCCGGTGACCGGGTGCAAGGGCATGCGGATGGTGTTGTCGTGGCCGCGCCAAACGGCATGGCGGTCCCCGCGCTCTGGGAATGCAAATCGGCAAACGCGAAAAACTGGCGCGCGATCTCCAAGAATGGAGTTGCAAAAGCCAAGCCGATCTATGCCGCGCAGATTGCGCTTTATCAGGCTTATCTCGGCCTGACCGAAACGCCCGCGCTTTTCACAGCTGTCAATAAGGACACCTGCGAGGTCTGGCACGAGCTTGTGCCCTTCAACGGCGCGCTTGCACAGGCGGCCAGCGACAAGGCGGTGCAAATCCTTCGGGCTTGCGATGCGGGAGAACAGCTGCCCAGACACACGACAGACCCTGAGCATTTCGAATGCCGGTTCTGCGCCTATTCCGCGAGGTGCTGGGCATGACGGATCACCTTACAACTGCCGATACCGTCTCGCCCGTCATGCCCGATGCGGCCATGATAGCCATCTATGCCGATGTCGTATTCGGCTACTGCGAGTATTTGGCGCCGGTTCGGGCGCTGGCGGAGAAAGGGGTCGATGACGCGCCTCCGCACACGCCCTTTGTCGCTGTCGACAACGATCTTGTTCTCAAGCTCGCGCACCAGGCGGATTGGGCCGCGCAGAGTGGCATGGCGCTGTTTGTGGTGCCGGGCACTGTCCATGAAGCAGGGGCCGCGCGCGCCGAGCATGTGGTCCAGACGCAGGTTATTCTGGTCGATCTCGATCATGGCGACATCGCCGCCAAGCGCGCCCACCTGATCCAGCATCTTGGCACACCCACGCTCGAGGTCGCCTCCGGTGGGATCACACCGCAGGGGCAGGACAAGCTGCACATCTACTGGCGGCTGACAGAACCTGCCGAGGGCGAGGACATCGCCCGGGTTTGCCGCGCCCGACAGATGATAGCGGCCAAGGTTGGCGGCGATCCGGCATTCAAATCAGCCCACCAGCCCATCCGGGTGGCGGGGTCGGTCCATGCCAAGACGGGGGTCAAGCGGTTGGTCGCCATCCTCGAGCACAATCCTGTGGACTATGACCTCGCCGAGCTGACCGCGGCCATCTTCGCCATGCCGCCCATGGACGGCGCGGTGCCGGATGGGCTCGATTTCAATACGGCAGCGACCGATGGCGGGACGGTCCCGGAACTATTTGCCCGCCCGATCCGTGAGGGCGGTGTTGATGGGACCACAAGGTTCGACGCGCTTTCCCGCGTCATTGGATACTGGATCCGCCGTTGCCGGGAGGGCCATGTCACACCGGCAGAGGCATGGGGTGAAATCGTTGCCTACAACGATGCCCGTATTGATCCGCCCTGGCCGGAGGCACGGCTTCAGCAGGAGGCGGAACGCCTCTGGCGACGCGACCAGGCCCGGAATGGGGACATCCCGGACGATGGCGATGGTGAAAATACCGGCGGTGACGATGGCAGCGGCGATGGTGGCCCCAGCCCGGTTCGCTTCTCTGAGGACGCCTTGGCGGCCAATTTCGCGGATCAGCATGCCGACGCCTGGCGCTTTGTCGCCGCATGGGGGCAATGGCTGACCTGGACGGCGCGGATATGGAAGCGCGAGGATACACTGCAGGCCTTTGATCTGGCCAGGCATGTATGCCGGACAGCTGCTGTCCGGTCACCTTCGGCGCGGGTCAGAACAAAACTGTCTTCGGCCTCGACCGTAGCAGCCGTTGAACGCCTTGCTCGCAGCGATCGGCGTCATGCCACCACTACTGATGTCTGGGATCGGGATCCCTGGCTGCTCAACACCGCCGAGGGCGTGCTGGATCTTCGCAACGGTCAGTCGCAGCCTCATGACCCGGCATTCTACATGACGAAGATCGCGGCTGCTGCGCCAAAGGGCGACTGCCCGGTCTGGCATGCCTTTCTCGACACCGTGACCGGCGGTGATGCCGAATTGCAGTCCTATCTGCAGCGCATGGCAGGCTATTGCCTGACCGGCGTGACGAGCGAACACGCGCTGTTCTTTCTCTATGGCACAGGTGCGAACGGGAAATCTGTCTTCGCCAACACGCTGACCGAAATCCTTGGCGATTACGCCACCGTGGCACCGATGGACATGTTCATGGCCAGCCATGGGGATCGCCACCCAACCGACATGGCGGGGCTGCGGGGTGCACGGGTCGTGACCTCGATCGAAACCGAACAGGGGAGCCGCTGGGCCGAGAGCAAGCTGAAGGCGCTGACTGGCGGCGACAAGATCACCGCACGCTTCATGCGGCAGGACTTCTTCGAGTTCATTCCGCAGTTCAAGCTCCTGATCGTCGGAAATCACAAACCCTCCATCCGCAATGTAGACGAAGCAATGAAGCGGCGCCTGCACATGGTGCCCTTCACTGTCACCATCCCAGCAGCAAAACGCGACAAGCGCTTGCCTGACCGTCTGCTGGCCGAGCGGGATGGCATCCTCGACTGGGCGCTGCGGGGCTGCCTGGAATGGCAGAAGCACGGGCTCCGCGCGCCGCAGGCCGTCATGGCCGCAACCGAGGATTACTTCGAGGCCGAGGATGCCTTGGGGCGCTGGATCGATGAGCGCTGCGAGACTGGCAACCAGAACCACTGGGCCGGATCGACCGAGCTGTTCAACAGCTGGAAGGCATGGGCCGAAGCGAACAACGAATACGCAGGTTCCATGAAGCGGTTCTCCGAGACGCTGAGCACTCGGGGTTTTGAGAAGAACAGCAATGGGAAAGCCCGTGGGTTTCGCGGAATTCGCATTCAGGACAGCAGCGATGACCTATTTGAGCAGGAGTAGCAAAATGCCAATGAAAACTGGACAATTTACGGGTCTGACGGGTCAACCCTATATAGGCGTTACGCGCGCGCATGCGCGCCTGTCTACGGCTGATAAGCCAACACCCGTCAAACCCGTCAATGAGGTTTCAGCGCATGACCGCGATGTGCGCCCTGCAATCCTTGCCCTCGATCTTGGTACGACCACCGGTTGGGCCTTTCGTGGTTTTGACGGACTGATCACCAGCGGCACCGTCAGCTTCAAGCCCGGCCGCTACGATGGCGGTGGCATGCGCTTTCTGCGTTTCACCAACTGGCTTAGCGAGATCGACCGCCTGTCTGGGCCCATTGAGGCGATCTATTTCGAAGAAGTGCGTCGACACGTCGGCACAGACGCGGCGCATGTCTATGGCGGCCTCATGGCCACCCTGACAACCTGGGGGGAATTGCGCGGCGTGCCCTATCAAGGAGCCCCGGTCGGCACGATCAAGAAACACGCCACCGGAAAAGGCAACGCCAACAAAGACGCCATGATCGCCGCCGCCCGAGCGCGTGGGTTCAGCCCGGCTGATGACAACGAGGCTGACGCCATCGCGATCCTGCTCTGGGCCGTGGAAACCCATGGAGGTGTAGCATGACGCGCTCGATCATCCTCACAGAAGCAGAGCAGGTTCTTGAAATCCGGGCGGAGGAATACGGCCCGGCACGTGTGTCGTTGGACAAGATTGCAGCTCGGTGGTCGCAGAATTTGGGTTGTGAGGTGACGCCCGCGCAGGTGGTTCTCTGCATGATCGACCTGAAAATGGTTCGCCTGACCCACGACGTCGACCATCGGGACAGTCTTGTCGATGTGATCGGTTATGCCGTGCTGATGTCGGAGGCCCAGCAATGAAGGGAATGCGCTTCATACCAACGGGATATGGCGGTCATCGGCGAGACCCGGAGCGCGTGCGCCGGGAGGGCTGGAAGGAACAGAAGCTCCTCGCCGTGTCGCTCGATGATGACCGTCTGACCTGGCCTGAGCGTGAATTAATCCGTCAGCTGGGCGAAAAGCTGTACGGCAAACCGGATGCCGGAGATGGGCGATGAGCAGTTGGACACCTGCGCTGGTTGAAGCCCGTCTCTCCGAAGCGGCATTCGTTCTGAAACGGTTGCCCGAACCACGGCTGTCAGGATACTTCAGCACCTGGCCCGAGGTGGTGCAGAGTTTTGCCGACAAGGTCGGGCAAGAGCCCAAACCCATGCGCGTGCTGCCGTCGCCTGCTGCGATCAGCAGGATGGAAGAGACGCTGACCTGGACCGCTGGTCTTGCGCCAATGGATGGGAAGATCGTTTGGCTGCGGGCATACGGATATCGCTGGCGCGATGTTTGCCGGACCGTTGGCCTGCGACGGGCTTCGGCGCATCATCACTGGGTGTATGGCCTGTGTTTGATAGCGCACAAGTTGAACCGCATAAGCATCAGCCAGCGGCTCTCCATGCAGCAAGTCATCGACCTTGCGCGGGCTGACGACCCGGCCCTTTGAAAAAAAATCGCACCGATCAAAATTTCTGCCAGACACTTTTGCCATCCCGTCGGTATGTGAATAGTAAGTTCGACAGGTGCGTCGACGCGGCGCGCGGGACGGCCCGCACCGCTGGCTTCCGGGGTCCACCGAAGGGTCCAGTCGGGGTCCAATCGGCTAACCCATTGAATTCTTGGTTCCTTCCGGGCGACTTTCGTATGCTGGCGGGCGAAGCGCGCAATTTCGCCAGCGACAGGGCCGTTTTTTTGGGAGTCCACCCCGCGTGGAGT
>Ga0307979_1000715_pt1 | contig 23162 bp, 27 predicted proteins | sample OrgLakmetage1058_FD_201833 | JGI IMG/M metagenome (GOLD analysis project Ga0307979, IMG submission 201833) | Saline water microbial communities from Organic Lake, Antarctica - #1058 | ecosystem: Environmental > Aquatic > Non-marine Saline and Alkaline > Saline | place: Antarctica: Organic Lake...
TGGTGCCTCAAGCACCGCCACGGCTGGCCGGCACATCTCTGCCGTCCCGCTACACAAAACCAAACGTGAAGGGAGTTCAAATCTCTCTTTACCCATTAACGATTGTAGTTTTTCTACGGTCTGTTATATTTCTTGCGAAATGGACCTCTGAGTCCTACGATATCATACTCGATCATGTCCTTCAGATCCGACGGAGCAACGAACACACAATTAGGCGTAGCGTCCGGGGGCGGCTGGTTGATTCTCATCGCCGCGTAAGGGCCGGTATGGTGTTGTGGCGACGAGGACGATCCGCAGAGGCGAAGAGCTTTTTGCTCTCTATCCGTCGAATGTTGCTCATGAGAAATGGGCGCGGCAACATCCTTCTACAAAGACAAGGTTGCGTGAGTCGAGGAAATATCCCTATCTGAAGTACCCGGATCGGCTTGTTGATTCTCTCTATGAGACGCTCAACAATGAGCGAATCGATCACGAGATCGATGACGATGACGATGACGATGACGATGACGATGACATCGATGAGGGGTGAAGCAAATGCGATTTGTGCTATGAGGTGAGCTGGAGTCTGTGCAGACGGACGAGCGACCGCGCCATGTTGCGGCATCGACAATAGCAACTACACATCCAATCTTCCTGGGTTCGTGCCGGCCGGACGCTCGTGTCCTCGCGCACATGTGTTGGTCGACGGATTTTATGACGTACACAGCAGTTGCATTGACTCAAGTTCAAGACAATATTCTCCTCGTCGCATTCCCCGAGAGAATACAAGAAGGCTTCCATGGACATGCCAGGTGTTGCCTCGCCGTCGAACAGTTTCTGATAGTGGTGTATTTTTGTGAGCGCTGCATGTGTGCAGACCACCTCCAACGTCCTTGAAAACGTCATCTTGTGCCTCTCCCTGGGTGGCGTCAACGCGAATTCTAGAATCAACTTCCAGGGAATTTCAGAAAGATAGCGGGACATTTGCTTTTTGTTGAAGGTCGCGGACAAAAAAAAACGAGGAGTTCGTTCACGGTGATGGTCTTTCTTTCTTGACTTGAAAGAAATCACTTCGGGAAAATGTTTGGTGGCGGTCAGACGATAGTGAGTGCGTCGTGCTTTGCACTCGCCCTTGGTTTCTATTTCCGTTACTGGAAGCAAGTTCATTTACTGGCTCACCTCGCGCGTGTGCGAGCGCGGCGCAGGTTCGCCGCCGCCAGGAACAACAGGGAGTTGTCGCAGAGAGCGGCGGTGGGTAGGAAGATGGCGAGGCCGGTGGCGATGGCCGATGCCGGCTACATGAGGGCGCGGAGCGGTGTAAAGTCGTCGAGCGGCTCTGCGACGTCGTTGTGAAGGCCCGGGCCTTCGCCACGTACGTTGCTTTGCAACTCGTAGTCCGGGGGTTGTGAGCCACGCCTCGGCACTGGCGACGGCGGTGCTCGATGTACCTTTGGTGGTGGTCTCGGCGGCGGCGGCTGCTGCACAGCTGCTGGTACGTGTTGTGGAGCGGGGGTCTTGAGAATCGTTGGTTTTACCTCGGGTTCACTTTTCAGTTCGACTGGCACGGCGGCGGCTTTCTTTTTATTTCTGCGGTGGCGCAGCCATAAGATTCCCACGAAGGCAGCGATGATGACGGCGGCGAGGACGAACCACCACCTCGGCGTGCCTCCTGTCGTGTTGCCGCCGCCGCCGAAGGATCGTTGGAAGAACGTCTGCGGTACATCTGCGCCGACAACAGTGGGGGTCGTTTTTGTGCCACCCTGGCTTTTGAGGTTCTGGACAACGTCGGAGAGCTGTGACTCCTCCACCACCATCGAATGTTTTATGCGGTTGTGTTTTATAGGAAGGCTGCAGAAAAAATACGGCGTTCTTAACGCGCGCCACAGGCGCGGCGTTCGTTCCTCAACGCGCGCCACAGGCGCGGCGTTTTAACGCGCGCCACGGCGCGCCAACGTTATCTTGCCCATGTCATAGGTGATTTTGTGTTGGAAGTAGTCACTCGAGGCGTCGAAGTTAGTTTTTGCCTGGAACATAAACGTCAACGGGACTGGCGAGGAAGTGTAGCTCTGCCCCGCGTCGGCCTTGAGCGTGTAGAGCATCTTTTGTGGCGCGGGTTCTGATGGCGGCGGTGGTACTGCGGCGGGCATGTGTTCCTGTTGTTCTGGGTTCAAGATTTATTTATTTTTTTTTTGTCAAGGTTAACAAACACCGGGCAATGAACGAGACCAAAGGCAACAACATCTCGCAAACCTACATTGCCTTTCAAAGCACCGATCGCGAGGATTCGCTATGGAAGCATCCGAACGAGTACGACGTGCAAGTGCCTCGCTTCACGGGTGTCACGAGCATTCGACTTGCGAGTTTTGAGATGCCGACCTTGCCGCAGTTTACGGTCGATGAAAAGAACAACAACATTTTGTTCGTTGACGAAGGACATATTGTTGGTGGCACGCTCGGTGCGACTGGCATTCACGAGCACGAGTTGCGATTGACCCTCGAGAGCTCGACCGTGGCGACAGAGAGCTATAGCTTTTTCACGCCGTGCACGGAGAACGGCTGCACGCTGACGTTTCCGACGCCCACGCCCGTCGTGGGGGACACCTACGAGGTGACGTTTGTGAGTCAGGTCCCGCACGGTCTAGAGGGCGTGTCACAGGCGAAGAGCTGTCGGGTGTCGGTCGTGTGCGGTCCCTTCGAGGACGTTCTCATCGGAGATAAAGACGGTTTGAAATGTACAATCGTGGATCGCACAACATTCCGCGCGTCGGTGGTGGCGACGACGACCGCGGAGGTGGGTGTCGCAATTCTACATTGTGAAGCGTTGGCGGTCGAGGACATCGCCAGGATCCTTCAGGCGGATGCGCGGAGTCAAAATGTGAAGTTCGAAGTCAGTTACGTCCGTGGACATTTTCAGTTCGGCGTGCGAGGCGACTCGCCGTTGTCGGTGGTGGAACTGGCATACAGTGCAGAGGATGCGGACAGCAGTGGCAATCCACGCGGGTTGGGGTTTGCTCTGGGCCGTCCACCTCGTGACTTCGTCGCTCGAGATGCGTCTCGTATGAGTTTCTACAGCGAAGGCGCAGTGACGTCGTGCGTCCCCGTTCACTTCCCGCCAGGCATTGTGGACATTTCCGCCATCGGCAGCCTGGTGGCGGAACGTTTCAACGTGTTGAATCTCAGCTACACGGTCGGTCTCGGGGAACACGCACTGCAAATGGGCGTCACAAATGCGTTTGGGGTGACGTCGGCGCTCCGTCTTCCTTCCGGGAAATACGACACGTCGAACCTCTCGGGCTACTTGGAGCAAGCTCTGGCAGATGTTGCCGGTGGGTCGTGGACTGTGACCTACGCGAATTCCGTGCCCAACTGGACGATCACATCGGATGGCGACTTTGCCCTTCACTTTGGCGCCGCAGCGGAAATCTCTACGGGCTGGTACACGTCCTCGGGTGCGCCGGCGAATGCCAATTCCGCGGCGCTCTTGGCGCGGATGCTCGGTCTGACGCCAAACTGTTCCTTCTACTCCTCCAACAAGACGCTCAAGAGCGTGGAGGCCTCCTCCATTACGAACTACCCGCAATACCCCCGCCACTCGCGCCTGAATCAAGAAGCCGGGGTCTTTACGCACTCGGAGACACCCTCCGCGCGCCGGACCTTGGCGTGGACCTACGTCGTCGGGGCGCGCGACCCCTCGACGCGGAAGATCGGCTGTGGCACGCGCAAACCCGCTGTTGTCGCCGTCGCGGTTGCATCCGCAACAAATGTGACGGACAACTTGGGTCTTGGCATCACCATGTGCGAACTTTCCCTCGAAGCGGCAGCGTCGTATACCTCGGCCCCGCCGCTGGGGGTCCAGGTGGGACAAATCGTGCGCTTCGCAAACAAAACAACGTCCGTCGTCGTCTCTGGCCAGGTCGTCGACCTTGGCATCGACGGGACTACGTGTGTTGTCGGTATCAACGGAGCCATGTTCCCCCTCTTGTTCGATGGTACGGCGGTGGACGCCGTGGGTGGAACTACCGACTGCGCCCTCTGGCTACACGACGAACCGCGGACGGCGCTGCGATGCCGCGATAAGGACGTTTTTCGACAGGGTTCCATGCACGATCGCGTGGGCTTGCGGGAGGATCAGCTCGACATTCGGCACTTCTCCGAATTCGTAGGCACCTGGAAGACAGACCACGACCCCTCGATCTTACTGCGCATCACGCCCGTGGGCTCGGCCGAAGTCACAATGCCCTCGACGATTTCTGTATCGAGACACGGAAATCTGGAGTGCCTCGCGCGAATCCTCGTCCGCCCTTCAGGAATTGGTATCGCACACACCATGTCGAGCGGAGCGCAGGAAATCCTCCTCAACAGGCAGCGGGTCGAGAAGCTGCACGTCACGCTCTTAAACACCGATGGAACTCTCTACGACACACATCACACGGATCATCTCATCGCTTTGATCGTCACGCACCAAGTCTAGCAACTCCTTCGGGTGTGTCCTTCGGAACACGACGACAAAAATTATATTTGCTGTGAAGTAAAGAACTCGTGTCTGGCACTCATGACCTCAAACACAAAGAAAACGGCTATCCCGGTGCTCTCAAACAAGGCGATGAATAAGTACATGGCGACTCGCCCGATGCTCGTCGCGGGGACCGCGGGTTTCTGCGGCCACTGCCACAAGCTCTACCCCGAGCTCGTCAAGCTGTCGAAAATGACCGACAAGACAGTGGCGACCTACGCTGCGTACAAGCATAGCCAGGACATGGGTGAATTGGGTCTCAAGGAAGTCGGCATGCCTATCAAGGAAGTCATCAAGGGATTCCCGACAATCCTCCTGTTCAACGGCAAGGGTGGCGCGGCCGTCTACCAGGGTGCTCGCGAAGCCGGCGAGATGAAGACCGCCCTGGACCACTTCACAAACCAAAAATAGGAGCCAACTACTTCTTTTTTAACGACCGTCGCCGGTGCCAGCGGAAGGCGGTGGGCGACGCGCGGTGGCGATGCCGCAGTCCATGGTCCCGGCAGAAGGAGTAGTACGATGGAAGTACGTAGTTGTGCCGTGAAAAGACGCGCGAGAGAGTTCGGAATGCGACGCTCGCGTGGAACGACAGAATGTGGACGAGAATGCCTTGATCAAAGTTGAGACCGACCCCCAAATCCGCTACGGACAAGTCGCGTTGGTTCCGCTTCATTTTTTCCACAGCCCTCGTTTATTTGCCGCATTTTTTTTACTCGAGCAGTTTTAAACACATCATGCAGCAGCAGCGCTTCGACTTACTCACGACGTCCAACCTGCAGCTGCAGTTTGGTGAGCTGCTCAAGCATAAATCACATCTTTATGTAGCATTCCACCGGCCCTTCACGGTGCAGACCAAGGCGACTTTTACCCAGACACTCGAGGACCTCGCCCAACGCAACTCGCTCACGGCGCTCGATCTACGCCTCGCGGCGAAGGAACGCCAGGGGAGGGCGCTCCTCCGCAGCCATATCTTGAACCACATCGCGGCAAAGTACAAGTTGGCCCCCGCAACATCTCCAGTGGACACGATACACGGGATCGTCGGGAGTCACACCAAATTTTTCGTCAAGAAAGGAAATCGCTGCGACGCCACTTCCCTGAAGTTGCTACAGACAGTTGCTTCGCACACCATCGTGATCGCTGTTCTGAGGTGCACGGGCATCGCCATCTACGAGAAAGAAGGATCTCTGAAATACTACGAAGACTGGATCATAGACAGCCTCATAAGCGGCTTCGGCAGACCGCCGCCGCCGATCATGTGGCGCGAATTTGGCGTCAAACGAGCGCCATGCGTGCCCTGTGATGGTGCTCGTGAGCAAAGTGAGGTCGAAGGAAGTAGCAAAGTCACAACTTCGTACAACAAGTCTTCCCCTCCCCAATCGCCCCCAGCAAACCCAAGAGAAGAAGACCACGATGCGTTCTATCATACAAAGAATTCCGCGCGAGCGCCCCCCGAGGACTTCCCGAGGAGTTCCTTCGGAGTCCACGCGAAGCCACGTGGCGAAGAACACCGCAACGACGACGAGAGGTCCATTGCAAATATCCTCCAAGAGCTTGGCATCGACGACGGAGAAGACGAGGAACAACACCAATCACCACCCCTAGAAAGACGCGGACGCCGCGGCAGCAGCGGACGCGGCAGCAGCCGTCATTCGTTCCTGCGAGACGACCGCGATCGTGACGAGATGTGGCAGCAGCACCGCGATCGTGACGAGATGTGGCCAAGCCACGACGTCACAGAGCCGGAGAATGACGACGATGCCCTTGATATTTCCGTGATCCTCGGCAAGCATCACATGTGAGCGGTGCGCAGCTGGATTTTTTTTTGGACCGCGAGAGAAACAAGACCACATCCATATGGCGACACCACCTTTGCTGTGGCAGAGTTTGGCGGTGAGGATCATCGGCTCGCCCGACCCGTCGGGGCAACATCTTGCGGTCGAAACCGCGGAGAGAGTCAAAGCGGCCGGGCTTCCTCCGCCGATCATTATCCCGGGCGTCCTTCGCCACGAGAACGCACACGACGTCGGCAACATGCCCATCGAGAGAGCTCATTTGAAGGTCATTTCAACCTTTGTGAGAGGAGGCTTTGCCAAGACAAAGCACCTGATGGTTTGTGAAGATGACTGCTCCTTCGGCGACGGCGAAGATGTCGCTGGCACGATCGAGCGGGCACTCGCGACCCTCGACAACACCGTACCGTGGAGCTCCCTGCACGTGGGACACGTACCCATCGGACCTACTTTTCCTTTATTTACGCTTGGCGGGACAACAGTCGTCTGGTCGAGCGTCCCCTACTGCGGACACTGCTACATCCTTAACAAGGTGACGGCGATGGAGATCGCCGCCAAGCCCGCGCACGCTTGGGTGCGCCCGCGCAGTCACGAAGGCATGTTCGGCGTCCCCTTACTTACTAAGTTTGCTCTGCACCCGCCCCTGGCGACGCAGAACCGCCGCCCCAAGGAACTCTCGATGATCGACGTCGAGAAACCGTGGTTGTTTACTAAAGGTTACGACTTTAACGACCTCAACCACCTCTTTGGGTCCTTCGCCATCTTCCTGCCACCGATCATCTTCTTTCTTTTGTATCGCATTATTAATTCCGTTCTCGCTCGATGGCGTCCAAGGCCGCCGACCCTATCAGCACCGTCTTGACAAACATCACCCAGAAATTACGCTCCGGTCGCCGGCAATGTGACATTGGCAAAGAAGTCCTTCGGGCAGCTCTAGCAAAGGCCCGGGTGTCGGAGAAAGAGGTGCAGGGCCTTCGCAATGCCATCGAAAGGCTCACAGCGGAGAAGCAACAACTTCTTGCCGCTGTGAGCCTTTCGACCGCAAAGCAGCGGCCCTCGAATACTACTACCACCACCACCATGTCAAAGGAAGCCCGGGAAGAGTCAAAACTCAAGGATCAGATCGTCCAAGGATGTCAGGTCTTTACGCGCCAGAAAGAGCAAGAGCTTTCAAAACTAAATGACCAGATTTCTCGGCTTGAAGCCTCACTTGCGGCGGCGAACGCAAAAGGCAGGAGTGACGCCATCAAAGTCATACAAGCTCATGGAAATTCTATGGAGCAAAGACAGAACCAAAGATTGGCAACGGAAAACGAAAAGCACAAGAGAGAAGACAATCAATGTACCATCGACCGTGAGGAGAAAAGTCGCCTAGAAAAACAACTTGAAGGCATTGAAGAGACACACGCCAAGAAGCTAGCAAATGAGTTAGAACCTCTCCAAGAGGAACTCGAAGATCTCAAAGAGCGAAATGCGGCGCTCTTAAAGAGCGCTCTCGATGCGACAAACCTAAAGAGCACTCTCGAGAAGAAGGAAACAGAGCTCAAGAAGTTCATCAAAGAACGACGCGTAGAGAAACAGGAATTACAGGAGGCTCAAGCCAAGCTGCATCGCGAGAACGGACAGTTAAAAAACAAGCTTGAAACTGCGCTCAAAACTAAAGATGAGAAGTTGCTCGAAAAGTTGCAGACACAAAAAGCCTCGAATGACTCCGAGCTTGCGGATCTGCAACGTAAACTCGACGCATGTCGCCAGGAGGGGAAAACCGCCGATGCTCAGTTGGCAACATGCACCGCTGAATTAGCGACACGCACCGCTGAATTGGCGACGTGTACAACTAAGACCAACGACCTAGCAACGGACCTCGACAGAGAGAAAGCGGACGTTGCGCGGCTCAAGGCAGACATCGCGGCGTATGTCGACAAAGAAAACTTTAAATCTCCGCCCTCCAACAAGTACTCCCCAGCAATGTTGCCGCCGACTTCAAAATACGTAGCCCTCAACGGGAGCGACATCCTGTTCATGCGCCGCCTCTTGCGGAGCGACCGGGAAATTTCCTTTGGAATGGAATTCGACGACAAGGGAACATTGAGGCGATTGCACGAAAACATCGGCCACGAATGCGCAGCCGTCGCAGCAAATAAGGGTGGGTGCGCTATAAAAGCAGGCGAATTTCCGATTAGCGCGCATACGCACCCGCGCGGCGAGCGAATCTCGAGCGCCGATCTCGTGGTGTCTCTTCAGCGCCATCCTCACTTCGGAGGGAATCGACGATTGTCGATGGTCGTGGCGCCGAAAGGAGTGTACGTTTATACCCCCAAGGCGAAGCTCTTGAATGAGTGGTCGCGTACCGACGCAAACGTGAAGCAGAAGCTTCAAAAATACGTAAAATTTATTGGATTCATGCTACAGAAGGACACGCAAAACGGCAACACCGACGAATTCGTAGCTGAAATACGAAATGTTGGCTTCAAAGTCTCGTACTTCCCATACGACAATATCGCTCCACAGGACGTTCTCGTGTGTGAGCTCGCTTGACGAGTAGCGTGTAGAGTTTTTGATGTAAAAAAGTAATGACAAGGGGGCGCGTGGGCTCTATTTCTTTCTACGTATTAGCTTTTGCAAACACCCTCGCGAACTCCTCGAACGTCATCCACTTCTCGTCGGCGTTGCTTTTCCCGAGAGAAAATATTTTTGGTTCTTTACCGATGATGACAAAAACAAGATTGCCGGCGCAACGGAGAAAGCGCGCCTTCTCGAGGGCCTCCTTGTCGAAGCCGTCTTCTGATGCTTTAGATTCAAAGCAGTAACGACGGCCGGTGTAATAATTGATGGCAACAAAGTCGATGGAATAGCTCGTGCCGGCCCAGTCGACGTCTCGCCCACCGATGACGACGGCGCGATGAACGGGAGCAACGAGCTGCTCGGGTTCGTAGAAGACGTCAAAGCCGACGGGCTTGAGGATTTTGTTGAGAAGTTGATGATGGTGGGTCTCGCTAATGCTGCGGTAGACGTTGACGGCGGCGTCTTCGTGGACTTCAGTCTGCTTCGAGTTGCGCCACAGGATGACGTCGAAGGTGCTGGTGCCCGTCGAAGAAGGAACGACGTCTTGGACGAGCCATTCGCCGAGGTAGTGGTCGGCTGCACACGTCGTCTTGTAGAGCCGAACGAGATGCATTTTCTTGCTGCGACCCGCGTCGGCCTGTAGGTCCTGCAAGATCGGGGCGTTTTTCGGGATCGCGTAGGAAAATGTCGTCGGCGACAATAGCTTGTTCTTGAAGTGCGTGCCCCCCGTGTCCTTGAGCGCGATGAGTTTGCCCCCGTCCTTCCAGGTCTCGAGCGAAGCGTTCCAGGTTGATAACAGTTTCTGGGGCATGGCTTTCGGCTGAACAAAGACGCTATCCCAGAGCTGGCGGGCGGCGATCTTCGATCGACTGTCGTCGCGCAACTTGGGCAGAAATTTGTTGAAAAAGACGTCGCGGGCGCTCGGAAGGCTTTTGCGTAAAAAGTAGCTTTCGTCGTAGTCGATGCGGAAGACCTGGATCATTGAAGGAATCCAGATCACAAAGAACGCGTAATCGCGTTTGAAGATACGACAGCCGAGCTGACACTGAAACCAGTAATTGATCGGCGCGGGTCCTCTTTGCCCGTTGGGCCAGTCGTGCATGCCATAGATGGGCTCGTTGGATTTCTTCAGGAAGCGTTTTGCCGGCGATCCGGGGCACTTTATCTCGAGGAGAGCGTGGGAGACGACGCCGTCGGCACTCGTCATGGTGACGTCGCCGTCCGGGGAGTAGGCCAAGAACGGGAATTCAGCATCAATCAAGAGCCCAAAGTGGTTTACTTGGGATTCGTGACTCGGATATTCTCTCGCGAGCCATTCCTCAAACTTATCGCAGGCGATGTCCTCGTGTTCAAAACCCCACTTTGTGAAGGCGTTACCGGTAAAGGTCGGATTGATGAGGTCGTTGAGGCCGGCGTCTTGTTTCTTGTAGGGACTGTAGCCCAGGAGCTCGCCAAAGACGGAGCCCGTGAAGCGTGGAATGCCGTTGGGACGGCGCGAGGCGAGCCACTCGGGATTTTTCACGACTTCGCCGGTCTCGAGTGTAATGTCCTGCGGCATCGCAGCGATCTCCCTCGAGCGCTCGGGCGTGATCTCGAGGAGCCGGAGGACCTCGGCATCCGTCTCCGGGATCGGCTGGGGCTCGGCGATCTTCTGCGGCAGGGGCGGCCGGCGTTTTGGTTCTTGTGTCTTGTGCTGCTCTTCCGCCGGTGACATTTTGATGTTCATGCCTTCAAAGAGGAGGCGGGACGACGATGTTGTGGCTTGGTCGTCCTGGCGGATATTCCCGAGACCTTCGAAGAGGAGTGTTGCCATTGTTGTTTTCTCTGCTTGCGCCGCGTCCTTTTTTTGTTGCGCCCCTGGGGTCAATGTGTCCATGAACTCCCCCCTCCCAGGAAGCCAAAAGAGAAACTATGGAGTGCGTTGAGGCCTCGAGGGGAAAAGTAAAGAGCAAAAAGCAAAAAAAGCGGCCGAGAAGAAAAAACATGTTGCGGGCACGTCTCGTCATCTGCGCTGTGGGGGTCGTCAAGGTTGCGTTGTCGTTTCGGCCGTCGTTTCGGCCGTCGTTTCGGCCGTCCTTTCGGTCGTGGGTTCGGCCGCGGTCAAAGCAACAGGTCAGAGACGGTGAGGAACACACCTGCAGCGCCTATTTCAGAGAGACGCCGCGCGTGCTGTGGGAGTCGGTCCTTGGCTACTTTGATGTGGTTTGTGCCTTTGAGACGAGGATGTTCGAGAGGTCGCCGGGTCTGAACACGGTCGAGACCCTGCTTCGGCGCGTCGAGAGGAATGCGACAGGCATTCGTCGGCGCTTCCGAGGAATGACTTTGCGTGACCTGGAGAAGCGCTGGGAGCGCCTACCGCCGCGAGGTCGAGAAGAAGGATCGCAGGACTACTATGACAACTTTTGCGTTGAATTACGCGGTGTCCGGAATGAGCGGGCTTTGCGCCTCCTGGAGGCCGTCGACGACAGTTGGCGCTGGGAGACGATGCAGTTGCTGAATATCTTTCAAGCCGAGGTCGTGGCACACGTCCGCGACCACTGGCGTAAGATCGCGGTCGAGCTCATGCGTGAGCGAAAAATTGGGATGAGTCAATTGAAGAAACATCTCAAGCTCCACGACAGCCTCGACGATAACCTCGCGCTGGACATCTGGATGATGCACATAGTGGGCGACACGTCAAAGGCAGTCTTTCGGATTCCGCTCGCGGCTGTCGTGGATGTCTTCACGGTGGTTGTGGTCTCCGCGGCGTGGATCCACTTCGCTTGGGCTTGGCAGCAGGCCCAAGCGGACTCATGGTCCTTGGATCGGCTGCTGGATTGCTTTCAAACTAGAGTTCGCTAGACATGCTCAGTCCGAGATGCTCAGTCCGAGTCTACATGATCCTTGGACGACGGTCATAACGACAACGCCGCCGGTCTCGCCTTGCAGCCGCGTTGCCGCTATTTTTTCTCGGACGTCGTCGGTGAAGGAGGTGTCTGCGAGGCGCTTGACCTCTGGGGGTTGCTTATCGACGTTGACGTAACAGATGTCCATGTTTGTTTTTTTGTGGTGCTCGATCTCGGCGATGGTGTCGTCGATAATCTTGGCGATTTTTCTCCCGAGGTCGTTGACGTCGCGCAGGACCTCGTCTTCCTTGTCGTCGCTGTTCATAAATCCTTTGTTGTTTGTTGTGTTGAGTATAGTAGAAATAAAAAGTAAAAAGAAATGAACACATCACATCCCTATTCAGACCCAGCCGGCGCTGATGGCTTCACTCTCATCGGGGAGGAGCTGAGGATACTCCTGTCCGAGGCGCTTGACGGCGGCTTTCTGCTGCTCTCGCGCAGTCTTGGAGAGCTCTGTGAGGGAGACGTTGAAGATAGACTTGATGTTGTTTTCCTGCGATATATAGCTTAGAGCGTCGACCTTGGCGACGGCGGCGCTCGCGTGGATGAGTGCAAAGAGGGGACTGCTGTCCTGCTTCGAGGCTGCCGTGAGGAAGCCGACTTGTTCGATGAGTTTGGTGCACGCGTATTTGGTGCGCTCCGATGTTCCGCGGCCGGTGAGCATCGAGAGCAGTGCAATTGTCGATATGATACCCAAAATCACGAGCACGAGAGTCACCAAGTGCATGTTTTTCCTGTGTTGTTCTTTGTTAATAGGCATTTTCTTTTTTTTTCCTTGGTGTCAACAATAGAACGCCGGGATGGTGCAACTGAAGACTGTCTTCGCGGACCGGCGCATGACGAGAAGTCCGGCGGCGTCGACGCCGCCGCCGGCCCCAGCGGTGTCCTCGTCGAGGAATCCGCCGCAAAAGCCGGCGGTGGGGCTCACGGCGGCCCCTCGGCCAGCGCCGTACGTATACGGCGCGTATACGCCGTACGTGCTGCACAGCTCAGCGCCGGCTGAGCAGCGGCCCGTGGCGTTGCAAGACACGGGGTTCGTGACGTTGAAAGTACGATCGTCCTCCCTCTTGACGGTGGCGATGGTTGTCGGTATTTTGGTGGTCTTGTGGTTCTTCATCTCTGTCACTCAGAAGTTGCATGCGCTCCACAAGGAAGTCAAATATTTGCGGCAGGTGTGCCTTCGGCACGAACCGTTGTCTACATTGCGGCGCCACTCATAGCGCCCATGGTCTTCATCATGGGCCCGAGCATGGGTCCGATCATCGAGAGCGACTGCTGAAGCATCTGGGGGTCGAGAGAAAAGCCGCCGGGGCCGCCGGGCATCATCGGTGGTGGCTGGCTAGGCATGGTAGTGGGTGGCATGGGCATGTCGAAGCTCAATGTCTCCGCCGATGGCTGGCCCGTGACACCACCGGCGGGAGGAGTCATGGGCGTGGGGCGTCGCATGGGCCGGTTGTGGGGCATGGGCATGGCGTTCGAGTCGAAGGGTACCTGTTGGTGCTGTGGCGGAGCCGGTGGCGGCGTGATGCCCGCTGCAGGGGCTGGGCCCATGAAGTGGCGTTTGAGGGCGAAGACGGCGGCGCTCCCGATGAGCAGCATGAAGAGCTGTAGGAAGGGGTTCATTCCGGAGCCACCGGCGCGCCAGTAGCGGCGATAAATCTGTTGGAGTGGGGCGTTGTAGCTTTGGCCGCTTATGTCGTTGGCAACTTCCGACGACCACCCAGAGAGGTTGACATACTTCTTGGCGAACTTGTTACATCCGAGCTCGAGCCCAGTGCATCCGACTTTGAGGAAGTTTTTCATCGTATCCACGCCGCTGGAGATGTCCACCGATTGCCTTGCTTGAAACAAAGCGAGTTGGAGCGTCTCGACGGAATCGTGTATGCTGAGTTCGCGGCTGACGATCGCGGTGTTGGGGTTGAGCATCTGGAGCTGTTTTATTTCGTGTAAAATCGTCCCCTTGTCGACGCGGAGATCGTCGCCGACCGCCTCGCCGACCCCGTGGCGGCTCTTCCAGTCTGCCGGGCCTCCCGGGGGGCGACTCGACACGAAACTCGGTTCAAGGTCGTTGTCGTTGCCCGCGAAGCCCTGCGGGAGTTTGGTACCGGAGAGGAGCTCGTCGATGTCGTTGTTTTCATGATGGTGAAAGAAATCCGGGCCAAGGTCGTTGTGGTTGTGTTCCTTCGGAACTCCGTTGCTTTGCAAGTCGTCGTGTGAGTTGTGCTCACGATCCGCGGGAGTTCCGTCGAATGCGTTGTTGTTGTTGTTGATGTTGATGTTGTTGTTGTTGTTGTTGTGACCCCAGTGAGCTTGGTAGTTCCACTCCTCTTTCTCCTCGGGAACGGGGTCGAGTTCCGAGGGTGGGTAGCGCGGCTGCGGTGGCGGTGTCGGCGACAGTTCTTTACGCGTGTTGACGACCTCTGGATTCGCGAGCTCCCGGAAGAGAAGGATCTGTGAGGCGGTGATGGCTTCGCTGTTACTCGAGAATTGCGAAGCCATTTGTGTGGTGTTGTGTCCCGTTGTTTGTTGCTCTAGTGGAATGATTTATTGGCTGCCACTATAAACGCAAGGTAGGCGAAAAAAAAATATTGAAGAATGATAAACCCAATTGCCGAAATAATGCCACTCAAAATGTCCGCAGTTTCGACGAGTTTGGATGCGTCCTTCCCTGAGACATACCAGATGAAAACAGAGCAACTCTACAGCCGCACGGCCCGGGGCGCGGAAGAGGACCTGGCTCGCCGCGTTGGGCGAGCCACGATGTACCACGGCCCCGCTCGCTTGAATCCCCAGGACCTCATTGAGAATAAGCCCCTCCCACAGCTGCCCACGGGCGGCAAGAACGCGCCCACGCCGAGTCCCGCGTCGCTCTTCCTCACCCGCAAGAAGATCACGGACATGAGCAACGAGGCCAAGCCGCAGTGGGAAGAGGGGCGCAAGCCCCGCACGCAAACGCCGCACGGCGTGACGAACCGCCTCTACAAGCAAGGCGCTACGCTGAACGATACGAGGCCCAACCGCCTCGGCCCTCCGCCGAAGGTCCCGGCCATCCGCCTTCAGAAAGAGGGCAAGGAGCGGGCGGGGCAACGCCCGAAGACCGTCTTGGAAGCCGAGCGCATGGCCAACACGCTCATCCGTAACGGTAAATTTACCCACCTCGGTGGCTCGAACTCTCCCTTCCGGGTCTATTAGGATTATTACTAGCTACAGCACGATGCGAACGACGGTCATCGTTTGTCCGCCGGGGAGACTGCGCTCGATCTGGAAGAGCGTTCCCTTCGTCGCGCCGTAGAATCGCGCCACGGGGTCGATTGCTAACATCCGAGGGATGAGGGAGGCATTGCCGTATGCTTTGACGACTTGCGCCTTATTTTTGGCGGGGACAATGGATATCTTGGGCTGGCAGAAGTGCTCGAGGACATTGATGGAGAACTCACCAAAGGTCCACATCTCAATGCTTGGGTAGGTCTTGTCCATGTTCTTGCTCTTGCACTCTCGCTGTGCGAACGAAGTGACCTTCTCCGCGGTGATGAGTACAACACTCGCGATCCCGCGGTCCTTCGCGTCCTCGACGGTCTGGCGAATCTGACGGACGCCGACGCGCTCCCTGCTTGTGGCGATGTACACCTCACAAACGGTCTCGCCGCGTTCCGCACACATCATGAGCTGGAAGAACTGCTGTTTCTTCTTGGAGCCCTCGCTCAAGGAGAGTCGCTTTCCACCGGCGACAGTTTTCAGCGGGAAGAAGTCGATATTTTTGTAGATGTCCCTGAAGCGCCGCGCCTTCAGCATAGCGAGGACATGTTCTCGAAGTTTGTCCATGATTTGGTGTTTTGCTTTGCTTTGCTGGCGTCTTCGAAAACGGGGGGTGAAAATTTTGACAAAATCCATAGTTTTGCTTTTTTCCATCAGGCAACGCGACTCCAAGCTCCGACGTCTCGATTGGACAAGTTAGAATGGATGGCGCTGTCTCCCATGCCTTCATCGTCCACGGACGTCCAGAGAGATGCTGCGGTGAACATGTAGGCCGCAGCGCCACTCTCGCCGCCGTGGAGCCGCTGCGCGCGATCTATGGCGACGGCGAGGTTGCCATTGTCTCGCTGCGCCAGTTCGTTATTGCGAATGGACACAAGTTTGCTGACCTTCTCAAGTGACACTACTTCAGTCACTACTTCTGTGGATTTCATGGATGATGTCATTTGCTGTTGTTATACGGGCGGGGGAAAAAAAAGTTTTTCACCCCGAGGAGACGTCAACATTGTTCAGGGCGTGGCGGACGATGCTGAGGCTAATGTCGAGGTTGACATCGCAGTCGTCGTCGTCGTCCCAGGTGGAAGAGAAGGCGTGCCAGAGATAGTCGTCTTCGAGCGCCTCCGCCACGAAGTCGTACCTGTTGGCCATCGTCGCGATGTACGCTCGATCCCGCGCCCGTCCATCCCGTGGCTGCCGCTTCCGAGGCGGATCGTCAGGGCTGTCAGGGCTGTCAGGGCTGTCAGGGCTGTCAGGGCTGCAAGCCTTCGCGCCAGTTGAGTCTGCTTGCTCGCTCATATCTATTGTTAACAGTGAGCGAAAAGAATTCACGCTGCTTGAACACAGCGGTCGCATTTCCATCGGAGATGCGCTGTAGGGGACAGATGACGCGTCCGTGGCCAAACTCGCCGCATGCCTTGCATTTGAGTAGTGGACAGGTTCGCCGAGGGTGCGGGTAGAGGCAGTTATAACATTCAATCTCGTGTGTCGTTTGACTCGTTGTTGCGTGCCAGACGGTCGTACTCGTCGTATTCTTTTGCCCGTGAGCGGCCACGGGGTGTAGAATCGAGCTGCGCTGATGTCCCCAGGTAATTTCGATTTCCTCCTGGGTGGTCATCTGTGTTGTTCCTTTGCGCGATGTTTTTCGCACAATCCAGGTGGACGCGATTCGAAGATGCGTTCGTGGGACAAAAAAAAGAATGCAGTAGGAAGACAAGATACGCACCCACAACACAATGCGCGAAGTCATTCTTCCTGTGGTGATCGGAGCCAGCGTCGGCGCACTGCTAGGCGGGGCGGTTGGAGCGCAGCGCCGGCGGGCACGCCTGCGCAAGCAAGTGTCCGCCGAGCCCGAGGAAGTTGGGGAAGTGGCCGGTGGCGAGCAAAGCTCACGTCTCAACTCTCAAACTCAGGGAAATCAGGGAGATCAGGGACCGGGGTCTGTCGCCGGAGATTTTCATGGGGAACAGGCCCCCGGAGATTCGCTGAGCGTCAATCCCATACAAGTCCTCGGCGGACGTATCAAGGAAGCATCGGCGCTGTCGAAGCGGGCCCATGCCCAGATAGCTGATGGTATTACGGAATCCATGAACAGTTTCGTGGATAATGCGGACAAAGTTGCAATTATGGAGAACATTGTGAAGCAAGCCAATCTCATCTGTGATCTGTACGATGTCGCACATGCAAAACAAATTCAACCTACGCCCATCATGCTGCGCAAGGCGTCGACTTACCTCACAAGTCTCAAAGCGCGCCTCGAGGGCCTCGACGTCGAGAAGAAGCAAATTTTGTTTGTGAACGTGGTGCAGCCGCTCGATGCCTACGTGAAGAACATTATTTCGGAAGTGTCATTACGAATGTGATGTGAGAAGGGTCAGTTGTCGTATCGTTTATCGACAGGGCAGATACTCCATTTCGAAGAGGCCTTGTGGGTAAAGGAGTTATGACCGCCGACGTAGAGGACGTCCGACGAAGCGCGTCCGCCCTCGAGGGGGATTTCAGCGAGGTACGTACCACCGGTCTGTCGCTCGCTCGTGATGCCTTTGACATCGATGCCCCGCTCCACGGCAACTTGAAAGAGGCGAATGGTGTGATTATCCAAAGCTACGACGCCGCTCCGTTGGTCGACTTCCTCGTCCATTTTTGCGGCTTCGACCGTGTCCCAGTTGTCGTAGCTGCTGAGCCAGACTCCACTGAGCTCCTCTAGTTCACTTTGGGGCAGGGATCGGATCCGTTGCTCGTAGGCGTTGAGTGTCGCTAGGAGATTCAACTTGCGTCTTCGGAGGCTGCGTACTTGACCTTCAGGTTCTGTGCTCATAGGGTATGTTCAGATGGTCTTGTGTAGGAATTGCGGAGATTTTTTTTTCTGCCGCCAGTTGTCTCACTACAAACTTTATTTTTTAAAATTCACGTTATCAACGGGAGAGGTTCTGAGAAAACCGAGAGGCATCCTGGACCCACTCAGCTTCGTAACCGCGAGTCTATACATCGTCTTTCTCGCGGCCGCCTTTCTCGGGGCCATTGTCGAATCCAAGTTCAACAAAGAACTAAAGTCGCGCTTTCCCTTTTGGCTCACCATCAGCGAAATCTACGCCAACAGCATCGTCACGAAGTGGATCCTCGCAGTCCTCATGTCAATCGCAGCCATTCTCACGGCTCCCGTGATCTACAGATATACCCGCTGTAATAAGAACGTTATCACGAGCACCCTCTTCGCTGCTCTCACCTCGGTGTGCGGCTTCATCACTCTCCTGACCCTCAAATGGGTGCGCGCCGACTCGATCATCCATTATGCCCTGGCATTCGCGGCCTTTAGCTTTGGGGTTCTCATGCTCTTCTCCGCCGCCGATAGCACAGAGCTCTACGTCATCTCGTGCCTCTCCTTGTTGGGCCTTGTCATGACCATCGCCACGGCATCGCAGACAACGTATCCCGACGGAACGCCCGTGGCCGTCGGCGCCTGCAGCCGAGGCTTCTTCTCGCGCTACTCGACGTGGTCGGCCTTGGGCGAGACAATCCTCGTGGGCGCCACTGCCGCCTTTTTCATGGTCATCGCCTACGACTTCCCCCCATGCACGTGCTGCAAAGACCCAAAAAAAATAGATAGGGAGAAGAAAGAATCATGAAGAAAAAGTTTATTGTTCATGACAAAAACGATCCCTACGTGCCCGAGACCTTTGACTGGCTCCTCCTCGCGACGGGCATCCTCGAAGTCTCTGGTGGGATAATTTACTTGACGAAATACGTGCTAGCACAAGGGGGAGCGGGCGGGGGGAAATTCGCGGAAAACTACCACTTCATGCTCATTGGGCTCATCATGGTCTTAAATGGGAGTGTCTTCTGTTCCCGGTCCTTTGGGGTCACGCTCTACAGCCGGGAAGATGGCTTCGTGCCCGGCAGCATCATCCGAACGTAGGAGTGAGCCGTCTCACTGCGGCGTCTCTGCGGCGTCTCACTGCGGCTTGAGGCCGAGGAATTCCCGGAGCTGTCCGACGAACTGATGAGGTACGGGGACGGACGATGTCTCAAAGTACTTGGTACCGCATTTGCATGCGTCATTCGTGCAGGTCAAGCGGTACATGAAAGTTCCTCGAGCGACGTCGTACTTGACGACCAGGTTGTTCCCGTTGACGACGTCTCCCTTTGGGCGCTTCCGTTTCTTGGGCTTGTCCTCGACGGTCGACGCGGTGGTGATGGCTTCCGACTCGGGGCTGTGGTAGTACAAATGGACGCCAATGCGACTCTGGCGGAAGTCGAAGGGTACGTGGGGCCCTTTCTCCTCCCACCACTCCATCATGGCACGCTGCACATTTGCCGGATTCCGCCCGTGATTTGCGCAAAAGAAGGGCGGACCGATGCAGGCGACGATGCCCTTGACCTCCTTGTCGGGAGCAGACGCGAAGACGCGGATCTCCTGATTGCGGGGGAAACGCACAGTCTTCCCGCCGCGCGCAAAGTCGATGTGATAAAAGAGGTGCGAACTGCGCATCAGCTTTGTCACGAGACCCACGATGTCCACGTTGCATGCGCGGTCAGTCACCTCCTGCGTGGCGACGAGCTTCTGACCAAAGCGAACGTTCACATCGGCCTTGCCGGGACTGGCGCTCCAGAGTTGGTTGGGATTCGGCACGGCAATCGCCGGTAGAACACACGCGTCCGACGAAATCTCCTCTCCCGGAAGCGGGTAGCGAAGAACGGCGCCCTCGGCGGTCGTCACAATGCCCGGCGCCTCGCACGCCAGATTCTTCGGCTTGACGAGATCGCCGGGGACGTAGAGGTTCGTCAGCGTTGCCTCGAAGAGATAGCCGTACTCGGCATGTCGCAGGAGCTTCATGGCCCACGGGATACACGCACCAGTTCCGCCGTCAACGATAGCCACAACCTTGTTGCCCCGCGCGGTCAGGAGCCACCGGTCGCGGTCGTCTATGCCCCGTAGCTCGTCGATGTGAACACCCGTCGGAATGGGCGATCGCCTGTCCTGTCCGTAGCAGAGTTTGGTGAGCGACGGATGCAGATGGCGGCTATGACAGGGGCATTTGCGTTCGTCGTCGACGAGAGGGAGCGTCGTCGAAAACTTCGTCGGCTTGTAGAGTGCATGATAGGCACAGGCCCACTTCTTCACGGCATGAGGCGGCCGCGCGCCCGAGACGCCCTCGTCGAGCTGGATATTCTCCTCGGTCATCTGTTCGCCATTGATGTCCCACATCTCCGGGTTCGACCTCACCGACGCGCGCAGCGCCGCCGCCGACTCCGAACGGAAACGACTAAAGGTCTTGTCGTCGAGGTGGATGCCGTAGCCTCGCGCGAACTTCCAGGCGGCTGCACCTTTCTCGATCTGGTTCGTCACGTCCTTGCGCATCATTCGAGCGCAGTTGACGAACTCCGCAGAGTTTGTATTTGTATTTTTCCTCTTGACCTCGCCCTTCGAGTGACGAAGCAGCTCTTCGCACTCGTCGCCACTGTCGTCATCCTCGTCGGCGTCTTGGACAAAGCCTTCCACGGGCATCTCGAGGAACTTCTTGAGGCCAAAGAAGAACCAACACGACGGCTTGACGCCCGTCACGCGGCGGTGGCGCTTCTCGGACTCGTCGCTTTGAAGACTCGGCTGAAAGCGGAAGCCGTAATCCACGTTCTTGTCCTGGATGCGCACAAAGTCAACGCCAGGAATATCGGACTTCATGACAGCCACGAACAGCTCCTCGACGCGAACGCGAAGCAGACGCGCGAGCACTCGAGCGCACACCAGAGCCTTGTATTGCAGCTGCTCGCGAGTGAAGTGCCACCGCGCGAGCTCCTCCCGAATCAAAAAGCCCTCGCCGTCGATGCAACTGCCCTCGATCTTTGCCACGTCGACAAACAGCTTGTCGTCGAGGTCCAGGTGCGGTGCCAGTATTGTCGTCAACAACTTCTTCGAGTTGCCCGTAGCCGTCTGCCGCAAATTGAGCTGCAGCGGAGCCACTAACTTTCGCCCATCGACTTCCGACTCCCGGAACGACGCCGCGAGGCGCAGGAAGAAACACGAGACTTCGTTGGCATTCAAGAGCGTCGCGGAGCCACTGAAACGTGCGTTGCGAATGATGGGATAGCCCGCGCCCGAGAGGGAGGTGAGGTTCGACAACTTATAGTCGTTCGCGTTCGCGCTCGCGCCGCTCGGCTTCTCCAGCGTCTGCCAGGGCTTGGGGAAGGCGTTGATTTCATCATCATTCAGGGCTTTCACACTGAAGCCATACTTGTCCAGCACACAATCGAGGCCCTGTAGCCGCTTCAGCGGAATGAGCGAGGCGTAGAAGCTGTCCCAGCTGGCGAGGTGTCGTTCGTAGAGGACGTGCTGCCGGTCCTCCTGGGGGTCGCCTTCTTGTGCCTCGCTACCATGCATATTTTCACTTTTGTCTGGTTCCTTGGTCCTTCCTTTGTCTTGCTATCTGGTGCCTAGTATTTTTTCGCAGGGGGCCCCTTGACAAAATGAAGACCCCCTTCTAGAAACTTTTTCTCCCAGGGCAGGCGTGGGTGGAACACCCCCTCCTAGAAACTTTTCCTCCGAGGGCGGGTGCCGCGGGTGGGGGCAGAAAAACTGGGTGAGTACCCTTTCCTCCACCATCTTGGCGTGTTACCCCTCCCACCCGTACAAGAAAGTTAAAAAAGTAAAAGTAATTTGAAGTAGTTGGCGTTATTTCGTTGTGGGAAAGAAGAGAAGAGAGGCGGAAAGAGGCGTTGTTAGAATGGATGAGAGGGAAAAAGAGAAGAAGAGAGGCGGAAAAGGGGCGTATGCAACTCTCGCCCGGGTTCGACAGGCGATTAGGGGGCGATGCGTTTTGGCGCTGGAGTCTCCGCGTCACTTCCTTCTTGAGCCGACCTTTTCCTTGTTTTTTTGGCCCCAAGTTCCTCAAGAAGTAATTCCACAACTGTTTTCAAGCGATCTGCCGCCCGAGCTGCCGCTTTCAGGCGATGTACTTCTGCCGCCTGAGCTGCCGCCAGAGCTTCATGATCAGCAGCCTCTGCTTTTAGGCGATGTACTTCTGCCGTCTGAGCTGCAGCCTCCGCTTCCAGGCGTTCTACTTCTACCGCCAGAGCTTCATGATCAGCAGCCTCTGCTTTTAGGCGATGTACTTCTGTCGCCTGAGCTGCAGCCTCCGCTTCCAGGCGTTCTACTTCTGCCGCCAGAGCTTCATGATCAGCAGCCTCTGCTTTTAGGCGATGTACTTCTGTCGCCTGAGCTGCAGCCTCCGCTTCCAGGCGTTCTACTTCTGCCGCCAGAGCTTCATGATCAGCAGCCTCTGCTTTTAGGTGATGTACTTCTGCCGCCTGAGCTGCCGCCACAGCCCATTGAGCTTTCAGGCGATCTCGTGCGACCAGAACTCCTGCCTCCAATTGCCGGAACACGCTCTGGTCGTCCATCTCATTGCTCTCCGAAGCCTCGATGGCCTTGTCCAACGCCCCGTTGTCTACGTGTTGCGGCACGTCAACGGACTCCGCTATGGTGTCTTCATCTTCCGATATGGTGTCTTCATCTTCCGATACGGAGTCTTCATCTTCATAAACTTCATTTCCACCAGCAGCGGCGTCACGCAATGCCGCTCCAAAAAACATCTCTGCAGTCGGTACCGGCGCGACTTGAATTTCGGGAACTTCGGCGGCTATGGTGTCTGCATCGAAAACGTCATCGTCAAGTTGTCCCGGCCTCGTCGTCACAACCTCCATGACCCATGGCAGCGCTTCTTGAACAACGGGCAGCAAGACTGGGAAGATGTTGATGTTTTTGTTGTAGAAGTAGATATCAAACAATAAAGCCGTGGTCAAAACGTAGTACTCAATGCCATCGTGCGTTTTCCTGACGAGGCGCGGGTAATTCCACGCTGAGTGCCGACCTGAAAAGACCATTTTTTCCCAATGTCTTGATAGATACAATCTTGCGGCGTTTGCATCGAAAGGCTTATTTTTTGCGTACGCAACAAGTTCTGCGACATCTTGCACTCGAGCATCCAACTCACGTGCCAGAATATAATGAAACGGAACTTTGCGACCTTGATCGTAATACTGCAGCACAATGATGGAGTACACCTCCCGAATGAGGGGCGCGTCTAAGCCCTGCCTGCTTGGGTCGAACTCCGACATCATAATGGCAGCAAAGGTCTTTTTGTCGTTGATGTCGTTGCCTTGTAATATCCGAAGGTCTTTGGG
>Ga0307979_1000724_pt1 | contig 23054 bp, 36 predicted proteins | sample OrgLakmetage1058_FD_201833 | JGI IMG/M metagenome (GOLD analysis project Ga0307979, IMG submission 201833) | Saline water microbial communities from Organic Lake, Antarctica - #1058 | ecosystem: Environmental > Aquatic > Non-marine Saline and Alkaline > Saline | place: Antarctica: Organic Lake...
AGTCCGGGGTTCTCTGTCTCTGCTTGCGCTTCCCCTAACACCCATCATCTTTACCTGCTACTACTGTAATTCCTGAGTCAATTGGCTGACAACTGTGAAACATGCTGACAACTTTGAAAGTATTGCTAATTATATCTACAGCCTCTTGTTAGTTGTTGAGTCTGATTGCGAGTTCTGCTGGCCCCCTAGCGACATGGAGTTCCAGGTGTCGAAGATGAAGTGTGCCTCTTTTCGCCCTAGCCGCTGTGAGCACGGGTTTTTTTAATTCCCTGTCTCTGAAGGTGGCATTTGAAAAAATCGTCGCGCCGCTCTCCCAAAGGAGGAAACGAGCGAGAACAATACAGAAAAATCCAAAAAAGAAACCTTCCTGGATTGTTCCCAACCCAACTTTTACTTCGACCACAGCAGGAAGTTGCGCGACTCGTTCCTCGAAAGTTTCTGTCAGACCTGGGTCTTGCGTCTCGTCACTGCATAACACCTTCACTTACCTCCAAAGTGAACGCGAGCAACCTCAAAGATTACCACCACCATGGCATCATTCAAACCCACCTGCAGCCACTTCCTCAAGGGCACCTGCAAGTACGGCGACAAGTGCAAAATGTCCCACGCAGCTGCTCCACAGGTCTCTGTCGTCAAGCACCGCAGCGCCGCGGGGGGCGACGGAATGTTGCAGAAGAGGCAGGTAGAGCAGAAGGCAATTCGCTCAAGCACAACAAAAGAGAAGACGACTCAAGCCAATGGCACCGTAATCACACGCGAGACCATCGTCCGAGAGTTCGTCGGCAACTTCGAGGAACGCGGCCACCGCAAGATACCGCACAGTCTGCCTTCCGCAAAAATCCTGCTACTGCCTTTGACCTCGACAAGGACGACCTCATTTGCCACCACTTCCTCAACGGCACCTGCAAGTATGGCGATAAGTGCAAAAAGTCCCACGCGCGCCCGGACATCTTCAAGACTTCACCTCCCAAGTTCGTCTTTAGTGGTAGCGATGGCGTTGGAAGGCACAGCGCTCAAGGACCAATTAGCCTTAAAAGCACCCTTGCTCGTAACGTAGTGTTGCTGCTTGCCTCGTCACCAGGGCGATGCCTTTCGGGTGCTGACTTTCCAGCTGCCTACGCAGCCCGCTACAATGTGAAGCTTGACTACCAGGGTGGCCAATTGAAAGACCTTCTCAGTCGTCTCGAGGCAGGTGGAAGCTGTAATCTAGAAAAGCGTCAGATGCCCAACGGCACTACCCTTCTCTATGTCCACGGTGGTTAGGAGCCAAATGTCTTTTAGGTGTATGTAACAAGTTATAAATAATGCAGAATAAGTAGGCGAGACAACGCCACGGACCGTGGGCCGTCGGGGAATGCGAGGGAACACCCTCATGAACCCGGGGTCTCTTAGAACTTAGAACTTAGACGGCACTTCAAATGAGCCATAAGCCACGGAGCTTTCATACAGCGGAGATGGAAATAAGTACGATTATAAATAACACAGGCCATAGTAAAACTTAAACATGCTCACAAAATTCTATAGCACGGCCATTTATATAACATCCAACTGGTTCTTGTGGCAAGACCAATCCATGAATATGGTTTGTTGGAATAACTGCGATCTCAAATCCGCGAGAGCATTTAATAATTATGATTGTCGAGCTCATAAATTATTTCTGGTCCCACAGCTCCACCCCTTTGCGATGCGCGGCCACGACTTACAGCATTTCAACCTGCGCTTGGCTAGCACGACTGCCGTGGCCAGCAGCGCCTGGCGTTGGGTCGAGGCTTCCTCCTGTGAAATTGGGCCCCTTAGTAGTAGTAGTAGTAGTAGTTGACTTGACGTGAGCAGGCTCTGTGCGCGCTGGAAGGAAAGGTTGCCGAGTGCTGCTGGTTCTTCGAGCACTGGCCAGCAGAGGGTTAGTTTCAGCTGCTGAGGAAGGAGAAGGGCTGGTTGGACTGCTGCTGCTGTAGCTGCTGCTACTGCGGGAGTAAAAACCCGTAGGCACGCTGACGTCAGAGCTGCTGCTGGTGTTGATGCTGCTGGTGCTGCTAGCATAATCAGGGGTGGTGTTGATGCTGCTGGTGCTGCTACCGCTGGGTGTGCTTGCGCCTCCTGCTACGGCAACAGCGGTGGTGCTACTGTTCGCTTCGTTAGTCTCTTCATCCGCATACACAACTCCTGCGACATGCGCAGTCTCTTCTTGTTGGCGTTTGGCAAAACGAATGAACACCTGCACGCACAAGCGCAAGATATACAACACAATATGAAAAATGAAATTATAAAGGAGGAGGAATAACTCATCCTAGGGAAGGCCATCACTTCAAAAAAAAAGAAACTGATTCTGAAACGCCCTTGGAAGGACAACCAATGAAAAAGACTCTGATGTGTGATTTGTGCACACCTGTTCTAAGGACCCGTGCCCGACGGCATAATCGTCGACTCGAAGCTCGTCTTTGGCTCGTTCAATCACTCGAAACGTGTCCGCCAACGTTGTCGCTTGAGGCACGGAACGATTCGTGCGGCTGTCTTCGCTTTCGCAAATGGTCTTGTCTGCCCTCTTGTGGTCTGCATCTGCTTGGTCGTCCTCTACGAATTTCCCTGACAAAAGGCTCGCACCAATTCCACTGCCACCACTACTACCGCTCCCACCTTGAACTTCAACGCCAGCACCACCTTCGCCACAAGGCTGCGGTTGCACATGGGGCGCGAGGGGTATTTCAAACCGCACAAAGAGGCCGTGCCGCTCCTGCACCTTCGAGCCCGGGAACGCTTCCTCCACAAACGCCACCGCGCGGTCCACCACAGCGACCACAGACTCTGCGGCCGTCACTGTTGCACTCTGCGATACTTCAGTGCTACCAGCGCAGTCAATAGCGCTCCCGATTTCGGTATCTCCACTGCCATTAGCACTGACAGCATTGCTGCTAGCGCTGCTGGTGCTGCTGCTGTTCTTGGCATTGGTGTTATCGGCGCGGCAGCGAAGCTCGAGGGTGAGGTGGCCGCCAAACCGCCCTTTCAAGCGGGGAATCGAGCCCAGGCACTGAAACTTGCCCCCCACCATGATCCCTACGCGGGTGCACCTGTATTTGTCAATGGAAAAAGAAAAGGATGAAGTTCAAGTAGAGTAGTAAAAATTGAATGCACGAACAAGAGCACAACGTATTCCCCCGGGATGATAATAATGCCTTCGTCACCCTTCCTTCCTTCCTTCAAGAAATAAAGAAAAAGCAATATCAAAAAGAAAAGCACGTGCACTCATACATAGACGCGCACACAGACACTCGTCACTGTACTCACAGCGCTTCAGCTTCCTCCATGGAGTGGGTGGTCAAGGACACGCTCCGGTGCCGCGCTGCCGCAGCAATCACCCGCCACAGCCGCCGCCTTGCCACTGGGTCCATCCCTGTAGAGGGCTCGTCGAGCAGCAAAACCTGCGTCAATTTACGCACATGTAAAATGTGAACCGAAGAATCACTTCTGGCAGGCATAATTGGTTGCGTGCGTACGCGAGACATGGCTTATGAGAGAGAAAACACGTGTGTGCACGCGTGTAAGTAGAAAAGAGAAAATGGGTCAATTGAGATCAATATAGACAGGTCTGCGGAGAACAGAACAGAAAAAAATAAAGAAGACGTTTATCTATTCGTCTTTCCATCGCACCTTGGGGTTTCCCATGAGAGCAACGCCGAAACTCAACTTCCTTTTCATGCCACCACTGTAGCCGCCGCACGGCTGATCTCCGAATTTGCTCAACCTGATATCGTCGCAACAACGAGCGGGAACATGAATATACGGTACGGTGGCGAGACTACTTTCATCAGGACTATGGAATTCAATAGTGGGGTTATAGAGACCGATAGGGATGTCAGTTCAATGGCAGACATATGGCGAAGATGAAACTGACCCTTAAAACTTGATCAGAACCACATGTATACTTGTGTTGACTAGCTATAAATACATAAACACGTACCCCACTCGGTGCAGCATCCGTGCCACAGCTCTCTCCAGCGCCGCAGTGGGGTTACCACTCTCCTGCCCGACTCCTTTGAGCCTCCCAAAGTACCGCAACGTTTCGGCCCCCGTCATGAGCTCGAGCAGCGGGTCTTCCTGGGGGCAATACCCAATCCTTCGCATGGTGCCCGGATCGCCCACGTCGTTGCCCTCTACCAGGGCGGCACCCGTGGATTTGCTGACGTCACCGGTCAAAATCGACAACGTGGTGGTCTTCCCGGCGCCGTTGATGCCCAAAAAGCCGAAGGTTTCCCCCTTGGGCACCGCGAGCGAGATGCCTGTCGAACAGACAAAAGCTTAATGTGCGCTGAAACTCGACCGTCAAGGCCCTCATGGGATTCGTTACGGGTGGGAATTTCTAATTTTGCTACTGTTGGCATCACAATTACTTCCGCACTACTGCTATGGATACGCATTACCTTTTACGGCATGTTTGGCCGACGCTCCTCCAGAAGCAAACAGGGGTGGGGGATAGACCTTGTGCAAATCGTTCAAAAGAATCGTCGCTTCGTCCCATCCACATCGTGCGGCCGCAGCCTCTGCTGCGGCCTCTGCGGCTGCTACTTCCGTTGCTCGTGATGACGAGGCAGTCACATCAGCAGCATCAGCGTCCGCAGCATCAGCCCCAAGTAAATAAGGGTCAGAAGGCGCACGCAAAGCAGCAGAGGCAGTGCGCTCAGCATCAACAGCGCCAGCACCAGTCTCAGAACCAGCAGCCGCCTCATTACCATCACTACTAGGAGGCTCACTAGCACTAGCATGCGGTGAAGCTTGGAGCGCTTTGTGAAGAGCTTTGGCGTAGGAGGATTCTTCCAACACGTCAGCATCGACGCCAGCGTCGGCTTTACATGTAGTGACAGAAGAGGCAACAGCAAAGAGGACAGAAAGGAGCAAACAACTTGACGACTGAGGGCGAAATGAGATTGACAATTGGGTACACAATGTTTAAGATGTCCACGTCTCAGCGCCCAAATTGACAGAAAGCACACACAACAGGATGTCACTCAGGCATACGCACATAACACAAATTATGCACCACCCTTCTTCTGCTAGCGCTACCTGTGCTCTGCCGACTGAGTCTCAAGAGAAACGGTGCTACCCTCAGTTTGTCCAATTGCCTCGCCAAGGCCCTCGTTGCCTTGGTCTCCAGGAGCAAAGTTAGCATCACATAACCAATCGCTTCGAGCGCCATGAGTGTCAAAGGACCACCGACAATGTCCCAACCAAACAAGGGCTCGTTGCCGCCCTGCATACATCATTCAACAAGGTTTTTGGATGTGCGTGCACACACGATGAGTGGACGGATAGTAGGGTTGAGATGATGAATGCGGCAATATACGAAAGAAAAATAGTTGATTAAATGGGTACATCAAAAGGAGAAAAGAAACATACGAGTAGTTGAGTCTTTTTATACATATTTTACAACGTGTTTTTTTGTTTGCTTTGAATAATTAGCACACTGTTCATTCTTACCTGGACGTTGTTGACGTAATATGCTCGCGACAGGTTGAGAAGGCCTTCCCCGAGGTTGTACGGAGGCACGAACAGGAAAAAGTTCGACCGCAGGGACTGTGCGAGCGCTTGAGTGGACTCAATCTGAACAGCAGAAAAACGACAAAGCCCCACAACTCGTATGAATTTCAGAATATAAATTAACTCTCAAGATATAGAAACGCACATGAGCATGTGCTAATGCTCATGAGATGTGACGATTTCAAAGAGTGGACGTCGTGTCGTAAACTATAATCCATTTACCGAATTGCAAATGAAGTACCCCATAGTAAAAATGAAGCCGCAAGTAAAATTGGCGACCAGTAGGGTGATTTGGGCCGTGGCGTGATCGTGGAATGCAAAACTCAGCACATAATTGAACGGAATTGTGCTCAACCCAAACAGAAACACGAGCAAAAACATGGCGACAGCTGCATCAAAAGGCTGCAAGAACACGGCAGCCGCATCGCCGTCTATCGCAGAAGCACGGGGGTACATGTTGCAGTAAAAGTGAGATGCGCAAAGGAGGAAGTGAAGACATTTGCGAAATTTATAACGGTGGATATTCACTTCTAGAAATTTACTTCTGATAAGAGGTAAAAGAAGATTCCATTATGCTTTGAAAAGTAGAAGACACAAATAAACTTGTTCTTACATATAGCCAAGATGAGCATCACGAGAATACTGAGCCCCAAGAACAAGAGACCGTCCCAAAGGTACGTGGCAATCCAATACCGGTACACGTTAGCACCACTCACCTGTTTTCAAGCATTATCGTACATCATGCGTGACATGAGAGCAAACTTTGCTAGAGTGACAAGGAAGCAAAGAAGAACGGAGTACATGAAAAAACAAGAACAAAAGGAATGGCAAGGAAAAGCCCTATAAGACGTGCACACTTCGTGAATTTCGCATTGCTTACTTTTTGCAAATGCAACGACTTGCATTGCCGTTCTTTCACCACAAACGTCACGAAGGCCGCGGGCGCATAGCTCAGGGCAATCAGCACGAAGAGCGAGGCAAAGACCGACAAGATCGCGCGCACTTCCAAGGTTTGCCGCGTGGTGAGCGGTAAAGGATGGTTGCGCACCACAAACCGCCCTGGGCTCTTGTGCGTTAGTTTTCCACCACTCTTTAAACTTTCTTGACCTGCGTACTGCTCTGCAACATCGTCGGAAGCTACGAACGAGCCATCATCGTCGTCGCTATCCTTTATTCCCCACTTACTAGGATCCAGGCATTGAGTGCGGTATTGCTCCTGCCTGGCCAATCCCTGGAAGAGCCACAGGCCATGCCAAGAGCTCGCGTTGTGGGCCACGCTTAAAGCGCTAGGGGTTATGAAGTTGTAGGTCTCAATCTCATCGCCGAAGATGATGTACACTAGCTCTTGTACTTCCTCCACTGTCAAAATAAGATTACCCACTGCAAAAGTGATGTTTTCATTCACAGCGATATTTATACCAGTGAAGGCAATGCCGCTGCCGTCATCTGCTATGGAGGCACCGCTCAAATCAATTTCAGCACGAGGAACGCGCACGACCGTCGTACCGTTGCTATTCGTAGGCAATGTTAAAGTGCCGTTCGGAAACAGTCCGCTGCTGCTTAAGATTGCTGATAGAGCAGATTCTTCTTCGGCCGTAGACGAAGCGTTGAGGGTGCTCAAAAAGCCGGTGATAAACCCACCAACGGTGTTACCACCACCGTCGTCGCCACCTCTGTTTGCAGTATTGGAAGCATTCAAAAGGGCTGCAGCAAGTTGATCTGCGCTCACGCTCCCACCACCTTCCAAATCGATGGCAAGGAGGTCTACCGTAAGGCACGGCACAAAGAGCGCGTTGGATTGGTCGTCCACCACCAGGGCACATGCTGCTTGCACGCTGGCGATGGGAAATTCTGCTGGCCCAACGGTGTAAGGCGCATTGGCCACCAGAGCCTCCTCGGCCGCTTGAGACGCCGCGGGGGACGCAGCGAGGCTTCGAAAAATGAATGGAATCAAAGCATTGACGCTCTCCCAGTCGACGATCACCTCGGTAGGGATGCGGTCATCGCACACGAACGCACCCCAGCGGTTCTTGCGATTGACGTTGTACGTGTCGAGAAAATAGTGACTCAGATTATATGAGGTAGCTCCGAGTTCAGGAAAAAAAGGAAGAAGCTCGTCATCTTCTAATAATCCGTTTGAGTTCGAGTAACTTTCCAAGAGTGTTGATGGAGTTACGAGCCCATCTAGCCAGTCCAATTGAGAAGCCAGGCCAGTTGTCAGTCGCAAATCTATGGCTTCGCACTGCTTTTTACCATTGGGAATTATGGTGACTTCCGACTTGGCTTTTGACCCGTAAGAAGAAGGCAAGCCAGTGAGTGATGGCCCTGCCGGCTGTAGACAATTCATAACCAAAACACAAAAGTTTGTGAAAGAGCAAATGAATTGGAATGGGCGTCAGTTGATGAGAGAGATGGGTTGCGAGAAAGAAAACTAAATGGACAGTGAACAGACTACACATATCACATCAATCTGATTTCTTTCCTATGGCAAGACAAAAACTCAAAGAGGAGTTGAACTAACCGTCACTCGAATCGTGAGAATACTCAAAATGCCCGCGATCAACAGGATAGGCACGCCAAGCTGAAAGAAGGCGCCTTTGCGGTCTCGCTTAAACACTGTCCACCGCTTGAAAAATTGAATGGCGATTTCTTCAAAAAAGCCTAATTCTTTCTGAGATCGTTCTTCGTCATTGGTTTCAGCGAATTGATCGTCGTCTTCTTCGCCACCTCCTTCATCGTCATTTTCGCCACCCTCTTCATGCTTCTCTTCCTTGTTAGATCCAGCCTGTCCATGCGTCTCCGCGACACTATTATTTGGAGCGTAATTAACCAATTCAACAGCAGCAGTATTACTTTTGCTACCAGCGCTGCTGGTGCCACCAAGATTGCCATGAGAGCTCACAATAGCAGCAGTACCGCTCTCCGTCCTTCCCCGACCAGTGTGCTCGCCATTGTTCTGTGCTCGGTCTTTTTCGTCTTCCTCTGCTACTTGCACAAAAACCTCTTCCAAACTGGTTACAGCAAGGGAATAAGCGCTCACATGGTCGGGCATTGCATCCAGCTCTTCCAACAGACCAGGAAATTGTGGTGCGGACGCACGAGGCAACCGAAACGACACTTCGCGAGCCACTGCCCCGGCAAAACGGGCCGTAGGAATGGCCGATTGTACCGTTTGTCGCACCGCTCTTTCTGCAGCACCAGCTCCAGCCCCAGCAACAGCAACAGCTACGCCTCCTGCGTGAGCAGAGCTACTCTTGACGACAGCAGCCGCTCTTGCTGCTGGGGACAGACCTGCAACAGCGTACGCCGCGACGGGCGCCGTTTCTTCACCCGAAGAGGAAGTGAAAAAGGAAGAAGCTTCTTTGCTATCTTGGCCCTTCGTGTTGTGTTTCTTGTGCTTCGGAGTCCCCGCGAAAAGACTGTTCGAATGAGCCAAGAGCTGCTCGTCCCTCGGGGGTGAAAAAATACCAAACTCGTCCATTTCATCAGACTCACTGAATTCCCCAGCATCTTTGTGCTCTTCACTGGGAATGCCGTAGCCTGACTGATCAGCTCCAGCCATAGCATCGATGTTTGCAAGGACAGAACTAGGAACAGCAGTCGCATTCACTGCGGACACGACCGCAGAGGCCACAGGGGCCCCTCTGAGCTGCTGCTGTTTCTTAGCCGCAGAGAAATTCCCGGCGAACTCTTCAACAGCTTGACCAATGGCGCGCGTGGTAGTGACGACCAAACGGTACCCCAACCCGAACCTCGCCTTGAGCCACAATGCTGACCCCACGCAACGCAAGCGCCCTCGGGCCATGATGGCCACACGATCGCCCAGCACTTCGGCCTGTAATACATGGCATTATTGTTGAGGCACAGGCAGAGTGCATCAAAGAGAATAAATATACGAGAGGAAATTAAAATAGTGTATTTCTTAAAAATCATCAAGCCATCCGAGACACTAAAAATACATTACGTCCAAGAGCAAGAATATGACCAGAATGCTGCAACGCCACGCGATAAGTCGAATGCAGGCTCAAGCCTCGCGGAAGTCTCAAGGAAGAAACGAAAAAAAAAAACACGCTCGCTCGCATACCTCGTCCATAAAGTGTGTCGTCAGCACTACCACCCTGCCCTGTTTGGCTCGTCGCACCAGTTCCCACGTTGCTCGCCTGCTGTACGGGTCCATGCCTGAGGTAGGCTCGTCCAAGTAGACCACCTGTAAAGTATCAACGTGTAACAATATCAAGACAAGCAACAATCGCATCGGTTGTCGGTGTACACATCGTTGATCAACTCCTTAAAAAAAACGGACGCTTGTTCTTCGAGTATGCATGAAGTCTTACCCTTTTTCTTCTCATTCTTCTTCAACATATATTTTATGATCATGATATTCCATTACCTTGGGGTCTCCAATGAGTGCCATGGCCAGACACAATTTTCGCTTCTGGCCTCCACTCAAGGCCGCAGCTCGATAGTACCGCTTTTCCGATAGACCCACATCAGCGACAGCCGAAGCAACAGCTGCTTTTCGGAGGGCATCACCTTCTGAGCCATTTAAGTTCGCGCCCACTCCTTTGACCTGATGTGCATATATGAAGGTGAGTGCATGAGTGTGCGTATGCGCGCGACGACTGCGAGAAATAAAGGAGTCAAGAAGAAGGTAAATACGCTACACAAAATAATACAGTGAAAATAAGGCACCTTCGCGAAGAACACCAAGTGCTCTTCCACCGTCAAAGATTCAAACACCACGTTGGTTTGGGGGCAGACCCCTAGCCCCACGTTTGGGCCTCGGACCCCGGACAAGTCGTCTCTCAGGGATCGTCCGTGCACCGTGACGTCACCGGAGGTGGGAGGGGTGAGGCCCGTGAGCATTGAGACGGTGGTCGACTTGCCTGTGGAACAGTGGGGGGGGGTGAGTATGCGCTAAAGGAAGAAAAGACAGGGACGGAGGATGTTCTGAAGAAATTAAAGAAAAAGATAGTTCAAAGTACACTGCCCATTTAAATCTCATGCACTTCGTGTTAATGATAGACTGACCTGCGCCGTTGTGCCCCAGTAAACAAGTGACTTGCCCGGCCCACAATTCAAGTGATAGACCGTCAACTGCAGGGCGCTTCTTCTCCTTTCGAGATGACAAAGAAGACGAGGACGAGTGGTAGTCCTTGACGAGATTAGTGATGGTCACTGCCGGTGCGCCCATAATTAAGGGCATCGGTTCCTCGTCTTTGTTGTTGTTGTTCTGGCTGCGGCGCGCAATCCTATTGCTGCTGCCGCTGCCACTGCCACTAACACTAACGTCGAATGAAACATCATGCTGCTGACGGTCTAGCTGGGTTGCACTGATGGCAGATTCTATTTTACGAACTCCACTGTTGTCGTTGCCAAAATCGTTTGCTTCGCTGTACTCATCATCCACCATCGTGGCAGATCCTTCTGGCGGTGGTGGTAGTGCAGAGGCATGGAAACATCCTAAACCACCACCAAACAACCATTTAACCCCTCTCTCAGCAGCTCTCCACAGCGGCTGCACAAAGAACAAAGGGTGGCGGGGGCTGCCGTGCTGCGCAGGGGCTACCGTCTCCAGATAAGCAGCCAGCAAAAGGTAAGCGATCCCGTCAAAGGCCATGAACAAGAGGCAGTCAACCAGAGAATAGTCGCCTTCAAAAGCGTTGCGCCAACCCACGCCAACTTCGGCGTATTCATAATCTAGGACGGTTGAATGGTTTGATTTTGTTATTCACGCAAGATGGGTACAGCAATCTTACCCTAGAAAAGAAAAAAGACTTAAAGCAAAACAGGTACAACCATTACGTACATAAACTCGCGTTCATAACAGAGACATAATGCACCCAAGCACACAAAGCAACCCACCCGCAAAGACGTCAGCGCCGAAGCAGAACGCCGCCACCGAGCTCAGAGACGCCCACTTTTTGCCAGCCACGTTTTCGTTGCGATCGGTGCCAAAGAACACATAACGCGGCAAGCAGCACGCAAACAGGGCGACAGGCCCAACGATGGCGGCTAAACGCGCTCGAGAGAAACAGGCTGCCACTAAAAAGGCCAGCGCAACTTCGGACAGTAGCAGCAAGCCGAAATACGCCAAGAGTACCTGTTTTAAATTATCGACATGCACGTCACGAATTGTGACATTGTGAGTCCATGAGCACACATGGAGTCATACCAGGAGATGCGAGTCTTCAGAAAAAAGGTGTACGCACAAAATTAAGCTGTTTGAGTTTTTTTCATATCAATTCATTCTACACGCACATACCGTGAAATCACTTCGTGGAAAGAAGGATAGTTTTGCAGTGAGGGCCATGACGAACGCCAGTGTCGAAAAGAGAGTAGCCGAAGTAATCCACCACGCAAGCGCATTGATACCCAAGCTCAAACCCTAAAAACATTAATGAGAAAAGGACGGGCGAGAAAGAGAGAGAGAGAAGAGACAAAGAGTAAGAAGAAACCTTGGAAAGAGATTATTGAAAGTGCACTGATAGAAATTTGAAGTAAAAGGAAGAAGGAAGATACCCACGTGATGAATGCACGAATATATATTATCATACTCTAGCAGCTGCAGTTGCAATTTCCTTACCATGGCCGCCGCGGTCTCGCGCATTTTGGTTTCTTTTTCTTGCACCAAATCTTTGATGAGGCGACTAACGGGATACAGGGTAGCCATTGTCAACACCAGGCCCAACAAGTACCCCACCGCGAGGTAGAACAAGTTCTGGTCGTAGCCCGCCGTAGGAAACGGCACCCCCGTCCACGAGGGAGGTTTGCACTGAGAAGCACTTGCAGACCCAACCATGTTGGGGCTGGCCGAGAAGTTGAAGGCAAACTGGTCGATGAGCTGGCTCACCTATTCATACCACGATAAGATATGATGGGTGAGGAGGGGCTGAAGGAGGGTGAAGAAGTGGAGAGGTTAGGAAACCGGGCAGTAAGGATATTACTTGAAAGGAAAAAAGTGAATAGTAGAGTGCGAAGAGATGGACAAGAAGACGCAGATCAAGGTGAGAAAAAATCAAGAGAGAAACAAATAATGCAGGTGTCAAATATGTTTGAAGCTAGTAACTTACCGAATGAAAGCCCGAGAAGAAGTAGCGTTGGTAGCGGTCGTCGAGTCCTAATGTAATCCAGTTCACCAAATACGCAGTGTGCGGCACCTACAGATGCGAAAACAGATACCATGAGGCGCATTTGTATAAATTTAGACTATTCTATCCCTCGAGTTGTTATTTCCGCTCTGATAGCATTATTTCATTGTCATGTAGACAAGACGAATAAGCTAGCGAACCTATGAATAATAGGGTATCATTATGAAAAAAGAGAAAGAGAGTAAGAAAAAGATAGGTCAATTACCTACCGTGCTGTAATTGAACCGTAGAGTATAGTCAACATGCCCTTCTTCAACCGTATCCAAGAGCACCAGCACCCAAGCACGATCACCCGCAGCGTTGTCGTCGATCCACTCGAGGGCTGCCTCTTCGTTGGCATGAACCTAACAACCATGACAATAGCGGGGAGCACAAGCGTAAGAACGGAAGCAGCAGCAGCAGCAGCAGTAGCAGCAGAGGCAGCAACAGGGTATGCATCAAAATTTAGGGCTAACTTTTTAGCGTCTACACGAAACGAGGAGTGCTATGAGAGCATTTTTACTATATGGTTGAAGTACGAGCTGCCGTTGTTGGTGTTGGCCCCGAAAGTCGCGCTCGTTGCTGTGGCATACTCCATAAAGGCGTCCACGACGGGGCCGGCAGGCGCTAAGTGCATGGTGCCTAGGGTCACGAGGTTCCCGAAGCTTCGCCCGTAGCTCGTTTCCTGCAAAACAGCACGCATTCAACCAGGGCGCGAAAAAAAAAACAGTAACAACAGATGTGGCAGAAGAAGAAGGCCACTAGAAAACACGCTTAAATTCATAGCCAGAAAACCAAGAGAGGGGTGTACTGCTCACGGAAGGATTTTTTTTCTGTGTTTAGCTGTGCTACCCTCCAGTGCGCTTTCACTCACCCCAATGAGTTCGTTGTACAAATCTGCATCTACACCGCTTGACACTGCCGTCGAGAGTAGGACAAATTGGTCAAAGGTGGGCGCTGGTAAGGGGCCTTTCAGCAGGTCTTCGATGAATTTGCGAATTTTGTTCAGTCGAACAATGTCCGTGCCTCGGCTTTCAGATGCAGCCTCAGCATCCTCTTCATCGTCAAGGCTCTCTCCGCCATATGCTTTCCCGCCCGGCAAGAAAGCACTGAAGTCATTCGGTATGTCAAAATCCAATTGCGCGTATATTTTGGCATTGAATGACAATATGTCGCTCTGAAAGTAGCCGTACGATAGCAACAAAATGAGCACTAAAGGAGACAAGACTTCGCAGAGCGTTACTCGCAAGTTCCGGCGCTTTTGAAGCCAATTTTTGTGGAGGCATGCCTCGAGCTGTTGTCTGCGAAGCCCCATGTTCGATAATTTCTTTGGCGTATCTTTATAGGCGTCTGCTTGAGAGGGCCTGAGGTTGGAAGCTAGGATGATTATTGCCGGAACATTGGGGCGCCACCACGTATACTTGCAAAATGATGCGATGGAGGCCGCCAAGAAAAGCACGTGCGTCAAGATTCCTCTGTTTTTCCCTGATGAATCAAATGATGAATCATGTTCCGCCGTCCGTCAAGAATTCCGATGTCAAGAACCTTGAAAAGTATTCATGGACAATGGGTATGTCTTAGATCTTGGATGTATGGGCAATGGGTATGGGCAATGGGTATGGGTTCGTTTCCACGTTCAAACCCGTTGGAGCTAGAGCCACATGTACCATACAGGGGCGTGACATCGCACTTCCCTAGCTACTAGGAAGCCAGTAAGGCACTGGGAAAAACAAGCTCTTGATTAATCTCGGGCAGGGGACCGAGTCCGCTGGAAAAACGGTTGTGTGTAGCGAGCGAAACGCAAGAGGACTTCCTCTACACACTTCCCATTTGCGATTCTAACTTACACGCAACGCACGCGCATACACTTCTGCCCGCAGCACTGGCTTCTGTGTCATTTGGGTTTGTATTAGTTCGAGTTCGAGTTCGAGTTCGAGTTCGAGTTCGGGAAAAAGCAAAGAGGGCGCTCTCGTGCGCGGATATTTACCTGCTTGGGAATACCAAGACCTCCAACAGCCACACAAACACCTCACCCCCGCGGACATTCATTTCACTGTGAGAAGTCCACCGTGAGGCCAATGGGTAAATGGTCGGATGGGTGCTGCGCGTTGGGCAAGAGCGGTGGAGGGCCTGTGCCGTCAGCCATGGTAGCGCGCACGGCAATCACCCGTGCATTGGAAGTGGCAGAAGAAGTTAGCTTGATACCTATTGTGCTTCCAAAACCCTTCTTATTCCCACCAGCACTGCCAGCAGCAGTAGCACCACCACCACCAACAGCGGCAGTGAGTGGAGCTGTGTCGCCCACCCACACCCGGTCGTAGCGTGCAGTAAACCGCTCATTCTGATTGGCTCCTGGCAGTGGGCTGCCGCACTTCGCAAGGTCCCAAGCAACCCCCCAATACTTGCCACCGCGTACCTTTAAGGTAATCGCGACAATAAAGATGACCAAAAGTTGAAGTTTGCATGAACCAGTAAGAAACTATGCTTCAATTAATCAGGATAGTACTCAAGAAACAGGATTCGTTTTGCATCTCATTGAAACCAACCTCTGCTTCGTACACGCGCCGGAAGTCTCGCCACGTGAGCACACCCAATTCCGGCAAATCATCCACCGTAGTGGGCCGTGGAGTGCGCGTGTCCTTCGTCGCTTCTGTTTTGCTGCCATTGCCGTCGCCATTGTTGCCACTGTTGCCGGCAATGGCACCCTCCGGCTCTTTTCGCGTTGGCGGAGGTGGTGGCAGCGTCCAGCCCATGCATTCAGCAGCAGATCGAAATTCCGAGCCTCGCCCGACTTGAAAGTTGATGATGTTGAGCCATTGGCAGACCGCTGCTTTGTTCATCACGGGCACCTCAGTGTCTCCTACAACAACACCCGAGGCTAAAGGCTTGTTCACGAGACGTGACGTTCCATCGACCTTTTCTTTTGCTTCTTCAGCTGAACTTCCCGTTCTTGAAAGGAAACACTCCATGACCACGTAAGGTCTTCCTTTTTTCATGAAGGTTTCGCCTGCCTGTGTGAAACCTCGTTTTGTGTAAAAGGAAGCCTGTTCAGCGCGCGCATCGCACCATAAAATGACGGAACTAACACCGGTAGCGCTGCCGCTGCCACTGCTGCTGCTGCTGCTGGACCCACCACTATCAGCAGCATTCCCAGGAGGAGTCCCAGCTCCTGCTGATGCGTCCACCACCATAGCCACCGCAGCCTCCTTTGCCTGCTCCAATAGCTTGCTGCCGTAGCCCCGTCCCTGGGCCCACGGGTCAACCGCAAATTTACGCATACGCACGCGCCGTGCCTTCGCTACCTCGCCTCCGCTGCCACTGCTACTAGTGCTGCTGGTGGCTGTATTGTCGCCCATGCCAGCTGCTGGATGCGTGTCGAGGTACAGAGACAGCACCCCTACTAATGAGTCTGCAAAACCTTCGTAGAGCCCCAAATGCACGGCGTTGCTTGAGGTCTGGCCTTGTGTGCCCCCTTCTCCTGACTCTACTCCACTTGCATCTCTGGCCGATGCTCCAACGGTACTGGCAGGTTTCTCTGGGTCGCCAGGAACAAGCGCCTCAGTCAAGGCGCCCTCCGGCCATAGTACACGGTGCCGCAGCGGCAACACGTCATTCCAGAACTCACCTGCAGTACTCAAAGGCCGTACTACGAGAGGCACTCCTCGCAAGAGCCCGCCTTCTTCTTTCTGTGATGTCGCAAAGGTCTCAAAGGCCCCTCTCAGCGCCACCAAGAAATTCGGGTGTAGCGAACCGTGCTCTTCTTCGCCTTTCGCTAAGAGGCGCGGGATCAAGTTTTCGCACACCATGGTCGGCGGCGGCTGGTCTCCAAACGCCAGCTCATAGGGATCAACAAAGCGCGCCAAAGTTTGTGCTTTGGTTTTCACCGTCACGGGAACGCCGTCTTCAAGCAAAGAAGGTTCGCAGACACCCTGTGCTAACAGTGCTGCCACGCCGCTCGGCCGCGCACCCTCTGCGTTCATGTCACCAATCACGATCACACAATCGCTAGGAGGTGGGGGTGGTGCTGGGAGTGGAGAAGGCGCCGGGACACGCGCTTTAACTGCTGGCGTAGGCACGGTCTCACTGGTTGACGCAGAAGTATCACTTGTAGTAGCAAATGCTGCCACTTCTGCTTGTTTCGCTTGTTGCTGTTGTTTCGCTTGCTGTTGTTTCGCAGCGGCTTTGTTGGCTTTGGCCATGTCAGCCGCTGCTTTCCGTATGGCGTCTCCTCGTTTCACCAAATCCTTCCGCACATAATCGAGGCCGTCCTGCATTTGCCGCAAACGCCGAGGACCCTCAGGGCCCGCCGTCAAGTGACAATTCAACACCCACACCGTAGGCGCTGGCACCGTAGTCATAGCGTTCGCACTGCTAGCAGCAAAATCCAGAGGAGCAGCCCTGTTCACTGGCGAGAAAGGCGTGACTAAGATGCGGTCTTTATGTGCAGGGGTTGCCAAAAGCTCCACACGATCGGGCCTCCAAAATGTCGCTGGGCGAAAGCGGCCTTTCCGGAACAGTTCACGCTCCGTGTACCCCAGCTCGGCCATGAAAGCAAAGTCCGTGTCGAACGATTTTTCGGCGCATTCCTGTAAGTTTCACCCACAAGGCCGTAAAAAGGAGACATAATATAGCAGAGTATTAGCTACGTGATGATAAGATTGTTGGTCAAAAGCGTGAAAAAGCCAGTTGTCTAGTTGTAAAATGAATGCAAGCATGAGCTCTTTTGGCTGTTTACTTAAGGATGTCTTACTTGGATGCACACGACATCTGCATCAGCAGCTTCAATTTGTTGTTTGAGCAAAGTGGCACGATGTGGCCACGCAGTCTCGGCTTCGGTCACTGGTGGCCCTAAGGGGCTGTACATCTGTGAACATCAAAATGTGCACAAGAATAATGAGGATTACTTTGGCGAATATTTGAGAGGCATTACTAGTAGGTCCTAACCGAACCTTGTAGAGCCACCAGCCATCCTGAGAGTTCGGCAAAAGGCAGTTGTATGAAAACACGGAAACTGTCTGAGGGCCTTTAGGAAGCGGTGAACCCCAAGGCACTATTTGAGGAGCTGTACTCGCCATGCTGCTACTGCTACTCAAAAGGGAGGCACGACGTGTCAAAACACGACTAGGTGCCGAAAATGAGGTGATCGAGACAGGGCTTTTCGCTAGTAGAAGCAGTGAGAACCCAGCTCTCATTCAGGGCCACCCAGAGAAATTCGTGCGAAACGTCGAGTGGCTAGCAATCGTCCGTTTTGATGATGCCGTAAACCTCAACGTCATCACAACAAAAAGTGTAAAGAAGATGACGAGCATCATCGACCCTCTAATATAATATCAGTAAACACACATTCGAAATCCGCTGAATATCTGAATTGCATCGTTCAAAAATGGCGCCCAAACGGCCTGCACAAGCTGACGTAGAACCCCCCGTATCACCACATGGCACCCGTGGCGCTGCAAAGCGTCAATCTCTAGAAAGTATTCCGAAGGAAACGGCAGGGGTAACATCAGGAGATGGGAATGTTCCTCAAGAGATCCGACGAGGTGCCTTTCAGAGTGTCCTCTGCCCTTTGTGTCAAAAGGCTCCTTTGCTGAAGACTTGTGTCCACGAGGGCTGCCTTCGGTGCTGCTTGAAAGCATGCGAGAGTGGTGGCGCGCCTTGCCCTGCGCACGCAGCCAAGCAGCAGAAGCGCGCTGAAGAGGCTAAACTAGTGGCCGCTGTGCTCGAGCGTTCCCTGAACACAGGCACTAAAAAAACAGGCCGCCCTAGAATGAATTTCGGCGGGGACAAACTCGGAAAAGAACCAAATATGAACGAGTTTAGCACTAGCCATCTTAGCGAAGGCAGTACCAGTAGTAGCAGTAAATTTCGCAAGCGTTCCGGTGGCGTGGGCGGCGAAGAAGCGTTCGAAGAAACAGGCGACACAGTGGTGCGTTGATCTTGCCTTTTTTCGTGCGTTGGTCGGGTAAAGAAGTCGATGACTTTTTGCTTTGAATGCTAGTCTTTTACTATTGTGGCACGTCTAAAGCCGCTTCGAATGCTTCTCTTGAATGTGACTCGATGCTTGATATGTTTGTTTCCGCCGAAGGTCATCTGGTGCTTACGCACTTACCTCGCGACAAAAGCCTTCAGCCAGGACCACCTCGAAGCCGATCGCCGCGCCCTTCGCAAAGTAGGCACGGGCAGCACGTCTCCACGGCTTGGCGGCAATTCTAGTGCAGCAGGAGCCAACGGCGAATCCTCTTCCTCGAGTGCGGTTGCGGCAAATAGTACAAAGAAAACTTCTCGCACAGTTGCTCGACGCGCAAGACGGGCAGCGAGCGCGCTTTTAGTGGACTTTGTTAAGGCCGCAGCAGTTGCTCCTTCCTCGTCACAACAGCGAACATGAGTCCACTGCTCCAACTCGCGCTCGTGAAATACTTTCAGTGCAGGAGAACCGTCGATGATATTGGAGTGTGCTGCCTGTTGCGGTTGCGTCGGCAGCTGCCTGGCAGCTGAACAGTTATACCTGAGTTGGTTCCTTTGTCGTGGTTTGTGCAATGCTTGTGCTTAAGGGCTTCTTGCTAGTGACTTAGCTGCAATCGTTTTGAATGCTTCTGCTATCTACAATGACATCAAGAAAAAAGAGAAACATATAAAGTACGCGTATTCGGTGCTTTATATCCAAACTTTAAACTATGGTATTTTCTTTCCTGCTGATCGGAATTAGAGGGCAGTCCGAATTCAGGCGGCCGTCTTTGGAATTCGCTACCCGCTATTATCCTTCTTAATTTAAACCAGGAAAACCGTTTGAAAACGCAACACGAGTAAACGAGTTCGCAGTTTAAACGAACCAGACGCGACTAAGAGCATTCGACTGTGAAAATTTCACGAATTCACAGCCCGACACAAGCATCCCATTCCCTTTATCCTCAGTCATCAAAGCCAGCTTCGAGTGAATTCTCAGCACAGCGGCGCACGCGGCGGCGATAGGCCTTTGGGTCGGACGTCAGCAAAGCAGCGGCCTCGGGGTTGGCAGGAGACGCAGGATTGGGGTCAGCGAGTAGCGATTGAATGGAGCTCAATATCATACCCACAGTAAATACCTGGGCCGAGAGAACAAGCAACCAGGAGAACACTTAAAAATAGAAGGACCTCACGGTGGCAGCAAAATTGGGTTGAGCAGGCATGAAAGGCGCGAAGATACATATGTGAAATACATGTTATTTTTAACGCATCAATTTTTCATCCACGCTGGTCGAGGACACACATCCTTGTACCATTAAAAACTTTCACTGCAGTCTGAAAGTACTAATGCGATAGGCCCTGTCTTACCGGCTTCCATAAGTTTTTCATCACGTCCATGCAGATTGCCCCGTCGGTGTACACGTTCGGGTGAAATATGTCGCACGTGAACTTGATTTTTGGTGGAGCGTCCTGTCGTACGATAAGTAGATGCAGCAGAAAACATGTGGAATCAAACACACCGATTGGAGCACCACTTATTTTTGTGCGAATGACTTTCCGCTTTCATTATAATCATGCCAGCGAACAAGAACCGATAAAGGTCCAATCAAGCTCAGCAGTTACCGGATAGTTGCCGTCAAATTTGAGCCGCAAGCCGAAAATTCCGCCTTCCCAAGCCGTTTCTTCTGGGCCAGTGATCGAAGCTCGCCACGTGTACCTTGTTGGCAAAAGCGCGAATGAAAAGAGAAATGTGTGATCTTCGGCCCAAAAGAAAAGCAAGCTAAATAGAACAACAGGTGATTTTATGAAATTCCTAAACGCACAAGTCTGAATCGTCCTCAAGGCTTGCAGATATTCCATCCGGTGGGTCCTCCGTGATGGCCCTAGAGCATGACAAGAGAACCAATATAGGTATGTTAAGAGGATGTGGCAGGTAAATCATCCAAGTTATTGGAAGGCATATGTAAATATTAATCTGTAGAATGGAATTCGTCGCTTGAGAGCAATCATAATTCACAAGGAAAGCCAATTCTTGAAGCCTACGTCAATAATCCTAACCGTAAGTCACTCATCAGCCGTAGGGTAGCGGCACGTGTGGCAGGACTAGTGTCACCGCTAGTGCTAGAAGAGTTCGGCTCCTCGGCGAAACGGTTAGCAACTGGAGTGACTGGGTCTGTAGATGCTGGCTCATGTAGACTGGCTGCTGCCATGGTCTTTTCAAGAGATGCCATCCAGACCGCCTCAAGAGAATACTGAAGACTCTAGCTAGATAGTAGGAAAATATTCAATGAGCCCCTCACTTCACACCTCTGCAAAACACTGATGCTTTTATCCTGGCTCAATACTCTTGAACTAACTCTAAAGCCCTTTCTCCTGCTTCAGTGGCTGGGAGTAGCCTTGCCTGGTCCAGACGACTTCAAATATAAGATTTTTTTTTTCCTTCCTGCTAGCTACAGGGGTTAGTTTCATTTGCCGACCGTGTTGCGGCGCGGGTCATATTTAGCTCGAGTATGCCGTGGTAGAATTCTTTCAAACTTTCACATCGTGTAAAAGTACTAGCTAGAGGTCACACCATACACCATATGCCTTAAGCCTTACGCCACAGTCTTACAGTTTGATAAATACTTCTTCATATCTTCATTATTACAGTGTACAAAGTGACGGAGGTTCTAGGCATTGATGCTTGAACAAGATTTGTAAGCCGAGCGGCGTAGAACAGATAGCGGCGCTGTAAACGTGTGAACTCAAAGGGGCTGCTCAAGTTAGCTCAAGTCTAGCAGTTAGAACCACCAGGCTTTGCGAAAAAGATAACTTCATCATGGCTGAATTGAAGACTCGCAAGCAAGGGTCTGAATCTTCCGGCAGTAGCAAATACGTCGACCCAATTGAAACAGTCTCGGACAAAATTGTCGAACATTTGAATTTTGCTCATGGGGCAACAATGCTGCTCTTGGCGTGGCATTTCGGCCAGCGCCCCGACACCATGCTAGGCCAAATGATTCAAGTCGATCGGTTAGTCTTCCTGTCCTGCATACACATTCTAAGCACTTTCATTCATGCCGACCATTTCAATGCTACTTCACTCTTTAAATATGATTATAAATTACTTGTTAATGTGTTACATTGTGCTCACCTCGTGATAATGAGACTTGTTTGTGTGCTCAGCGTCGCCTTTTTGTTCCTGTTCCATCTTCGATGGTAACAAAAAAATATTTCATCTTTCCCCATAAAAGACTGGGTTTCGAGCTGCGTTGCCACTTTCACGGCGCTGAGTACACCGAAACCCGCGTAAACTTCAAGCGTGGGCCCATTGACAACGGAAAAAAGATGGTGGAATACATTCGCGAAGACATGCGGGTTCGTTTGATTCCTTTCCTTGAGTCTGATCGATGAATAGGATTTGGACCATAAGATGGTAGAGTACGTATCTACTCATTAAAAGATGGCATTTATACCCACAAGCGTTTCGATTGCTTGGGTTTGTTTGTTCCTTTTCATTGTGTTGCTGGCGATTAACACAATGAGAGTACACCATGCTTCTTGTGGAAAATTGCTCTCTTTTTTTCTTGTAGAATTTTAGAGGTGTCGCCCGTTTCTTTTCGAATGGCATCTCAACAGATTGAAGCCGGAGCAGTGAAGTGGCCTCCTGGTCCGTGGGCCTATCTCGTGCTGGCCGCTTACGCAGCCGTGCTGCTCATTTACGTGGAGAGTCACGGGGGGCAAGACTTGACCTTTTTGCCGAACCACTGGGCAGAGCACATGCCTTCCCGCGAAGAGTTGCACTGGGCCTTCATGGTAAGCTGAAATGAGAAACAACAAGTAAAAGTACTGTCTGTATACTGAATCAATTTCCTGTAAGTATGAAGAGAGTAAATGTAAAATGCGTATGCCATACACAAATAATTCCGTCTATATTGGCAGCCTCTTCCTGACAAGAGTCGGCCAAACAACTTTCATTTGCAAACACGCTCTACTTTAGGTCGTCGTAGGCTTGCATACAGTGATGGCTAGTGTGTGCTGCTGGATCTTAACGTCCCGGCTCAAAATCATTGCGTCTCAGCATTTGCCACGGTGGTTCCTCGCGTGCTTCGTGCTGGGATATCCTACTTGGTGCCAGGTATTTGGTTAATACGTATACATATACACATTGCACATTTTTGTTACCACCCTTGATGAAACATGCCTTAACTGAGTGATGAGAGTGTGAAAAGTGATCACACGCCTCTATCTGCTCTCGTGGTATGAAATCAACAACGACATTTCTATTACTTTTTACATGTGAGCATTTGTTTACGCCATGCCCTGATGTTGTCGTTGTGCTTGCCTCTTCCGACTAGGTCCTTGCCCTCAAACGTGCGAACACGCAAGGCCGCATGAAAAGGTTGTAAATCACCGAGGTTTAAATGCCGCTGTGTACATAGTAGAAACAAGATAGGCCGATAGGTCATTATG
>Ga0307979_1000728_pt1 | contig 22949 bp, 23 predicted proteins | sample OrgLakmetage1058_FD_201833 | JGI IMG/M metagenome (GOLD analysis project Ga0307979, IMG submission 201833) | Saline water microbial communities from Organic Lake, Antarctica - #1058 | ecosystem: Environmental > Aquatic > Non-marine Saline and Alkaline > Saline | place: Antarctica: Organic Lake...
ATCTTCAAATACCATCCTGCAGGACTAATGAGGAAGTTTTGGGGGCAGACTAAATTAGGAACTAATTTTACGGAACACTAAGCGTCATAATATCACCTACCAGATAGCGGTGCTTTTCGGCTGTGATTAACGGCGATGAGCGTGAACTCCACGCAATTCCATCGACTTGGGTCGCGATGTTGACTAGTTGCTTCCAAACTTGCTTCTTCTGGTCAATGCTAGCGTCAGTGCATCTCTGTCTATGCAAATTGCTCAAATAGTGCCGCCTCGGCGAGAGCGTCGAGGCTGCTAGCCCGTGACCGATCTCGTCTATTTCAACACTATCTGTGAATCGAGTGCACAGTGCCCCCGCCCCCGCACCTGTGCAATACCTAGTTAATCAATATACACAAGAATGAAAAAGATAAGCAAGAAATACTTGCTAAGCACTGCGTTCTAAGTGTCTACTTGTGCCCTTTAGTGTCAAGGGCCTGCGCAAAGAGGGGGGTGAGGCAGGGGAGCATAACACACCTCGACCAGCCAGGAAAATAGTACACTCACCGTCAAAGTTGCGTGACGAGACTATTGGACATTCAATAATCGAACAAATGTATGATATACCGCGTGCTAGACCGCTGCCTCGAGAATTTGGCTCTTTATGCACCTTCGATGATTGCGCGAGGAGAGAAATACACGAGGACAGCATCAGGAGATGGACTAAAGATCACGCTCCGAGATATGAATATGCAGAATGAGACGCACTATTGACCTGAATTAGAATGAGGCAAAATCCGCACAATGCTCTCGCAGTAACGAGCGGCAGCGTAATATGTTGTGCAAGCTGAGCATTCACGCCAACGCAAATTTCGGTACGTAGACATCCGGGGAGTAGAGCCCGAAGACTGAGCGTGCACCCCTGCGCGGGCGGCTTTGGCTACGCAAGAAACACGCGGCTTCGTTGCATTGGGCTTCGCGCTTCTCTTGTCATGGTCTATTAATTTCGCGATGGTCTCTTCCATGCTCCCACCCAGCTGGCGCAGCGTAATAGCATCTGCGATAGTCAGAGTCGATTCCGTGAAGAGACGAGGTCGCGGACGCCCCGCCTCGATGCTAGCAACAGCTTCCTGACCTGTAGATGTAGCCCCATTCCACGCTAGGGCCTGAAGCTTCGAGCCTGGCGCGCAAAAAAAAACACCGCGAAGACAATATACACAAAATCCGAAGTAAGGGGCTGGTACAATTTCGGTACTCAAGAGGGTCATTGAGCCTAAGGACAAAACAATCACGTTATCACGTCTGTGAAGCTGTTTTGAAGAACATTGATGCGCATCCCTTAGAGCACCCGCTAAAGAGAAGTCGGTATGTTTCCGGGCTAGTCGATTGGAGGTAGCGTCGTGGACGAGACACATTTTCCAACGTTTTGCACGGCTACAGAGATTGGCACACTTGTCCAAAACTAGAAATCCTATTGAGCACCTGGATGTGGCATTCAGGATCTTCTCGTAAGATTGAAATATCTTTTTTAGGCCGAGCGCGCGTCCTTACATCCCGTCTAAGAGTCTGGGCCGAGCACCTCAAAGAAGATAAATTTCAAACAATCTGAAGAAGTCAACTTTCTGACTACGAAGTCGGCGTGCTCATTTTTTTCGTTTGAGCACAAATCCGTCCCTGTAGTCCTTTTGAATTCCCCCTCATATCACCAATGGTAGCCTATAAACTATAATGGAAGATCCTGATTAAGTTTAAGTTTGCGTGGACCAGACCCCTATGTATAGTCTTGGCTGGGTATTACGATAAATCGTATCGTCAAAATTCGCCGTATTTTTCGTTATTTCGCTGAATAACGCCCGATTTCGCGTTATTTCGGCGTTATTACGTGCTCTCTTTTGACGAAATCGAAACGAAATCTCGTATCGTTTACGAAAAATGGGCGTAATCCTCAGCCAGGTGTATAGTTCACTTAGGCTATAGGGTTTAAGGTCGAGGGGCGCCCCATATCCCTGACAGATTCCAGATTCCCCGTATCTTCTTATCTTATGGGAATAAGCATTCTCCACAAGTCCACAAGTCCACAACCACAAATCACAAGCCACAAGAAGCACAAGAAGGGAAGGAGCCAAGTCCATATTATTATTCGCATTGAGCAACAACAACAAAGCTACAAAGGGAACTCCAAGTAAATGCCTGTAATGCCTGTGGGAGGAATTTGAGTTCAGAATTTTCCAGAACTTCCCGAATTTCCAACTGCTTTCCAGCACCGAGGGCATAGTTCGCATCACCAAGCGACCGTTTCGAACCCACCACTGCCACCGAACCTTCGGCAGCCACAGCATCAAGGCGCTCGGCAAATGCCAAGAAGTCAGCCGCTGTGGTGTCGATCACTTCGTTCCGGAGCTCCTGCCGCCTCTTTTCTGGCATGCCCATGATCCACCGAAGCATCGAGAAATTGGCTACACACGTATATTATACACTCATTATACCCTCCATGGTACATGGTACAGATGATGCCATGCCCGGCTGAGGTGTCGATCACTTCGTTCCGGAGCTCCTGCCGCCTCTCTTCTGGCACGCCCATGATCCACCGAAGCATCGAGAAATTGGCTACACACGTATATTATACACTCATTATACGGTGCCCCCGAAATACCTATAAACATCAATCAAAAAGTCGAGCTCGGCTTTGAGCATAATCGACCATACGAACTCAATGTTGACTTAACATGGTCGATGTAAGTCAACATTGACTTACATAAAATTTATTAAGTCAGTACTGAGTTATCATTTTTATAATAACTCAGGGCAGAGTTGTACTAATCATACAAACCTCAACGCAGACTTTGAGTAACCGTAATAACTATACATTGACTTACATCAAACATAGTAAGTCAATGCAGAGTTATACTACGTACACAAACCTGTACGTATTATAACTCTGCATTGACTTACTATGTTTGATGTAAGTCAACGTTGAGTTATTACGGTTACTCAAAGTCTGCATTGAGGTTTGTGTACGTAGTATAACTCTGCATTGACTTACTATGTTTGATGTAAGTCACTGTATAGTTATTACGGTTACTCAAAGTCTGCGTTGAGGTTTGTATGATTAGTACAACTCTGCCCTGAGTTATTATAAAAATAATAACTCAGTACTGACTTAATAAATTTTATGTAAGTCAATGTTGACTTACATCGACCATGTTAAATCAACATTGAGTTCGTATGGTCGATTATGCTCAAAGCCGAGCTCGACTTTTTGATTGATGTTTATAGGTATTTCGGGGGCACCGCTCATTATCTCATTATACCCTCCATGGTACATGGTACAGATGATACCATGGCATGCCCAGCCCACCCGACCACTATCCCAAACTCAACCAGTTCTATGAATGAATAGCTGGTCTCTGCTGGTAGGGTGATCAAGTCTATTCGTAGCATTCGTCTTCCCGCTGATTTGCGTATCACGTAGAACCGCATAAACTCGTTCGTGTCAGCGATTTCTTGCGACGTAATTTGCGCCGCTTCTCCTAAATTGCTTTTTCAGATTCCCCACGTCTCTAGACCCTGAAATCGCGCAATAATTCAGTATGTCAATCAAGATGTCAATTGCAAATATCACAACATTTAACCTCCGTGTGTAAGATTCACTCTCAGCTTCGCCTTTGCCTCACAGTTTCAGTGTTGGTAATATCATGCTCGCTCGCCTTCTGGCCTATAATGTAATGCTCCTGGCGAGCACAACCGCTCGTACACAGCTACCACCAAGAACCGAAGCTACTGCGGGTTTTGTGGCTTCCAGCGGCGAGGGCAAGCTAGAGGAGGACGACATCAAGCCACGTTCAATTACTGCGCATGCTACTGACTTTCGCTATGCCGCTACCACGGGAGAGATCTCTGGGCGGCGCCTTGAAACTCCCATTACAGACTCAGCAGCGCTACAAACTGCGATATCTGCATGGTGTGGCGATAAGACAAGTGCAGTCGAGAAATATGGAGACATTTCAATCTGGTGCGTCGAAAGTAAGCTGCGCAGATGCTGCACTAATTTTCGTTAACTCCACTCCCCAAAGCTTTACTTTCTATACTCTGTCCCTCCATCCACTTGTCCTTGCCTCTTCTTCTCTCCAATTCGCTTTTACTATTTTTTTGTTAATTATGCGTGAGCAGGGACACAAGCAAAGTGGCTGACATGAGTAACTTGATTGAGGGCTACTGTTCTACTAGGGGCACCTTCAACGATGACGTAAGCTCATGGGATGTATCCAGTGTGACCAATATGAAATTAATTTTCGACGATGCACGTGTCTTCAATCAAGCTATAACCGCATGGGATGTGTCCAGCGTAACTAACATGCATGGCATGTTCGCTTTGGCGTACGCCTTCGATCAAGCTTTGGCCGCATGGGATGTGTCCAGAGTAATTGATACGGGTGGCATGTTCCAGCAAGCGACAGCCTTCAATCAAATGCTGTGCTGGGATATGTCGAAAATCGCTTACACATCATACATGTTTTCTGGAAGTGGCACTACTTATGCGGCTGCTATCAACAATAATGTGCGCCTATTGACGGCAACTGCACCTCCAACGCAATTGCCGAGCAGCTTACCATCACCAGTGCCCTCAGCATCTCCTTCTTCCGGCCCAACGCAATCATTTCAGACACCTCTCAGCCCGACAGTTTACCCATTGCCGTTACCAAGTCTACCTCCATCCTTGTTGCCCACAGCGGCTCTGATTACTTCCGTAAGCCCAGCTTTTTTGCCTTCGTTTGCACCTAGTCGTTTCTCTTCTCGCCAAGCCTCTCTATCGCCCTCGATGTTGCCCTCGCCTCTGCCCTCGTCCTCTCCAACCCCAGCCCCCAGTGTGACGCCTTGGTTCCTCACAAGTATTTACTTCAAGTTATCTGCTGCTGCTGGTGTAGTGGGAGTTGCCATAGCCGCTCTGTTTGCGGGCATCTTCCGCCAACGCCTCGGGCGCTGGCCCCCGCTTCAACGTACGGCAGAGACCGCTGTGGCTATAGCCTCGATGGGCATCCAAGGACTTTACTCGGCAGCTGCTGCCTCATCTTCGGGGCAATTCTGTGCTGACTGCCCAAGCGAAGCGGGCTGGACAGTCTTCGTGCTAGGTGGCATCACTTGTGGCACTATCCTCGCTTATCGCCTGCACCAGCTTCGCTTCGCACTTGACACAGGTGTTGCCCTTGGGTCCATCTCCACTTACGCTCTCGTGACTTTGCTAACCTGCCTTGATGGCGATCTTGTGGTGTGGCTGCCTTGGATTGAGACTCCTGCTACCCGAGCACTCGCAGGCTTTCCTGACGATAGCTCTATCTCATTTACAACGTGGAGCATTCTCTTGCGGAAAGTGCCTTTCTTTGCTTTTACGGTCGTCAATGCGGCGCGCTCTGACAATAGTGCTACTGCGAATTTGACTCTGATAATGACAGGAATCTCTCTGGCTATGTCGTTGGTTGCCAAGTTCTTGCTGCGAATTGCTCATGCCAATAACGATCTTGACGTTTTTGTTGGAGTGCGCAGCGATGCTTCCAAAAATACCAGCTTCTTGAGTTCGAAAAGTCAAAGTATTGATCAAGGAGCTATTGAACTTGGTGAGTGGGAGGAAAATATAATCGTTACACCTCGTCTTGAAGACATATACCCTCAAGATAGCGAAGAAGTAGGCAAAAACACTGCAGATGTAAGTTCAAGGGGCGCATCTGGGTATGTGGGTGTTGCAGCATCACAGATTTCAACGACCGGGTGGTTTCAGATAGCAGCTTCTGCTGCATTGTGTATTGGGCCAATCGCTCTCGTTGTGTCCGGTCAAGCCCCTTCGCTCGCTACCATCGTAGTCATCTTAACGTACATTTTTGCTGCTATCTGCGCTGTTTTGGGTCTTGCTATCGTCGGAACGGGAATTTATTATGCCTTCGCCACTATAAATGAAGGTTGTCGCCGAAACACAATTCGAATGTCGCTTTTCGAAGCAAAAGAGCGCGAATGGCGTGAAGCCGCTGAGGCAAAGGAGCGCGACCTGCGCGAAGCTGCAGATATGGCGCAGAAAAAAGCAGAGACAGGTCGCAGGCGCCAAGAGTACATGGCCAACTATATGCACAATGAGCTTGGCGTAGACCCTGAGCAGCTTCTGCCGTTTGAGGAGGTAAAAGCGCGCCTTTGCGTAATCTTGCCACTCGTCGAGTCTGGCAAAGCAAGCGAAGAAGAGGAGGCTGAGATGGCACGGTTGCTGATCTTACTTGATGCTAATCCCGAGGCGAAGCAGCAAGAGGAGGAAGCTCGAGCGGTGTTTCGTGCTGAACAAGCACCAGCGAATGCCACTGCAGCCCGGCGTCTGCGCTCTTTCTTTCCTCCCGAAGCACGTCTCTTACATTCACTTACTGCCTTAGAGACCGCAGGAGTTAGCACCTCCGTAGCAAGGCGGCTGCTCAGGAATACTGCCCTTACCCTCGTGATGACACCACCGGAGGAAATCGCGTCGATGCATTGGGTAGACCTGAGCAAGTGCAGTAGCCTCGGCCTAAGCCTCTTCGAATTGCGCGCCGTAGTGGCGAGCCTCCCCGTCAAATTTGCAACCGACACCGCAAAGGGCGAAAAGCGCGAATGGGCCAAAGGGCTCGTGGAGGCACTCCGATCGATGATTGGGAAGGAAGCAAAAGGTGAGCTGCATCGGAAAGACTTATGTCACCCGTGCTTTGGCACTGCTGCTGCTGGTGATGGCATAAGTGAAGGTGGGATCCCTGGTAAGGGGCCCTTTGACCCGGACTTGCCTCTAACGCGGCGCCCAACGGCAATGCGATCCGAGCCCATGTCAGGAGCAGAAGAAGCCCAGGCTGCAGCAGCTTTAATGACGACTGGTAAAACTATTTCAGAGCGTTCGGCGGCTGTTGCTGCGTTGGGAGTACGGAAGGAGAAACCCATTGAGCGTCGCCTTGTTGCTGACTCAGCAGTCGCTCGGCGGCTACGAGAGCGCCGCTCATCGAACACCGATATGAGTACACAGAGCTGTGGTAATCCATTGCTTGCACAGTTAGCAGCAGCGGCTGAAGCACGCCAAAAAAAACAAAGTGATGACTCCCATACCGAGGTTTGAAGGACGAATAATGCGAAGTTATGCGATGGTCAAAGCGGAAATGCGGTTTTAGTTGCATTTGGGTTGTGCTTATTTTTAAATTATAGAGGCATCAAAATGATGCTATATCCTTCGAATTTCGAATCGCAGCTTACAGGAACTCAAATGGCCAAATGGAGAACTCGGCGATTTGCGTACTTCGCTCTCAATGCATTACCATCGTTGATCGTTGAGCTCTAAGTCTAGCTTGCTAGAAACGTGGTTGTTGGGTTGTTGGGGGGTGCTCTCGGGCTCGGATACTGCCCGTATTATGGCTCATATGGCATTGACATATGGCTTGTGCAAAGCTGCCGAGTGTAGAAATCCAGAGTACTAGTGATGGTGATGGCTTCTAATGGCGGCTATTAATTCCTTCACCTCCGAGGCTAAAAAGTACAAGCGTCCAGAATAGAGACGGCGGCCAATATACACTAAGTTATTATATCGGTTTCTACATTATAGGCTTCTGAGCTATATGCGGCTCAGCTCGTCGGTTATGTTTATGCGGTCCGAAGACAGTAGCTAGCGCAAAATACTTAAGAAGAGCTAATCGCGTATTCCAAATTTTCTAAATATCGATGTGCGAGGGGACAAAAAAAAAATTATTTGAGAGCGTGGCTTCGTGGGTATGAAAAATATACTCCTATTAATCAATTTCAGAGCCGCCCATGAGGTCTACTCCAAAACTTCCCGGATTTCCAACTGCTTTCCAGCACCGAGGGCATAGTTCGCATCACCAAGCGACCGTTTCGACCCCACCACTGCCACCGAACCTTCGGCAGCCACAGCATCAAGGCGCTCGGCAAAAGCCAAGAAGTCAGCCGCCGTGGTGTCAATCACTTCGTTCCGGAGCTCCTGCCGCCTCTTTTCTGGCACGCCCATGATCCACCGAAGCATCGAGGAATAGCCTTTGGAGTCGAGGGCCTGGGGGCTGTCGAGGTCGCCAATGGCTCCGATGATGGCCTTGGTCAACTCCTCTTCGGAAATAGGATTGGAGCGCAAGAAATCAGCGGTGCCATCGTAAGCCGCCAAAGTGTCAGCGATATTAGGGTCACGGTACGAGGAGAACATGGCAACTCCGTCGAAGCGTGAAAAACCCAGGTTGCATCCGTATGCACCCCCCTGTACCCGTACTTTGTCCCACAAATACGCGGTGCGAAGGTACCGACTGACGACAGAAGCAGAGCCAGAGATCTTCTCGCCGGGCTCATAAATGGGGCATCCCTTCGCCACGAAATTCACTTTAGTGCTTCCAACCATTAGACCCTCATTTTTCTGGGCAGTATCCAAAGTTGGAAGTTGCCACTTGGACGCTACATCGTTGCTGGTGTCTGGTAAAGAACTGATCAGGCCGGGCACAAAGTCCATGGCGTCTTTAAGCGACGCGCCATCAGCAGAAAGGTTAACGATGGTCCCATCAGCAGACAGGAGTGCTGTCCGCATTCGCTCCAGCCGATCACGGAACGAAGGCCAATCGGATTCAGCGTCTTGAATGGCTTGCTTGATAGTTTCAAACTGCGAAAGACCACCCATCAATTCTGCGACGTGAGCACTGAGGGTAAACCTGGACGAAATCTGGTTGGCCGCATAGGAATTCCCCGAGGAGGCAATCGAAGACTCCGTGCCTACTTTCGCTTCTTTTAACATCTCAAGAACCCGTTCGCGTGCATCAAGATCAATTGAAGTCAGCTTTTCGCTTGAAATTGAAAAGAGTTCCTTCACCTTTTCTCGAGTCCCTCGTCCTCGGAGCACAACGTAAGCGTACATGCTATCGCGCTCACCAACGGATCCATCAGATTCTGGCGCCGCAGACGTGAAAGTCGAAATTCCCACGCCGCCAGTTTGAGCACCAGTACGCCTCGAAAAATCCACTTCACTTTCGGTCTTCGTTCCCAAGGAAGACATCATGGCAGTCAGAAGAGGAACAAGCGGGATGTCGTTTAGAGCTATCCGACTCATGTCAAGGGCGACGTCAAGGTAAACAACGCCGTCAGTCTGAAGGTCATGCGTCAGCAGCGTTGCTCCACGCCCCAAATCAAGTTCTTCAATTGGGACTGGCTTCGTTTTGCGGTCCAAGTCGTCTTTGGAAAGAGTGGGCAAGGTGGCTAGTTCTTCAGGACTGTTGCGAAGTGCTTGAGAAGCCTTCAAGTCGACAGTTTGCTTCCGTAGCGATGCAAGTTCTTCCGCTGAAAAAGAATCCTTTGCAGTAGCCAAGCGATTAGTCTCCTCTTCATACACTTGTGATTCCATTCCAGGTTTAGGCACAAGCGACACGGTAACTTTGTGGTTGTTTGACAAAATATAATTTTTGATGAGATCCTGAAAAACTGGCTCACGTCGAGCAATCTTGTCTTTGAGAGCATTCAGACTTTTCTCAAATCTTAAAGGTGCAATTGGGTCGCGTCCATAATTCCATTCCGAGAGAGAGCCCATTAAAAAGCTCAGCCCTGAAACCAAATTCAAGCACAAAAAGTTTGGACAAGTGGTGTAACATACTGCAATCGTTGACACGCATGTAGTAAATTCGAGATAAAATAAATGTCTCACCTTTCATGGGCGACGTCGAAGATGATCGGAGTCGGAATTCGACAGTGTTGAGGGAGGCTTCGATAGCCGAGGCCTCAAAACCGTCTTGTGAAATTTTTGTGAGAGTCTCAACAATCAGACTAGTCACCTTTTCTTTCTCTTCGTCTCCGACATTCACGCCCTTGAGTCCAACTGTGAAGGTTGGCTGTTGCAATGAGCTGCTGTATCCACTGCCAATTACCGAAGCCCCAAGTCCAGACTCGATCAGTGCTTTTTCTAAGTATGAGGAAGATGTTCCTAGCAGCAAGTGGTTGAGAATGCCAAAAGCAAGCTTCGTATCAGGATCGAAAGACTCTTCGCTTAATAGCCATGCCAAAGTAACGAATTGTTTAGGCTCAGAAGTGGATTTTTCCGCGGTAGGGTAGTAGCTGATAACCTCGTACGGCTCCTTTGCCAAAGGTTGAACGGGGATGTTCTCAATTGGGCTTGGCGAGCGCTCGAACTCGCTGAGGTACTCCTCGAGAAGTGCGAGGCGCTCTTCCGTAGGCAACTCACGTTCATCACCGTAAAAGTACAGACGCGCATTGCTGGGGTGGTAATAAGTGTCGTGAAAGGCCTTGAATTGTTCGTAGCTCAAGTTGGGGATGTCGTCTGGGTCGCCGCCGGAATCAATCGAGTAAATCGGATGGTCCTTGAAAAGAGCGGATTTCAGGACGCGCCCGTTGAAGCTGTCGGGGCTCGAGTACACGCCTTTCATCTCGTTGTACACCACGCCTTTGTACGTGAGGGGTGCCGTTGGATCCTCGCTTACTTCGTAGTGCCAGCCTTCTTGCTTGAAGATTTCGGGCCCTAGCACTGGATCCAAAATGCGTGGGTGCAGGCACGCATCCAAGTACACGTTCACGAGGTTGAAGAAATCTTGTTTGTTTTGAGAAGCTACCGGGTACATGGTCTTGTCTGGCGCAGTCATGGCATTCAAGAAAGTTTTCAGAGACCCTTTCAGCATTTCGACAAAGGGTTCCTTCACGGGATACCGCCTCGAGCCACAGAGCACGCTGTGCTCGAGGATGTGAGGAACACCGGTGTTGTCTTTGGGGAGGGTCCGAAAATTGCAGCTGAAAACCTTGTTTTCGTCGTTGGGAGTGTCAATGGACAACACTTCAGCGCCAGTTGCGCGATGGCGAAAGAGTTTTGCACTCAAACCGCGCTCGGTAACCTGAGGAAGAACGCCGCAGGTTAGACATACTACTTGTACCTACGTAGCGAAAGGTTCGCAAGGTTAATTACGATAAGTAACACTAGCCAGTAAAAGTTCGAACCTCTTCCGACGAAATAAGCTCAAACTTTGAAAGAGTCTCCTCTGATACATCAAGCTCATCAAAATTCTTTGGATAAGAGCTACCATCTTTAAGCTTCGACTTAACTTCTGTACTACTCCCAATCGCACTCGTACTTCCGCGGGCGCTAAGCCTCTTTGAAATCGCCGTTCGGGCAAGAGCAGAGTTCGTGCCTAGAAACGACTGAGAGCCAACTGCTAAGAGAGCTACAACGAGCATGCGTATGGTGTTTCGCATGATGTCTACTGGCTAGGATTGATGCTGCCAATGACTAAGAAGTCGTGTTGCGACAAGTACGTGGTGGTGTTGGGTTCGGTACGTACGCCTGTACACTACAGCAGTTAAGGACTGTTTGTTCGTTTGTTACAGACCGGGACTTCGGGGAAAGTTCCCCAAATTCCGAGACAAGACGACGGCACGACAGCAAAACATAAACCTGCTGGCTAAAAATGAGAGTAGCCATCATCGGCTACGGCACGGCCGGACCAGCCGCAGCGCTAAACATTGTGCGACGCCTTGGGCCCAAATGGAAAGTCGATATGTACGGTAATGAATGCGGATTGTGGGTGGATGCATTTGTGAAGCCTTCGAACTAATATTCATACTGGATCCACAGACAAGGTGATGAAGCCGAGTGCGGTGGGCGCAGGAATCGGGTTTCAGCCAATCGGGATGACTGCCTTGCACCGATTAGGGCTCCTGGAGACCATTGAGAAATATGGTGCTCGGATCGATGGGATTCGGACGCACTCGGTGGACGGCCGCCCAATCTTAGATGTGGCGTACAAGCGCTATGATTCAAGATTGTATGGGCTCGGCTTACACCGAGGTTTGATGATTATCGTGCACGCTCATCATCAATTTTTTATTTCTCACAACGACAATCACAGTGTGCTGACGTGAGCTTAGTGTGTGTGGTATTTTTATAGTCGGTCCATATCCAGATAGCATTGAAAATAACACGGAAACTGAATTATTCAGACTCTTCCTTTCAATCAAACGATTCGCCTCGAATTTACGTTTTAAATTTCAAATTGTTTTATGTTGCAGGTGTGCTCTTCGAGACTCTACGTGAGGCATGTGCTAGGGAGCCCCAAATATCGGAGCGTTTCGGCGTCGAAGTCGATGAGCTTGACCAATCCAACAGCGGCGTTACGTTGCGGGATGCCACTGGCAAAGCTCTTGAATCCCAACCTTACGACCTTGTGGTAGAGAGCTTTCAAATAAACCACTTGTTCGATATAACTGCTTTCTAGTGCAGTATTTTCTTTGCTCAATCAATTTGTCTTAGGTGCTCGCCAACGGAGCCAACAGTCAACTGAGGGCCAAGCTTCAAATGCCAGGATTTTACCGCCCGTACGCGTATGGAGCACTCTTTGCGTTGTTGCCAGATCCCAATCGTATATTTGGCAATCATCTGGTACGATATTCTAAAAATGTGTGTCGAACTTCACTGTACCTGTGCTAAATAAACCAGCCACTAGAAAGGATCTTGAAGTAGTACGCTTCTACCACAGATAGTATATCAATTTGGATACCTGGAGTGCGTCAATAGAAACTGTTTAAATTAGGTGCAAACTCATGATGGCCCCGGCTGCCATACAACCCTCGGGTTTTTGCCAACTGGGATGCCCTGGGGCGGCAACGTTGGCTCAAACGATGACTTCGTTTCTACGCTCTATTACAATTTGAGGCAGGACGAACACGACTCGTATGCAGCGTCAGGAGGTTACCTTGCTGGCGATCGACTCCAAGTGAGTTACGCGACAATAAAATTCAGTGCATAATCTGGATCCGGTTGACGTGCTATGTGCCACTGTGCTAATGCAATCCTCTTTGGAAACTCTTCAAATTTCCTCCGTTTCTGTTGGCTGGCTGTTTCACCCAGGCATGGAAAGACCACTGTAGCCGCCTCCACCCACTTGCTGCAGACTTGATTCAGCAAGGGATAACGGACTCACAACAGGTGGCCTTTGCTCGTTACGGAGACGGCGCACTTTGGCGTTTTCACTCGGGACGAATTGTGCTTCTTGGCGATGCCTCCCATTCAATGAGGTTTTGAAGCACATTAAATCAACTTCAAAAGTCTAAGTATTGAAATACCAGTACTAAAAGTGGGGACACTGTACCATCTCTAGAATCTTTCATTGCTTCGAGTGTATCTTTCTCTGAAATGACTTGAAGCATGACTTGAATTTCGCACATTCACTTCTCACTATTTTCGTTGTTCGTAGTCCGCAGCTCGGCCAAGGCTGCAACCTGGCTTTAGTAGACGCAGAGAAACTCGTCGACTGCCTTGAGAAGACGTTCGCTGAAAAAGTCCACACAGCTGAGGCTTATTCTCCAAAAGAGTCGAAGGTGGCAGTATCACCAAGCCTGCCGGAGGAGCAGATCCCAAGTGCACTCGCTTCTTATACGGCGACACGATGGTATGATATCACGATATCAATCACCCAACTGCACACATTGGCAGTGATGTTCTACCACGATCATACTATTCTTGGCTAATTCAACAAGCTTGCAATTCAATTACCTGCCCTGCTTATGTTTTGCACTTGCAGGTGGAGAGTGCAATTCTACGCGGCGCAAAGTCGTCTCATTACTCCTTTTTTTGCTTCGAAGTCAGTCACATTGGCATTCGTTCGAAACGTCTTCTTGGCGTGGGCATGCAATGCTCCTCTATTGTCAACTTTTATTCATGGAATTCTTTGCGGCGCCCAAGCACCCACCATACTAAATACAATACCAGAGCGGGAATGGCTCGGCTTTTTAGAAGGCCGCGGCAGCGTAAAGAAAGAAGAGAACCTTGCTTTTGATAAGTAGGAATATAGATCTCGAAATTTGAGGCGAGCGCCACATAAAGACGTGCATATTCCTTGGGATTACAGCAGGACTACAGGCGACTTCGACTTCACTAGCGCAATTTCACTAGCCATTTATTGACCTTGTCGTCAACTTGTCGTCATAGAATCGTCCGCCGAACAAACAAGTGGCTTGCTTAATTTTGGAAGGCACAATAGCCAATGAAATTTCCAATTGGCTTTTGTTGGTGGGGTTTGGAATTGGAAACAGAAACAGGGGAGTACTAGCAACAATTGTGGTTTCCGAGCTCCGAGATGTACGGCATATATCTTGCTGAACTTCAAGTTCTCATAGCTGGGAAGTTACTTAAGGCGCGTACTATCAGACTAAGCAACAGAAAATACCTCACATGTGAGGTCCGACCGTGTGAGATCCTGCACTTATCCTTTTACTATAATAACAATAATAATAATGATAATAAATAGGATTACTGACTCTGGCAATTGAAGTGCCGCTTGCGATTGTAGCAGCCTCATTGCACGAATCAATCCCCCTAGCCTTACAAACCATGGCGCCGTAGTGTCACTTGAGGTCTATTCGCGAAACACACAATACAAATTTGGTGATCTTCATGGACATCTTAATCCCGATTCGATTGGACAAAATAGTGTCTTGCGCAGAAATACACAATCATGCATTCATATATTTAGTGTGAGTGGTGGCATTATTGTGTCACTTTGTAAAAAGTGGTGACTTTTTACGTAAAGGCTTAGTAGTTACCACACGAGATGTATGGCAAGCGGCATTTGCAGTTCATCGGTTTTGTGCATTCTTTTGTCTTGAAAGATAAAGTACTAGTAGTTCCCATTATTAGACAGCGGAGACTAAAGACCATATATGCTCATGCTACAAGCATTTATCCAAATGTAGGGTAAGACTCTCGTAGAAGGATTTAATATTCTCAAAAGCCACTTTTTAAAGACAGCTCTTTCTTTAAAGCTGCCTTTTCCTTTTCGTAAAGGGTCTCTGTGAAGCTGCTCTCTACTTTCATTTATTCTCTCCCTTTTCATCATGAAATTTATAATACGTGTAATAATGATTATAAATGACGGAATTTGCTTAACCGTAAATTGTTACTTTTAAATGGTTTACATGTGTAGGTCTGGTGGCGCTGCTGCCTTTATGTCAAAACAAGTTGTGCTGTAGCGCGCTTGCCCCTTCAATAGTAGCATCATTTCTATCAAAAGTCGTCTTTAGGACATTCTTTTGAAGCACACACGATTTACTTAGAGTCCAATTTCGTTGTATTATACCCTGAGGTCGAGAAAATAAGGTGAAGAAAAATACATCGGTAATGATACAATATTCCCAGCGGTGAATTTGATTTTTAACGCATTATTAATTCCTATCTGTACAGATGAAAGTTCAACCATCGATGACAGCAGAAAATCAGATTATCAAGTCAGCCAGCCATTACAAGTTTGCGAATCAGAAGCGATTCAGATATCGTCTTTCGAACTTTATCGATTATTGGCTTGTGCAGGCTTTCCTTGCAATTGCATTAGCAGCTACTTTATTCCTCCCTGATATTTGGATAATCTTAAACCCGTCGAACGAATTCGATATCTTGCTCAATGGATTTTTGCTCGTCTTCTTTGTGGCGTTCTCGTGCGAGATAATCGTAACGTAAGTTATTCTAAAATTGAACACAATCATGCTCGCTGTTTTATATCATGACAAAGATTTTGCATACAGGTCCTATGCCAAAGATGGGTATTTTCGATCTGCCTTCTTTTGGATGGACTTTGCAGGCACCCTTTCTATCATTATTGATTTAACTTGGGCTTCAAGTATTGTTTCTGGCTCTGAAGGTGTGGACCCAGGGGCCCTGAAGGCAGCTCGTGTGGCAAAGCTTGGAGCGAAAGCGGGGAAACTAGCAAAGTTGACGAAATTGTTCAAAATATTTCAGCTCCAGAGTCATAATAATGTGCAAGAAATAAAAGCTGCTCCTGCAAAGAAAATATCAGCTAAAATGGGCCTCCTACTCTCACAAAGAGTGGCCCTTCTTATTATGACTATAGTCATGATTAACCCCTTACTCACTCCATCGATAACAGACTACAGCGCGAGCGGATTTCTACTCAGCATGGACGCAGTCGCCAACATAGATTCCTTTTCAGCAGCAGATTGGGAATCTGCCTTTCTGACGTTCGAACATTTCTACAAGATTCAGGAGTTGGATGATAGTCATAAAATCGACCTGCCTGTTTGGCTAAGAGTATGGAATATCAATCAAACAAATTGCCCAACGCAGACAGATGCCGCGCAGTGGTATATCTCAAACACTGGTAGCTCGTGTCAGTGGTCTTTTGAGTCCTTCAGTAAATACAATGGGATCATAAGAACGGAAAACCAGCGATACGTATCGAGCCCTCGAAATGCTTATTATGCAGGAGGATCCCGTTGTAGCGCTCGCGCTCCCGAGTTTGCGTATGCCTGCGACAAAATTCAGAACATTGACGCGCTTTTTGATTCCACTGAAAGCGCAGTTGAGGAGTCGTGGATGTCAATTGGGATAATATGCGTGGTCATTGTGCTTCTCATCGGATTCACGGCTACTTTCAACGCAGCAATAGATAAATTGGTTGTATTACCAATTTCACGAATAATGGATAAACTGCGGACAAGTGCAGAAGTAGTCCTAAAATCCGTAGAGAAAATCAATCCAAGTGAAGATAACCAAGATGATGAAAGCGAGCAGTCGGAAGCTGATATCCTCGAGCTTATGGTCAATAAGCTGGCTCGAATTGTTCAGAAGTCCATAGGTAATAAAATTCAAGATGTATTGGACGAGAATGAAGGACAGATCGATGAAAGCACCACTGCTTGGCTCAGTGCCAACTATAACTCCGATAAAATCACGAAACCGGTTGTTACTACGACAATTGCCAAACATGATAAACCTGAAACTCCTGAGAAAACGGCCTCACGCATCGCCCTCCACGACTCGAAGGCGTTCAATCGAAATTCCCTCCCAGTAAGCGCCGACTCCATAGAAACCTTTGAATTCGACATATTGAGTATATCCGAAGAGCTTCTTGAGCCTGTTGTACAGTATATGTTAGAAGAAAACGAAATAACTAGAGAATTTGGCGTGAATTTGTCCGTTCTTGGTGGATTCATTCGTCGAGTCCGCGAAGGATATCGTTTGGAGCCGCGCTATCACTCCTGGCATCACGGATGCGATGTTCTCCACACGGTGTACATGATGACGAAGAATACTCGCGCGTCAGAGTTCATGACAAAGCTTGAACTTTTTGGAAGTCTGGTTGCGGCCTTAGCACACGATATTGGACATCCCGGCGTAAACAATGCTTTCCTTGTCCGCACAAAGGACGAACTCGCCCTCCTGCATAACGATGCTTCTCCGCTTGAAAATATGCACGCAGCAACTCTTTATGAGCTCTTGCGTGACCCAGCAGTAAACATACTAGGTGGACTTGACGAAGAGCAATGGAATTCATGTCGTAAGCAAATTTTGGTTTGCATCATCAAAACTGATATGTCTTTCCATTTTGAGACATTGAAGAAACTGGACATGTTCGAGGAAGTCAATGGAATTTTTATAACAGATTTTTTATCGAAGCGAGCTGCTGGAAATGCCGAATACCCGGTGCCCAGTTGTCTGAATGATCCGAATAATCGCCTACTTCTTCTTGAAACCATCCTGCATGCTGCCGACTTGAGCAATCCTTTGAAGCCTAAGGCCGTATACAAAAAGTGGGTGGATCGTGTGACTGACGAATTTTTTAGCCAAGGCGATAAAGAATTAGAACTTGGCCTCCCCGCGAGCCCTATGTGCGATCGCGAAAGCACAAATATTCCCAAAATGCAGATGGGATTTATTGACTTCGTTATTACTCCATTTTATACGACTATCTTCAAGCTATTTCCTTCGGACTTGATTCCAATGGCAACGAATCTTGAAGAGAACTATGCATACTATGCTCACTTGCGCATGGCTGAGGAGCCGAAGGAGGCAGCTCAACTGACAGAGAACATAAAGAAGATTCAGTCAAAGATCCATACTGCCTTGAATTCCGCGAGTACTGGAAATAAGTAGCACACACCAAACTCTAGTTCTGTATTACGCATATATATTCTTCTTGTATCTCTCTTCTCGGTGTAAATTTTGCACTCCAAGTATGACAGTTGTCACCAAAGCAGCGACAAATGTTAATCCTCGCTTCCAAAACCCTCTAAATTTTGCGCGCTTGCCCGTACTATAAGAACCCTATCTGTACTACTCGACTCTTGTGTATCTAGCTGGCGATTTGATGAACAAGTTCGTTACTATAGTTGCGCGTAATAAAATAAAAGAGGCCCCGCACAGCAATGTCAGATGTATATTCTGAGAGTAACGCTTAACCAAAGCTGAATGCTCTGAATAGAGGATAAGGACGGGAGGACGAACCATAGAAGCTTCCCGCTGTCTCAATATCATAAAACTTTTGCGAAGACCCCACTCAAACACACGAGCTAATATGGATTCAAAATAGAACAGTACTTATAATTCTTCGGGAAGCAGTGTGCCCGCATGTGCATGTGCTTGTAGTATTAATAATACTTTTAAAAACCGTTTTTAAGGGAGCTGAGGGCAAAGAGCAAAGAGGCCATCTTTCCGTTTACCACGAGAAAGAAATGGCCTCTTTGCCCTCAGCAGCATCCTGGTGCAGTCGGTTAAGTGTTATAAAGGGCTTTAAAGTTCAGGGGCCAAGAAAGAGTTCGGGATTTCGATATGTTTTAGAAAAGTTTTCTTCTTGTAGTACTGTACAGGTAGTAAATACTAAAGTTTGCTTATAATAAAATCAGAACAAGAGGGGTTGAGGCAGCATTCTCCTACTCATTTGACACAGGCCCCGATGGACTGGAACTACGAGTACAACAGGCAGAAATATCAAGCAAGGCAGTTCATAGAAAGAGGGAGGTGCCCATACCAGAAAAGGGACTAATTAGGCACACATTTTCGTGCAATCACCCGGAACTGGCTGCAATGCGCACGGGGGCAAATATTTTTCAAAACCACATTAGGGATTTCAGTTCAGCAACATTGGGAGAAAGAAAAAATGTCCATTATCGAAGCAGCTTCATACTAGACCATGAAAGCTCCCCACGATGGTCCGAAGCGCAAGGCGCGAGGCGTAGCTGGCGGCGTAGCTACAGTTCCTACCTCCGACATGCGCGATGCGCTCGCCGAGACAACTGGCAATGCTCCGCCGTCTAGCACGCGGCGATCAGCTCGCGTAGGCGGCATGAGCCCGTTGCTATTGGGTATGGTGTGCGTGCTCCTGACGTTTAGCGCGCTGCCATTCGCAAGCCTAGTCTTCGGTAAGGCTGCTACGTTCGTACACGACCATCCAGTGGCTGGGTTCGCCCAGGACACCACCCAAACTGGCGTGGATGGCGACGGCTCAGCGGCCGCTGCTGCGGCGCCACCACTAGATGCATTTCCTCGTTCGACAGTTGCTCAAGGCGAGGCTACTTTCGAGCAGAATGCGCCATTGCAGCCTTCGCGATCAGGTGAAGGATTCGCATCTGGAGATATCGCCGAGAGCACTCCTCTCTCGTCTGCCACTGCTGGTACACGCGGCACCTCTGGCGAACAATTGGCTACGCTCACAGTCACCAAGCCTCCAGAAGCTGCAGTTGAGCCGGTATCACCGAGCATCTTCGGATCATTTTTGTCTGCATTCAAAGCTACTCAAGCTCGAGAAGCAGCGTTTAACATTCCAGTGAACAGCGGCTTGCCCGGCAGCGATGGGAGCACTAGCAGCAGCGCCAGCGGCCACAGCAGCCATGGATCACCTGCAAGTAGTGCACAGCTGGCGAAGGCAGCGGCAGCAACACGCGCGGCGCGGGCTCAAAGTGTGCCGGAATACACTCCAGCGACTACAGTGTGCGGTGGCGTGCATTTGTTTGTAGCAGTGCGCGAAGACAGCGCAGCGGCGCGAGCACTTTATCGGGGCACCTGGCTGAACCCATTGAACTGGGCCCCTACGAAGAAGGTGAGGTGGACGATCCGTGGGTGCTAGAAATGAGAGGGGGTTCGATAACAGTTTTTCATGGAATAGATACTGAGAGGGGTCCCAGAATTAGTTTCTGTTCCTGGGCTTTAGACAAATTGATTATGAATAATCGGACAGTTCTCATCAGCAACCGCTACTTTCCCCTCTCCACCTCTATTTTTCTTCTCGGTTTCTATTTTTCAAATTTCCTTCACGCTTCCCTCTTCTTGACACTTTCGCCGCATGTGAAACGCTCGTGTTACTTTACCGCTCGTGTTACTTTCATTACAGGGCCCTTTAGCCGAAACTTTGCCTCCTATCGCGTATCGCTTCTTTTTAGTGGAAAGCGAATCGGAACCGGATCTAGCAACGAACAATGGCAAAGATGCTAGTGGCAGCACCAAAAGCAGCAGTTGGCTCACGAGTTTTGGCGGTAGCAGCAGCAGTAGTAAGACAGCTGCAGGGCCTATGAAAGACACAGTGGCGGTGCCGAAAGCAGCAGCTGGCAATGGGCCGAAGGACAACAGTCGGATCGCGCCAACAGCGGTAACTTTCGTTCAAATGTTCAGCACTGTATGTAGTTTGAGCTTGCTCTTTGCTTGCTATATTTTTCTCATTCTATTCGAAGCATGCTCTTGTTGCTTGCTACAAAGAATATCATTTTATTCCTTCTTCTTTTCTCCCCCGTGTTGTCAACTAGGTGCGAAGCTGGGCGATGGCGTGGACGGTGAAACACACCGAGTTTCGGTTTTGGCTCTTTCTAGACCTGGGCTATTCGAGCCCTCGCCCTACCCTGCGCCCACCCACTAGCAGCAGCAGCAGTAGCAGCAGCAGTTCACATGCAGTGGATCAATCGCCTGGCTCTGGGTAAATACGTTGTGCTTTTGAGTACTAAAAAAAACGCGCCCGTGTATACTATCATTTTTGGGCACCCGTATAGACTTCGTGTCATCGCTTGTACCTCAGGTTAAACTACAATTTAAAAGTGTCCTTGCTTATGCTTTACTTCCCCACCTTCTGTTCCTTTCGTTTTGCCATTTTAAAACTTTATTGCCTATCCGTCTCGTCGATTGTGCTCTGCCTGTGTACTCTTGTCAGGTTTGCGATGGTCTGCTTAGAGCGCATCGCTGACGAGTTGCACTTCCGCCCTCCAGAGCGCTTTCTGTGGGCCACGCACGACTGCCAGGGCGGGGACTTGGGCAGGAAAAGCTCCCCCTCTTCTGCGGGTGGTGGTATACATGGTGGGCAAGCACCAGCAGTGGTGGTGTGGCCCGAACGGCCGGTGTTTCAGCTCTTTTCTCAGGATGTTGTGGAATTGGTAGTATATGCCGAAGGTCAGCTGAGGCATGAAGACACCACCACCATGAGCAGCAGCGAAGAAGCAAAAGAGTCAAGAGGAGGGGGAGGAGGAAGTCCGTCAGTCAGGAAAGGCAACAAGAACAGCCGTAGCCTTTTAACAACAGGAGTCGCAAGAGCAGCGCAGGGAGAAGGCTCCAGCAGTGGTGGTGCGCTCTCAGCTAATGCCCTCTTGCAAGCCTTGAGCTTAACGGTGAGAGGGGGTATTTTCGCGTAGATGGCGCTAGAGTAGAAGATACAATATTGAAGGCACCGGCGCTCAATATTGTATTTATTCTCCTTTCTTTTTGTCGTACGTTCCTTGCGCCCTAATATAACCAAAAAAAATACCAGGTGCTGGATGATCGGCTGCGAATTGCCAACGCCCAATCACCATCCAGCATGACGATGCACGCCAGGGATATCTTCAGCGAAGCGCGCAAAACGGGCCTCAAGCTGCGCCTGTCTTCGAGTGGTACCAAATTAGAGAATGAGCTGCAGGACTTGAAAACGTGGACCAGCGCGGGCGGGTCCGGCCGCGAGGCGAACAAAGCGGGTGGTTTGAAGGCCAAGAAAAAGATGCCCGAAGGCGTGAAAGACCCCGTGAGTTGTTTTTACGACTATTGAAGTGGAAGAACTACTCTTCTATCAAATTTCCATGATCTATTTTTTGAATGACACGGTTCCAATCATGACGTTGAAGTTATTTGGTTTAAAGTCTTTCTGAATTCCTTACTCTTCAAAGTATATTTTTTGCGCTTTCACTTGATTTTTTTTTTCTCGCAATCACCCTCTTTTAGCATGATTTTGCAAAATTCTTGCTTCATTTTACTCAACAATTGCATGGGTACTGTGCTGCTGCTATTCCTCTTGCCAAAAAGGTGTGCAAAGCGATGACGATGTACTATGGCCTCAACTCTGAGGACTCGATCGAAGATCTCTTTTACAGCAACAGCAACCGAAGCAAGCCCTGGAAGCAATACCGCGACCAAATTGTGAGGCTGGGGCCCGCGTGCGATGCGGCCAAAAAAGTCGACGACATCGGTTTAACCACCGATAAAGTAGCGCAGAAGGCAAAACTATCACAAGCATCTATGCAACAATCAAGCAGTAGCAGTAGTAGTGGCAACCACAACAATGTAAACGAGGACGGCGACGATGATGACGCAAGCGAAGGTGACGCTGCCGCTCAAGCAGAGACACGAGATCGACTAGCACTGGCTACGAGGTTTCTGGAGTCAGAAGATCTGTTTACAGATGCTGAGAGGTTTCTGATTTTGGAAAAATGCGGCCTAGTGGCAAGCTGCTTGTGGGCTGAGGTAACGGCCACATTTCCTCCTCGATCCCTTTTTCTATTCTTCAAAGCCGCTTGCTTCACTCCTCGCACTGTCCATTCATCTTAGAGGAAAAATAACGTCTTCTTTTATCGTCTCCAAATAGGTTACCAGCGGAGTCGTGCAGCGTTGGTGGCACGTGGTGGACGGCACGCGGGCGAGCCGTTGCAAGCGGCACGACGCTCACAGCAAAGGCAGTTGCGACGCGTTCAAGAGTCGCGCGTTCCTGCCGTCGGCCCTGGTGGAGGGCGCAGCTTCATCGTCTAGTGGGGGGCAGGCAGGAAAGCAACCAGTAGTGAACAGTGACGCACCCGGAAGAGGTTACATGAAGCGCAAGGTGAGGCTTTGAATCGTACATAAGTGAGGGCGATCAGATTCTTTTTTGTGCAGCTACTTGCCGCTTTTACACCTTTTGAAACGCTCTGTTTGTGAACACCTTATGTACTTA
>Ga0307979_1000729_pt1 | contig 22931 bp, 23 predicted proteins | sample OrgLakmetage1058_FD_201833 | JGI IMG/M metagenome (GOLD analysis project Ga0307979, IMG submission 201833) | Saline water microbial communities from Organic Lake, Antarctica - #1058 | ecosystem: Environmental > Aquatic > Non-marine Saline and Alkaline > Saline | place: Antarctica: Organic Lake...
CGACCCTGCTTCTGGGAAGCAATATTATTGGAATTCGTCGACGGGGCAAGTACAATGGGAAAGACCCACGGATGAGCTTAAAGAAGTTACTTCTAAAACTGCGAGTAACGTTTCGAAGTTGTCACGTCTTGACTCACGACCGTATCGCTACGACGGAAAGATGGTGAAAGGAGGCGAGCCAGTGTCCGTTGAAAATCTTGCGGACATCTTTCTGTATTACATGCCCTTTTTCATGATATATCAACCTTGGATCGACAACTACGACCGTGCTTCTGAAGTGGTGTCGAAGTTATGTGAAGAAAGTATGGATGTATTCTTGGAAAGACTTCGCAACGCTACTGGCGACCAAACTTCGTCTCCCAGCTCATTCATGAGCCTTTTGATCAAACCAGTGCAAGCAGTTCCCAGGTACCGCCTTCTCTTAGACCGTCTTGTGGCAACTACGCCGACCGAATGTGAGGATACTGAGCGGATTACAATTCGTCGCTCTGGAGAAGCCATTCAAGCGGTGGCTTCAAATTTGAATGAGTCACTCAAAAGTAAAGCAGCCGCAATTCGTGTTGCTGAGATCCAAAATACTATTTATCCTTTCCAGGCTCTTGTGACACCGACGCGAAAGCTTGTGCGCGAAGGAAATCTCGTGAAGTTTTGTGGAATGGACGAAAACAACACGCGTCACTACCGTTTCTTCCTTTTCAACGACATCCTTATATATGGAACAGAACTCATGAGAGGTAGGTACCAGATGCATCGCAGATTAAAAGTTATCTCGTGCAGAAATTTGCCGAGTTCAACTCAATTTGAGATTCAGACTGACTTGAAAGTTCTCTGGGTGAGCGCACAAAATGAGACTTTGAAATCGGAATGGCTTTCGGACTTGAACGCGGTCGCGCACGAATCGAGCACCACAAAGCTATGATGGAACCTAAAATGATAGGACTGCTTTTTTTGTATCAATCTGAAATAATTCTATTGCAGGTATCTGGTCTTAAGTCTGCGTGTTTTGGGTCCTAAAAGCGAAGAGTAGGGAGCATGGGTTCGTGCGTAGATATGTGTGATAAGTTTTAATTCTAAAATAATCCATCGGCAAATGGCGCTAGGCTTCATTTGGGGAGTAAAATTAAATCCAATTAAATGAAAAATAGAGGCATGATTAAGGCAAATGACAAAAGGCGTGAGCCCGGGCTTCAGGACTTCAAGGAAGTGTTTTGAATTAGATATCTCATATTACGAGCGATTGTTGATCGCTCTGGGGCTACTACGGCGGCGGCGTGCGAGGCAAGAAAATCGTAGGTGCTATAAACAAGTGGCTATGGCTATGGCATGATAGGACTTCAATTGAGGAAATTTCTCGTCCAATTTTCCTCAGAGGGGACTGGTTATATGTTTTCCTGCTCTCAGTCACACGTCGTTTATGATTTATAAGCGGTATAATATAATTAGTAGCCCAATTTAAATTCCTTAAAAAGAGGGTCCTGGTTGATAGGTTCTTAAGTCGACCAGCCATAGCGAAGGGTTAAAAGCTAAGGGGTTACATCACCACCACGATTGTTGGCCCTTGTCTTTGCTGGGCGAATTCGGGCACCCTGGTGCCTTACTGGCCTTGTCTTTGAAATAGCAATCAAGCACGGGCTCTGCAGAGCAGCACGTGTCCTGCAGCGGGCCCTGGCTCAGCAGCGCAGTCGTCTTCAAGGAATCTTCGTGGCACGTGCGGTGCATGAACCACCCCCCTAGCTGCTTCAAGTACTTGACCTTGTCCACTTTGTTTTGCGTCCAGCACATGTGAAACGCGTACGGGTCTTCGTGGCCGCCAAGCCACGCTTTCATGAACGGCTTACGGTGGTGGTAGTCTTTCCCACTCGGGAAGTCCTCGTACGAAAGCGTCTTTACTTTCAAGCCAAATTTACTCGACGCGTCCACGAGCGTTTGCACCAAAGCAGACTGGTGCGACCGCCACTCGAGAATTTGGTCGCCTTGGTACAAGAACATGGTCATGAAGTACTTGGTCCTCGGGTTGGACCGCAGGAAATAGAACCCACTGTTCGAGAAGTAAGGAGAAAATCTCGTGGAGCGACTACCGTCATCCTGGAAGTATACGTCAAAGTCACCCTAAATAGCCAGGTACAGCAACAGTAGCAGCAAATTCAAACGAGATTTAGATTTCTTGAAAAAAGTGAGGAATTAAATGAAAACAAAATTTATAGCACTAGTAAGGTGAGAAATAGGGGAAAGAATTAGAGCCAAAAATAATGGATAATTGGAGAGTTCAAGATAAGAGACGATGACGCAGGATAATTCTTTTCAACGAACCGCAAGTTTGGGCACGTTGAAGTATTCCTTCAACGGATCTCGCAGCCACACCACGTCAGCGTCCTGAAACAGCACCGAGTAACCCAAATTCACCGGCAAGTACACGCACAGCACTTTGATCCACATCATGGCCACGAAAGTGTTGTCGCCGTACGACGCCGCTTCTTCCTTCGGAAACTGCCCGAAGCTTGCGTGCCGGTAATGGCCTACTCCCAAGGCTTTTGCCACGTCCACGGCGGCATCGTCGGTGGGGAATAGGACTAACTGGTCAATGGGCGTGCCAGCCTGTATCGTTCCGATATTTTGACAAAGGCCAACACGCAGGCACAACCATGGGGTTACAAAAGTGTTTACATATTTGCAAAATCAGCCCTTCGCCCAAAAATTTAAAGGGAAGCAACCTTCATACCCCCTCACCCCCCAAAAGAATAAATAAAATATAAACAGGCACAGCGACAATTCAGATACATTGATTGCAGTATATGATTCCATTAGTTAAACCTTTTTGGCGGAGCACACGAAATTCAAAATCAAGTCAGCCATGCCAGAGTTCATTGTCATAGTGATCACGGTGTTGTCTTTTGCGGCTTTCCGTAACACAGGTTTTAGTTCACTTTCAACCTCGTCCACGCTAATGTTAAGTGAAACACACGCGCATACACAGGCAAAGAAAAGAAGGGGCAACGAAAAAGTAAAAAGACATGTCATACGAATTCTAGGCCTAGCATACACTGAAAATACATTAGCGTAATTTTTTGTACGTATGCCACACAGCTAAGAACACATCATGAACAATATTTGCAATTTCCTTGAACAGACACCTTTGGAAAAATTTCGACAGGGCTCTGCGGTGCGTTTTGAGTGCATACTGGCCCGGAGGGGCCCCTTCGTTGCTGCCCGATTTCGAAGTCAGCCGCGACACTTGCTCCCATTCGTCGGGGCCCTTGGCAGGTTCAGTGGCCTTTCGCTTCTGCTTGTAACCCCCCTTCTTGAACCTTGTAATGTGGTACGGCGTGTTGTGGCCTGCCTGGTTGCCGTTGACTGTAGTCACCGCCACACAATGGTTGTCGTTGAGCACTAACACGTCGAGCTCGCTGCACTGCGCTTGCACGTGGTCTAAAACGCTGCCGTGGGACTCCATTTTGCCCTTAGCTCCATGGCCCAGTTTTGCGGGGAGCATCAAGGTGCCACCGCTCCACTTGATGGTGTTAATGGGCAAACCAATGTCAAACACGCTGGAAAAGCTTTGCGGCTCTAAATCCGTAGTTTGCCAGACACCCATGCGTTGCCACTGCAATTCTTTCGCGCTCCCGCCGCTGCTTTTAGCTGCCACCTGCTTCGCCCACGCACCTTCTTCTTCGGTCTCTTTGGCCCAGTTAGCGCTTTCTTCTTCTTCAACTACATCCGCAGGCAAAGGAAGGTGTACGCTTGCCCCTGCTCGCTGCCTAGCCTCCTTTAGGGACGCGGTTGCTTCAGCAGCCTCAGCCTTCGCACGCTCGACTTCTTCGTGCAACTCGTCTCGCTCGCGCTGTGCATTTGCCAATTGGTGCTCCAAGTCCACTTTGAGGTTTTCAAGATCGTTGGTTTGCCCTAAGCATTCCATGAGCCTCACGCCTTGTGCACTCGCGTCCGACTGTGCCATGTTGCCTTGCCCACTGTGAGTGAAGGTGGCTGCAAGCATGAGGCCCGCTGCGAAGCATATTAATGGCACGATTATGTGGCTTACGACGTTCCATCCTTTGCCCTTAACTTTATTCTTCATGGCGATGGAAGGGTCTTTTGCTTTGAGCGTGACCTAGTGATTTCAGATGCCTGGGGCTACCTCCAAACTACTTCAAATGCGACTATGCTTCTGAACTAAGTGGCATAAAGTTGATAGGGCTGAATCTTCTTGCTATCGTTAAAGCACTCCTATCCAAAAGCTGCAATTGTCGGGGAGAGAATGATGAGATGATGAGCAATAATGGAGACTATTTTTTTCTAGCTCCCTGCTGGTAAGGCTATTTTTATGCTGAAGATGTACTTAGCCACAGAAGACCAACAGAAACCCTGTAAAGCTGCTGGTTGATGGGCCGGACTTCGAGTTTTGGGGTTTGGGGTCTTGTGAAAAGTCCTGTGATCTTCAAGTAAATCATTGGGGACATCCTTCCCACCAACAATCATGGAAGATGATGCCTCCCCCGGCGGAAGCCGCGGCTTGAGCCTAGATGTCATCATGGTCATATTTGATAATTTGGAACTGCCGCTTGCTGACTTGGCGCCGTACCGGCGCTGCTGCAAAGCTATGTCTGAATACGTGGTACGTACGGTCAGACGCTTTGAGGCCTCGACTCCGCCGCGTTCCCAGCATTTGGATAGCGGCGCCTGGCTACGGTCCGTGTTGGATGTTTACTGCCACTTAGAAGAGCTCCAGTGCGGTGGCTTGACGCTAAGCGACAATGATGGCGTGCTAGCGGCTGGCTTGGGCGGTGGGCGACTCCCCAATCTGCGGGTGCTTGACCTGTTCGATTCAGCAGGCGTCACAGACAGCGCTGTGGTGCACGTGAGCAGTGGTTGTCCCCAGCTCCGCGTGCTCACCCTAGGCGGCAGCTTGCGTCGGCACGGCGCGCGCCTCACGAACGCTGCCGTGGAAGCTGTGAGTGCACGTTGCGTGCACCTCGAAGCACTTCATTTGCACTGCTGTTATCAAGTGACGGACGCTGCCGTCTCGGTACTCGCGCGGGAGCGCGGCCCTGCGCTTCGTGCTGTGACGCTGTCTCGTTGTGGAAAAATGACCGACGGGAGTATTCTAGCACTTGCTGCAGCTGCTCCTAACCTGCAATTTGTAAATGTACGTGTTGCTAGTGAAGCCAAAGCTTGAGCTCATTCATCCATTCTCGCTAAATTCCTCATTTCTTTTTTTCGAGAGAAGGCGGATCTGTACTTCTGACATGTGGTTTCTTGTTTATTCCCTACTTAATATTATGTGGTGGGTGGGCGCATATGCCGCAAATGATCCAATATACAGGTGAATGAGTGCCACTGGCTTACGTCATCGTCCGTGCTCGCATTGGCCGCTGCCTGCCCCCAATTGCTTTCCGTGAACATGCGCGGCACTCGCATCACTGACGACGCGCTCGAAGCTCTTGCGTCCAAATGCCCACTGCTTGCGGACCTCAACTTGGAGTGCTGCTTGGCCATCACTGACGTGGGCATCGAAGCGCTCGGCCGAGGGGCTGTCCGCGCGCAGTTAGGCATCAACAACAGCAGCCGAAGCAGACACAACGGCGGCGGCAGCACTGGCGGCGGCATTGATCTAGCTATGGGTGGTGCAGGCTCTCTGTTACCGAGTAGTAGGTCAGGTAACAACACTAGCAGTAGCGGCAGTAGGAGCGGCAGCAGCAGCAGCAGTGACAACGGCGGGAGGAGAGACTTGAATAACCTGGCATTAGCGCGTCGTTTTGGGCCTGCGGCCTGGGCTAGCGCGAACAGCAACGGGTTCAACGGGGCGTTGCCTACCATGGTGGAGGAGATGGACGATGAAAATGGTACTGAAGACGATTACGGAGACAACGGGGTGGCGGCGCCCACGCTGCGGTCGTTTTCAGTGTCGGGCTGCGTACGCATCACCGACCAGTCGATCGTGTCGGTGGCGGCGGCCTGCCGTCGATTAGCCCACGTAGACCTCAGCCAGGTTTGTTTGCTTGCGCAGACAGATGAAGAATGAAACGCCCAATAAAAGATATTTTTCTTAGAAATTTCTTCTGTTTAAATGGCGAAAAGTCCAAGACAATCTTTTTGATTTGTTTAAGCTTGCTATGAATTTTTGCCGTGAACGTGCTGAACTCACTGTTTGTTGTCCTTGTTTCATACACACCTGTACAGGTATACGATTTGACCGACGCGTCAGTGGTTGCCCTCGCCAGCCACTGTGGGCCTCACTTGCGCACAGTGAGGCTCAGTCGCTGCGGGCGGGTCACTGATGCGGCGGTCTTTGCGCTAGCCGCCAACTGCCCTTGCTTGAACTCTGCGAAAGTGGACGATTGCTATGCGCTCACTGACTCAGCAGTGGCGGCTCTCTGCCAGCAATGCCCTCATTTGACTGCACTGGACCTCAGCAACTGCCCGCAGCTGACTGACAACGCTACCCGTGCCCTCACCTCTGCGTGCACTCAGCTCGCAACCCTCGCGTTCCGGTACCCTCGCGGCAGCCTGGTGGGGCCTTCTTTGCTCACCAGCCGCAGCGTAGTCATGCTAGCCGCCTATGCGCGCAGCGGCGCCGGTCGTCGACATTTGCGCTCTGTGGATTTGACTGGCCACCCGCGCCTACTCACGCCCGAGGCTCAGGCCGCCATCGCAGCTATTACGTCGCCTCCTCCGATGCCGGGGGTCCCGCCAGCACCACCGTCACCGCAAATAGAGAGTGCCCACTCCTCCAGTAGTGGTGTGAGCAGCAGCAGCATAAGCGGTACTTCTAGAGGCAGCAGCAGTAGCAGTAGCAGCAGCCCGGTGCTATCGCCATCGCGCCGACCGTCTTTCGAAGGTGCGCGGCGCGCGCGGTCGCAATCGGACGGCCCAGACGACGGCGAAGACGACGACGAAGGGGCCTGGAAGCGGCAACCGGCCGTCTTTCTCGTGGACCCATACGAAGGCGACGGAGGAGCTAGCAGCGGCAGTAGCAGCGGCAGCAGCGACAGTGGTGTTGGGGCTCTAGGCGGTGGTTCTCAAGGTTTCTTCATTGGGCATGGCAGTGGATTTGGTGAGAACCCAAGTGGGTTCAATGGCAACAGCAGCCTGAACGGTGCTTCTGGCGGCGGTGGTGGTGGATTCGGGAGTGGTTTCAGCCCAGGCAACGCACCACAGGCAGCTTTTCCTACTCCCGCTCCACCAAATGCACTCCCAAGTGGCGCTGCGCTCTTTATTGGCGCGCCGCCGCCCATGGCCCATGATTCCAATCCTCCTTCCTCGTCCTCCTTTCCTTCGTCGTCGTTATCGTCGTCCTCCACGTCACCGTTTTACGATGGGGCAAATTCTGGCTTTGCGCAAAGTTTCATTGGCTCGCCCCCTGGCAGCCCTATTTTCATTGGCGCCCCTCCTCCTCCTCAAGGTGAAGAAAGCAACTACACTGCTGAGCGCGGTGGTTTCAGTAATGGCAGCAGTGGTGGCAGTAGCGGTAACAGCAGTAGCAGCTCCAGTAGTGGTAGTATTGGCAGCCGCAGCAGCAGCCGCCGCAAGCTTCCGAGCAGTTTTCCGTCTCGGCGCGGGATGAGTGGCACGAGTGGTTTAGCGGCCGTAGAAGAAGTGCCAGCAAGCGCAGCAGAAGAACATGACGAGGACAGCGATGGGAGAGCCAGCGGCTCGCAGCAGCCAGCAGCAGCACAAGGACCGCCGGAGCGGCGGCGCTCTCTGCTTCAGTCGTCGGTGACCACGATGATGTCCCGCTTCTCGCGCTTAGGCATGTCGCCGTCTTCTTTTTCGTCCTCCTATTCGTCTTCTTCTTCTCCGGCGAGCAGCAGTAATCTTTCCGAGCAGCCAACGCCAGCGGCTGCAGGCAGTGGCACTACAGCAAGGGCTCGGAAGTCCGTTGGCTCCACAGACCAGCCCAAGAAGCAAAAACAAAAGAAATGATCGGCTTATCTTACATCTTGAAATTCTGCTGATAGAAACAGTGCGCTGTGAGCAAATTCCACGGACAATTCTTTATCTCGTCTTTTATATTTCGTTTGTATATTGAATATTTATGATAATTTCCAATCGCCGAAGTGCCAATGCCTATTCCAATTTTAGAACACAACTTCGTTGTTTCCTAGCACGATGTAAGACCTGCGGTTCAAGAGAAATATCCCATTGTTGCTATTGCTTAATGTTTCGGGTTCAATTTTAACGGCCATTCCCATTTCATTTCATTGCGGCTGCTGTAGTGATATGAGGCGCCCAGATGTGTGCGGCTTGTGTTATTGGTGAGCACCATCCCAACCAAACAACTGCACAAGCACCATAAGCATCACGCAATCGCGCTGTCGTGGACATAGGTACCTGATCCCCATTCAATTGTTAATGGCTTCTATTCTATTCTTCAAATGGAAGTAGTACAGCTGAATGTCTTGCCACACCATCCACTTATCGCTTTTTCCTGCCTTTGATTGTCCTCATGGTAATCACAGGTCGATTCGAAATCCCCAACGCAGAGAGCGGTGGGACCTGGTGGCCTACGTCATCGTCGGTTTCGATGCCAATTAATGATTCGATGTCTTTGACCTTTTTGTCCATCCCATCTGCCACTGCGCCGCATGCGTCTTGGCAGTACCTTGTTTGCGGCGATCAAAAAAAAAGAAAGAGAAAGATTCGTGTGAATACAGCTGGACATCAAATCTAAAGCAGACAAACTTGTATGAAAAGTAGAACACTGTATGTTATCTGAAGACATATTCAAGCAAAGTATTCTGAACGATATTACACCGCCCTTTTCTCAATCTTTGATGTAGAATAAGAAAATAACTAAGCAAAAGCGAAACATCATCTCACCGTTTTCGCTTACTCCAAGCATCGCGATACAACATGAATTGCTTCCGTTGCTTATCTTTCTGGGCTGGTGTCAAAGCAACGCTAGACGATTTCAAGGTCGATACCTTCGCTGTGAGAGCATCACGCCTAAGGAAAAAATGGTGAATACGGAGTGATATGATGGAGTCGTGCTCACGTCTCTAAGAGTAAAAATGCAATGAAAGAATCACCTCTATATATTTGCGACTCTACGTTACTGTTCGCATACAGTCTTCAATGACTTCGCCTTCAGCACTTTTTGTACGTAGATTGTTATATTCACCTGTCAACAAGTTCTTGAATGGCGCCTGGAAGGTCTGCATCGGTTGGCTTCGCTTCAAGGTTGCGCATTTCCTTTGCTAGGGCACCATGCTCTTCCTTTAGCTTAGCAAGCGCTTCATTCTGCTCTTCCACTTTCTTGGTCAGCTTAATCAAATCAAGGCCTTTGGTTCTAAATTGATTCTGTGACAGAAAGAAATCCCAAGAAATGATTCACAGTTTTAAGCGTATAATTTACCGAGAGTAAGGTGAATAGGAATACGTACGCTACGAAGTGTTTTTTTTCATGTATACCGATACAAAATTGTTTGCTGACCTGATTAAACCAGTAGACTTTACCAGTCTTGCCTGTTACACTCAGTTCGCCACTCTTGGCGAGTTCTTCTAAGGAATTCTGCACGATGCCCTTGGGAATTTTGTGGCTGGTCCAGCCTTCCACGGAAGTTACATTCCCTGGCCTGTGCAATAGAAACAATGAGCAAGAAAGTAAAGGAACAATACGAGGAGTACATCACAGTCAGACAAATCCGCTGAATTCTCGAAAGGTGAAAGCAGAGGCATCGAGCTCTAAACGCGCATACGCCAAACCTCTCGTCAAGCAGGAAGCTAAGCCTAACTTTTACGGAAACTATTGCACAAGTATTAGAAGATTTGCTGTCCAACTCTAAACACCAGAGGAACAATTATAATAATAAGCTTACCGATTTATGTTGTACATCACTGCCAAAATCTTGGAAGCAGGTCCGTCGCCGCGCATTTTTGCTTTGAGCTCGTTGCTCACTGTCTTTTTTTTCTTCTTTTTCTTTTCTTCGCCGCCCTCGCTAGCTCCACCTGGACCAGTCTCGCCGCCGCTACCATTTTCTGTCTTATCGTCGCCTCTTTCGCCACTTCCGTTTGTGTTCTCTTCTTCTTCAGGTTCCGGCTCTGTGTGTGCGACGTCATCGTCATTGGTGACGGCAGGAGCCTTCGGGATGTTTTTCGTGGACCTCGCAGATGAAGGCCCGGCAGAAGTGGTGCTGCTACTACTGTTCCCACAATTACTTCCTCTGACATTATTACTGCTGCTACTGCTACTGTTACTGCTGCCTTCTTCTAGGCTATGTTCTGAGGGGCTAGGAGCTGCCACTCTCTTCGTCTTTTTAGCAGGTTCAGAAGGCGGATTGGCCTTGCGCTTGGGCGCAGGCGTCGACTTGCGCGCAGAAGCTTTTTCAGAGTCCGAATCGGATGAGTTTTCAACAATGTCACCTCTAGAGGCTTCGTCGGCCTCTTCTAAAGCCTCTTCTTCCTCTTCGGCTTCCTCTTCATCATCATCTTCTTCCTCATCGTCTTCCTCTTCATCAGCCTCTTCTTCGTAATCTTCCGAGCTTTCGCTCTGATCAGATTCGCTATCAGAATCGACTACTTTCTTCGTCTTTTTGGCTGCGGTTGCGCGCTTGGGAGGCATGCTCTCAAGTTTGAGCAGTCAAGACTTGCGCAACTTCAGGGAGTCTTGTGATGTGGGAAGCTATGTTTTGAAAAAACAAAACAAAAAGCACGATACGATAGAAAGCAAGAAAGTTGACTCATCACTACGATGAAGGTTACAATTTAATAGTATCGGTCTGTTCCTTCACAAAAAAAGAACTCCGATTTGTCGCTGATTGTCCAGAAATCCGGTCTTGCATCGAAAATGGTGCGTTCCACGCTCCCACAGTGCTCTGCTTTTGCGGCGAGACCTGCGAAATATAAAGCACACCATTGCCTTCTCATGAATGCGGAGGCTATGTACGCCACGGTTGTGCACCGGTCGCGTGTCGAGCGTTCTTTTGTGATTTTTCATGAAGCTTCCCCTGGATGATGCGTAGCGTGCTACTGCCGACGCGCGGCGCAATACACCTGGGCGCACCTTTCCTAGGAATATTAGCACTCTGCATGCTTCTTTATTGCTAGGAATTCCACGAGTCTCGACCAACTTAGTTTTTTTTACATCTAATCCCTCTCATGTTCTTCGGCCTCATTTCGTGTCGTCTGCATTGCTCAGGGCTCCTTCAAGACTTTCCGCACTAAGCAGATCCTCGCGGTGAAGCAAAAGCAGAACCGGCCTGTGCCTCAATGGATCCGGTTGCGCACTGGCAACACTATCCGCTGGAACTCAAAGCGCCGCCACTGGCGCCGCACCAAGCTGGGCATCTAAAGTGCCGTTAAGGAGCCCGGTGCTGGAAGCTTTGGGTCGAATGAGGATAGATGGTGCATCAGATGCCTAGGTGCTGTCGTTAGAGCCCAGGGATTTGCCAGGCCATCCCTCTCGTTTTGGAGCTGATGGATTTAGTTGGCAGCGTGCGTTTGGTCGAGGATGCCGCTGTTGTGTGAGAGAGTTGTTGAGCTGGTGTGAGAGGGTACAGTGCGAAGCGAGGCTTTGAGTGCACCTCTCGCGAGAAACGGCGCTGTGTAGTCGGGGTCATTTGTTTCGGTCTATTATGGAGCTAAAATCCCGTGTACACATGCCATCTTGAACCCGGAAGGCACTGTAGGAGGGAGTTAGACAAAATTCGAAGAGACGACTAGGAACTCTAAATCTTTATTCTATATTACATATTAGACTATATTGATTAAATATTAAATACCCTGATGCGTATACGCGGAGCAGAGCAAAGATGGAAGAAGGCATAGGCGAGGAAGCCTAACTTTCACTTCGAGGTTGATCTTAAATACCAATTCGCTTAAATTTATATTTCTAGTTTTTTTTAATTTTCTAGTTTTCTAGCTCGTAGCTCGTGACTAGTGACCAAGTCCAGATCAAAATATTCAGCAGAGGAAGAGACAAGACGGAAGAAAGTCAATGCATTTAAACACAAAAGAAAAGGCCGCTCGCGGAATGGAGCCGAAAAGAAAGAAGGGCGCTCAAGAAAGACCTAACAGCAACGTCCCTTGGCTGGTTCGGCTTCGGCTGGCTGCGGTGACAGTGTAATGTCGACCAAGTTAGGGTTCGGGGCGCCGCCAGTGCCATTGTCCAGGCCAGGCAACGCCGTGGCCAACCGCCGAAACAGCAGCTTAATGTTGAAGTTTCCTTTCGCGCTGGTTTCCACGAACATGACCCCTTCTTCGGTGGCTTTGTTTTCGCCTTCTTCAATCGACACTTGTCTTCGGTCCGACAAGTCCGTTTTGTTTCCCACCAGCATTATCACCACGTCATTACCACGCTCTGACCGCACTTCGTCAATCCACTGCACAAGCAAAGCCAAGGAGACCGCACGTGCACATAGTTGCAATGGCAGTGTCGGCAGCGATTAGGTTTCCAGTCAGTGAATTAGAGGTGCCACATGCATTCAGAAAAAAAAAACGAGCTAGCACGCAACGCACTCGAGAGCGACACGAATAAGCATAGCAAGGCGTTCAGCTTTACTTTTTACCTTTGACGAATTTAGAAAGGAAGCGCGATCCGTGATGTCGTAGACAATCACTGCTACGGACGAATCACGAATGTAGGACGGAATGAGACTCCGAAACCGTTCTTGCCCTGCGGTATCCCACAGCTGCAGCCGCACTGTTCGATCTTCCAGGTACATAGTCTTCGACAAAAAGTCAATGCCAATCGTCGCCTATGCATGCAATTGTTCGTCGGTGGCAAGAAATAGTAGACACCTAAGCTTAGTGTTAGCTTTAGCTCCTCGCCTGCATCTAGCATGCATTAAACTTGGGAGTGGAGTAGACAAAGAAGCTTTCTCGTGTGCTACAAACGGGAATTCGATCCAGGGAGCGAGCAACAGTTACTCGCAGGAAGATGCCGCACCTGATATGCTTTGTCGAACTGATCGTACATGAAGCGCGTGATAATGGACGTCTTTCCCACGCTCTGTAAGTTATTGTTAGAGGCAGGCAAAATGCAGGTGAAGAGGACTAGGATAACTTTAGAGTGCTAAGGGTTCAATAAGCCCGCGAAAAAGAAAAAATCGATGTTGCACCTGATCACCAAGGAAGACCAGTTTGTACTTTGCCAGCGGTGCAATTTGAGGAACCGAAGCCGCAGCCCCATTGGCGCCCTGAGCGTCGGCCATATATCCCCCTGCTAACACGGAAGCGAAATACGTTAGTCCTGAGGCAGAGTTTCTCGAAAGAAAGGCATGCTGAAGCAGCGATAGTAGAAGCAATTGTAGAGTGGGCTTAAGAACTTCACTGAGGCTGACACTGCTCTGGCTCACTTGGCTGCTTTCTTCTCCCGCTGCACGAAGGTAGGCTGAGATGCTCTGGCTCTATTTCGTGGGCCTCGATTTATTTGGGACAACGGGACAACGTACGAAGTTTGAGTGCACATGTATTGTATTAGAGCAACATCCCTACAGCAGTACGTACGTACAGTATTGTTGCCCACACGCCCACACGCCCACTGACACACTCACACACACCTCACACACACCGCCAGCTAAATAATTTGGTTCGGGGCCGTGCCAAATAGCCAAATGCGGCGCGTGCGGACGGCCGAGGGGCCAGCAACAGGCTCTGGACTAGGAGTCGCGCACGCCGACGAAGACCTCGAAGTGCCGTCGAAGGAGGTGGCATCTAATGTCATTGAAGACGACGATAGTTCCAAATCGATGCGATCCGATGCTAAGCGCCTCCAGCGAAGCCAGTAAGTGCTCTGCTACAGTAGCTTTCCAACAATGATCCTCTAGAATTGAACCCAAGCAGCTATGCACTCCAACGATTTTTCCATGAATCAACCAGACTTCATCCTTTCATCTTAGTATTGATTGTTTAACTAACCCATACGAATGGTTCGGGTTCGGGGAATGCTAGAAAAGCGACGAGAATGCTGCTGTGGGTGCTTCTGCTCCTAGCGGGCCTAGCTTTCCTCGGCTACAATCACGAAGCAGGCTTGAGGGCGCTTGGTTGGCGGCGTCCAGATCGTGTTGCTCTCTTAACTGTGGCGTCGCACACTACGCGCTTCACGGAAGGCGCGGATTCTGAAAGCGGTCCGTTCATGCAAAGATATATTATGGTTCCTGATGAATGGGTGTAGCTGCGTGCGTGCTCAGCATTTTCTATCCTTCCAATTTCTGTATCATTATGTTCGGTTTCATATCGAACTCGTGCTTACGGCTATTGTGTGCAAACATCATCTTGTGTCTCGTGAACACCCTCCTGTCATCAGAGTACGGTTCTTCGAAGACGGCCTTTTCATACCCTTTCTCCATCGACAACAAAGCCCGATACTGCGCGCTGCACCAATACGACTTGAACGTTGACTTGCACACCAGCGGCTTTACCATGGACGGCGACGCGAGTGAAGGCAGTAGCAGCAGTTCTGCCCATGATGCATCGTGGCGGCACGCGACACGGTCTAGCCGTTTCCGAAAGTTGCAGCTGATTCGTGAAATGTGGGACGCTTATGATTGGTTGGTGTGGATGGACTTGGATGCGCTCTTTGTGGACCCCCACACGGACGTCCTGGACTTACTCGATAAGGTTCGATGCCATGTTCGCATTCTGAATTCTGTTGCCCATCTCAGGTGTACACTCCATTGAGCAGAAATTCCCGTTTGCCTTCTTTTATTTTTGAATCATTTGCTTCCTCCTCTTCCCATCTATCTCCACCGACCTACGATTTCCTCACCTCCATGAACCCTCATATCTGCCTTTTTTTCTCGTCAATCCACAGTCGGCCGACTTGCATTTCACGCTTGAAGACGCCTCCGGCAGTGGCCACGGCCCCGGCGAATCCCGCGTTAACACCGGTTTTTTCGCGGTCCGCACCACGCCGTTCGCGCGGGATTTCTTCGAGCGCGCGTGGGCGGTGAACGATTGCGGGCGGGGCCAGAGCGACCAGCGGAGCATCAACTTTGTCCTGGGGCGCACTAACGGAGACGACCAAGACTGCACCGCCGATGGTGCGGTGGCGGAATGGCTCGCTCTAGCGACGCGCCACGGTGGCCACGCTACAGCCACCAGCAAGGTTGGTGATTCATTGGAGATTAGATGGAGCTTGTTGGTTGTTTGAGGAATTCTTCGTTTGACTTTGCGTGAACTCGCATTTCTGTGCAATCACTCTCTCACTCTCGATCTTTCTTAAAAGGTGCGCTACTACAAGAAGCCGTTGCTGAATGCGTTCCCACGCCGCGTGGACCGCTACCTGGTGCCCGTAGAAGGCTACAGCTTGCCGGCCAAAGAAGGCGACGAGCAGGCGGTGAGCTGTCTTAAAGATAACCGCGCGCACACGCCCTCTCGTTCGTCTGTTCTGTGTTTTTACTCAAGTTGAACCCTCGATGTGCTTGTGCTTAAGCATCGCGTGCAGTTTCACCTAGTTCCCGAAGTTCATGATGAATAGCCGTCTGGTGCAATGACAAGACCCGTTGGAAACATGAGTAGGAAAATAGAAACAGCGGTCTTAACTTTGCTCCTGTGCCTTTGCAACTTGCTCTCGCCCACCCACAGGTCAGTTTAGTAGTACATTTCGCGGGGCAGTACGGCGGGGCGCGCGCTTCCGACGGCAAGCTTCCCAACGGGATGCTGGTGCAATACTTGCACTTGCTGTCGCACTACCACGGGGCCTTTCTCGACCGACTCGCGGCGCTAGAAGCGAACCAAGCCCTCGCGCTGGCGTCCCCGCACGGAGGGGGCAAAGGGGGCGCCCTACTGAAGGGGGGAAATGTGTTCCACCCGTTTCACGACGACGAGCACGCCAAGCGCAGCGGCCTGCGCGCTGGCGGTGGAAGCGGAGCGAAGCCTCTGAACGCGCGGGTGTTTGGCGGGGGGCGGCTAGCATCGTCGTCGTCGTCTTCGAGCAGCAGCAGTGGCAAAGGAGCACCCTCTTCCGAAGGCCCCAAGGTGGGCAAGGCACCTTCTCTGCTGAGGACTTCACACTGGTTTCGTCTGTCCACAGATCCGAAGTCGTTTTTTTTTTGGCAACTTCCATGTCTATTTCGTATGTGCATGCTCGCACTTCCCTGCATTTTCTTTTCTTTTTTTCAAATGGGTCAATGAAATTATCCTCCGTCTCTTCACTTGCTTACCCTTCACCGCACGATGTTCTAGATGCTGCAAGACGCAATGGTGGACCACGCGCACGAATGGGCTCGCCCCACCCATGAAGCCAAAGACCGAGTGAACGCGCTCGAAGACCAGCTGTACCGGTGCGTGTTTGCACGAAACTAATATACGTATATCTATGTACCGCAAATACGTGTGTGCTGACATGATAGTGACTTCTACGATTCAGCCTGCATGCAGCCACCACCACCACAGCTGTCCCTCTTCTCTCTCACACACAGCTGTTCCCGTTCCCGTGCACCACTCTCAATTATGGTGTGGGTGGTGCATGCATGCATCTATACAGGGAGTGTTTGTCGAAATTGGTGCATTACGTGGACGTGGAAGAGCCAGAAACGGGCCTCAAATACAAAGCCCCGCCGAAATTACCGAAACCCGAGCCCAAGGGGATCAGCCAGCAGGTAAACGTGCGATTGGTAGGATGACACCCAAGTGCTTATTGATTCGCTGGTTGGAAATCGACAAGGATGAGAATCAGGAAATAAGTACAGCTGAAGCGTTCATACTACCGCCGTGGCAAAGCGAAAGGAGATTTGCTTTGCCTACCTTTCCATCGCTTTCATTTGTCTCTTGCCGTAGTATTTTCTTTCTAGACGCCTCAATTGTTCTCTACCTCACACTTGTTCTCCTTCTTATCTTTTCCCTCAGGCTTACGCGAAGCAGTTAGCCACCAACTTAGACCCTTCTACGGGGGAAGCCCGCGTGAACCTCGCGAAAAGCTGCGACGCCATCGCCACGCTCAGCATGGCCAAGCAACACTTGGCGGGTCTGCTGCCCTCGGACGAGTCCCGCGCCCACCCGCGGTGGCCTTCCAGCCTCCTCTGTGCTGCGCCCTCCTCTGCGGGTGAATTGGCATCTCGCTTGAACACGACGCGGCTGTGGCTGGAGCTTCGCAAACCTTCCACTTTGCACCAGCTTCAGTTTGGCGCTCCTTTCATCGAAGACGACGAATTCAGCGCTCTGAATGGCCTAGACGGCGACAGCAGCGGCAGCGGCAGCGGTGGCGGCAGTAACAGTGAAGACGGCCACGACAACAACGGCTTGCCTCTGGGACCTTCTCTGTACGGGTCCGTAGACGTCTCGGCAGCAGTGCTCGAGTTCGAAGGCGAAGAAGGCTGGGGGCCCGGCAGCGGTGCCTCCTTTTCGGGGGTGGAAAAGAATGGTGACGGTGCTGCAGGCGAGCACGACGACCACGTGGGCGACCCAGCCCACTCCTTAGACGGCCCGGACGGCCGCGGCGGGGGTGCTTTGACCGACACCTTGCTGCTCGCGGTGGCCGAATGCGCGTTTTTGGACCCCAGTGATGGCGTGGTGCTGGAGAACACCTTCGCGTATTCGGCGAACCCGGACAAGTGGCTGCCGAGGGCCGCGAAACCCCAGAGCAACTACCATGTGCAAATGCCTCAACGTTCTGGTAAGAGAAATGGGTAACAGAGTGCACGAGATGGGAGGGGGTCTCAGAAGGGGATAAAAGCCAAAAAGTTGCCATTGATGGGACTGGCCGTCTTCTTTGCATTTTCTTCTTCCTTTTCTCCCCCTAGACTATTACTTTTTCAAAACTTGCTTTCTATGTATAGCCCTGTTTGTTTTATTTTAAATAATTCTTACATTTTCCTTTTATTGGGTGTCGGTGTTCGTACGAAATCGCACCAATAGCTGGCTCAGGAGACGGGACGCATCAAGTGCCTGGTGCGTTGTACTTGCCGCCGCTCGCGCCTGAATCGGCCAAACAACTGCTGCGCTGGACTAGCGGCAGTAAAAACTACGGCCACCTGGACGACGACGATGACGACGACGACGACGGCAACCACCTCAGCCACGACAACGATCCCTCCTTCGTGGGCGGTTTAGAGGTCGTCGACCAGCACGGGGCCGCCGGTGCGGAGCTCCTCGGGTTTTGGACGTACACCGCGCCCCTGCTCGTAGCGCTCATGCAACATGTGCCTTCGCACGTGCGGATTGTGCTGCCCCCGCACTCCAACCTGGAGCAGCTGGCCGACGCGCTCACCCTGCTGCATGTGCCTTTGAACCGGGTCCTGGTGAGCAGCTTGCCTCCTCCGCCGCCGTCGTCCGTGCCGCTGGTGCCGCCAGCTGCCTCTTTCGAGCAAACACCTACTACATTGGAGTCTTATCGCGCCGCTGCTGCAAAACTGAAGTCGTCGACATCGTCCCCACCATCGTCATCGCTGTCCTCGGGCTCAACGGTAGTGGCAGGCCTCACAGTTTTGAATCCTGGCTCGGTGGTTTATGCCGACATGCTGGTCTCGGTGCACACCACAATGCGCATGTCAATCGCCGCCTCACAGCAGCTGCACCAGCTTCGCCCTGCGGTGGCGCCTCACGGCCTCGACCAGTACCGGGACCCTACCGACGATTTAGTGGTGTGCCTCGAAGAGAAGCCGCTTGACATCTCCTCTTCTTCTTCGTCTTCTTCGTCTTCAGCGACCACTGGCACGCGGGTCGCTGATTGGTCGAGCCTTCGTGCTGCCCTCTCCGCTGCCCTGCCCTCCGACCTGGTCGTGACGCACACTACTTTCGACCCCGACAGCCACGCAGCGCGCGAGCTGTTCAAACGGGCCAAGCTGATTGTGGTGCCGGCCGGCGTAGTGCCCAGCTTGCTTTTGGCCATGTTCAGTTCGGAGGGGACCCCTGTGCTCGAGCTCGTGGGCTCAACCTCTTCCGACGCCCAACACCACAGCAACGATGGCAGCAGCGGCAGTAATGGCAACACCTACGAAGGCAGCCCCCCAAGTGGGTGGGCTTGGACGAAACAGGCCGCCACTGGACTCGGGCTCGACCGGCATCCGGTGCACGCGACGGGTGTAGACCACCGCGGCCGGAGTTTGTTCGACCCCGAAGCAGTCGCCGCCGCTGCGTACCGCGCGATGAACTACGAGGACCCAAGCGCCGAAGAAGAAGGAGATGGAGAAGAAGGCCACAGCATGGACGACAGGAGGAGCGCGGGAGGCGACGATGCCTCGTTCCGAGACGAGGTGGATGACCTGGGTGGCCGCGGCCAAGATTCAGAAGAAATCGAAGAAGAAGTGGGCGAAGAAGGGCCAGAATTCGGCACGGGAGAGCTGTCGCCGGAATCGCGCGCTTTGATTGAGGAGTTTGGCGTGCCGAGCCAGCGCGTAGAAGTCGGGCTGTGGGACCGGGACCAGCTGGGGGAGCTGCTGCATCGTCTGGGGGACATCAGCGCTGACGCACCCGAAGAGGTTAAGCAAACCTACGCCAGCAAAGGTGGGGCCATGCTCGGGGTTGAATTTGGCGATTTCGCGCAGCAAGTCCTGCGCCGCTGGACGCGTTGCCCTAAATTTACGGTACTGGACCGTTTTGCGGCACCAGTTTCGCCTCCTGCCTCCGCGGGTGGTGGTGGTGGAGGTAGCGACGCCGCAGACGCAGTGGCAGTGGACCAGCTCCATTCGCTCGACCAATCAGCGCAAGCCGCGCGGCTCCAGAAAGTGCGGGACGTGCTCGGGCCGTGGCTGGGTTCCAGTGGCAGCGGAACCGGCGGCGCCCGCGGCGGCGTCGTCAGCCCTGTCTCACCGGTTGGAGAGGCGTCGGTGGCCGCTGCCGCCACCAACACCCTCGCAGACAACAGCCTTTCCTTTGCTTACCTGGACGGGGACCACGACGCCGAAAGCGTGGGCAAGGAACTGGCGGCGCTGTGGCCCAAGCTAGCGCCCGGCGGGATGCTCGCAGGCCACGACTTCACGCGCGCGCACGCTGGGGTGGCTGCTGCCGTGCTGCATTTCGCCCGCCAGGCGGCGGCGGCTACCATGGGGAGCGGAAGCGTGCGCAGCGACGTGACGCTGTTCGTCACCGACGTGCAGAAGCCGAGGCTGGACGTGCGAGGGCTGGAGTTGCCGCCGTGCTGCCCGTCGTGGTACTTGTTCAAGCCGCTCGCTGTTGAAGCTTCTTCTTCTTCTTCAATGGACACCATCGCGCAACGCATTGCCGACGAGCTGAACAGCAGCTAAAGAGCTCGCTACGAGTGATGTACAACCAGGTCCAGTGAGACAGTGGGAGCAGCTGATGTCCTAGTTGGAAGCCCGAACTCTTCAAGTTCAGCCAAATAATTTGTGAGGGATACGAGTTCTGAGATCTACAAAATTTATTTGAGCTGAAACCGGTTTAAGGCACTCCATCGACGGGTGTCTAGTTTCCTGTGGATTCATTTGGTTTCTATTAATCTCCTTCTAAGCACAAGTACCTAGAATGACTCGGAACGAACTCTGGAGCGGATCCCCGGATTCCATCAGCAGATAGCAATAGCAGCAGCGATGAGTTATTTCACTGGTCTGCTTTTTTTGTCTTCATCTATAGAATTGATTCTCCGTTTATTGCTCGCGACGAACTATGCGACAAACCGTTACAAACCCAGTACCCAGTACCCAGTTCAATTATAATTTTATCGAAAAATTAAGAATAAGAATTGATTCAAGGAGCAAGTAGAACCGAACTCTTGTTGTGTCCTGTAGCAGGTCCCCCAGTCCTTCCTCAGCCTTTAAGCCATACCTCATCTATGGCATTATGGCTGAGTGCACTTCCAACATATTCGATGTTTTCTCGATTCAAGAACACACAGCCTTTTTGATGATTTACTGGGACATGATACCTAGTCAGGCCTACTTTACACTTATATTTCCCAAAGACGAAGTAGCAAGGTAGAAATGATTTAGCGGATTGAATTGCTCAATACTGGCACAGAGAGGGCGCTTTACTCAATTAGACCTGTGGCTTGTTCTGGAGAAGCTTCAGGGCAATTGGAAAATGAATAATAAATGAACATTGCGTAATGTTAGAGAATTTTTCTATGTAGGTTTCTAAAAACTCAGACCAGACTTGTTTGGAGAAAACAGGTGGAGTATGAAGCTATTGAGCAGCTCGAGGAGGAAGATACAACAAGACTTCGCGCATTCATGCCTCTTTTGAAGCTTATGTTTACAGTACTAGCTGCGGAAGCCATTTCCTTGTCTGTCTTTGACTTCAAGAAATTGATCGTCGCTCCTCTTGACCAGCCTGATGCTCGAAGCTACTATACTGACGACGTTGGCTCGGGCTCCGATGGACCGGATTTGACTTGTGTATCATCTGGATGTGTATGACAACGGCGATCTCATGAATGATAAGTGGCTTCTCTTCATCCAATCTAACAAAGACTTTAGTCTCAAGTTTACGAGAAACACCTGCTGTAGAGGCAAAGAGTTCAGGTCTCATCAAACGAAATAGTTCAGAGGAGCACATGAAAGTTTGAGTCAAAGACTGCTGGCGCATATGCAGATATGCAGCTCAAGTGCATTCTACATGTGCCTCCGTGACTGCTGAGTACTTGTCTTTCTTTGATGGGAGAGTATTAACTAGACAAGATTTGCTGACGAAAGAACAAAAAGACGAACGAATTCCGTGCAGCGTAACAAATGAATGCGCCTTAGATTTAGTTTGCGCTGCTTTGCTTTTCTTCTCTACCTGTTAGTCTTCTAATTCCGGCCCTTCGGGACCTGTCTTTAAAAAAAATAGCTGCGTGCAACGCTGGTTTATTTATTATTCTATTTCGCCAGTGACATCTCCGCGGAACCCTTTTTCAGGATGTAGGATACCAGAAAGCAAGCTGTTGATCAAGCAGTCGCCCTCCAGCTTCAGCACGAATGGAGACACCCGCGACCCGAAGGCAGGTTCGATCGCTCACTTTACACGTTTGCAGCACGCAGCTATGTTGAGGCATGAATTTTACTTACTTAGTTATTCACTACAGTGGTCGGTCTTGTCTGTATGTTAGTACTTAACTGTATAGATTAGATCAGGTTCCGAGAAGTACCTGAGAGAGGCAAATGAGTTCGGGTCGTTGTTACAAGTACGTCGTAGAAAATGGATGGATCTAGTAAGTAATTGCTGATGTGTAATTGATTCCGAAGTGGCCAGCATACTTACAAAAAGATAGTTCAGAGAAGCTGCACATGAGAGTTTTGAGTCCAAGAAGAGAATGGACGAACGATACATGCAAATATTATTGCGCAAAGCAGAAGGCAAAAACGAAAAAACTACAGCACCCAGGCTTCGCGCGTCCTCCCGGACCGCACTACTGACTGAGCCGGCAGATGCTTAACTTCGCTGATCGAACGGGATGTGGTATTCTCATCAGCGAATGGCCGTAGGTACCCATGCGCGAAATCTTACATATATATACTAAACATTGCACTTATGATCCTTCTCCCTTCTTGTTTGCGCCCATCTCGATGCCCCTGCAGTAGAAATATCCTCATTCCCTTTTGTTCCTCTAAATGGCAAAAAAACTTCATGGAGCGAGCTAGGAATGCCTCATCTCTCTTCGTTCTCTCAGAGTTAGCCGGCTGAAAGGGCCATCTCCGGGATTACAGTGCAACATATAGTACATGTTGAAATCCATTCAAGTAGGTACGTATGCTCGGGCGGCTACGAAGGTAGCGATATCGCTCCAAGGTAGCCCATCCGAATGTTACAGAAATCAATGCCACAGGCCGAAGTGAATGTGCATATATCGCGCGCAAGTCGCGGTTAGGGATGTTTCAAGATGGACTTCTGTTTCAAGTTTACGAGAAGTGCCTGCTCTTGAGGCAAATGACGACTTCAGGTCTCTTTCAAAAAGATAGTTCAGAGAAGCTGCACATGAGAGTTGAGCCCAACGAGATAATGGATGAAAGCTACATGCAATTACTATTGCGCAAAGCAGAAGGCAAAAACGAAAAAACTACAGCACCCAGGCTTCGCGCGTCCTCCCGGACCGCACTACTGACTGAGCCGGCAGATGCTTAACT
>Ga0307979_1000731_pt1 | contig 22923 bp, 20 predicted proteins | sample OrgLakmetage1058_FD_201833 | JGI IMG/M metagenome (GOLD analysis project Ga0307979, IMG submission 201833) | Saline water microbial communities from Organic Lake, Antarctica - #1058 | ecosystem: Environmental > Aquatic > Non-marine Saline and Alkaline > Saline | place: Antarctica: Organic Lake...
TCGTAGCTCCTTTAAAAAAAATCATCTTTAGGAGCTCTTTTTAGGGGCTTATACGGGCCGATTTCAATGAAACCTCGTCTGTTTGGCTCTTTCCAACCCCCAAAGAGACCATTAAAGAAATAAAAATGTGAATCGGAGGTGGTTGAAAAATTGAGATTTTGGGTCCGGTGGGCCTACCCTCAGAGATCCGGGGCCGAAGTGTCGCAATGCACAAGGGGGCTTCTCTTTAGGAGTGCCCTAGACCAGACACAGATTTCTATGTCCTTGTGCATGTGCAACTTGTGCTAGCTTTCAAGTTCTGCGGCCTTTCAGAGCCTCTGTGTCGGATTTAAGAAATGTAGGGTAATCTGCATGCTTGCTACTAAGAGCTCAATCGAAAGTCCTCTTCCGAATTCCCCTTCTTCTGCGGACTTTCTTATAAAAAGTAGTCCCGACACGGCCATTAAAAACGAGTTGTGCAAAGACTTCTCGCCATTTACTACAATTCGCCATCTTGCGTAGCAGCCGCGTAGCTCTCTGCGCTCGACCCAAGAACTGCTTCGCGAGCTGAGCTCGGGAATTCTACGCCAGTCAAGCCGTCGAATTGCGCCTGGTCCTCTAGGGTGGCCGACACCACAGTGGCAAGCACCGGCAGCACCCCATCCAAAAACACCTTGGAAGCAAAAGTGGGCATGGCAGAACATACTCAGGATTTTCAACAGTTGACAGGGAAGCGCAACGTAGGCAACAGTAATACTCACACGACAGAACATTAAATGATTTCCTTTGCTTTCTTTCTTTTCTTTTTTTTAATAAGGGATAATGGAGGTAGTGGCAATTTAGATATTCAACAATCTACATGTTCCTTTTACCGAGCCGTCCTGAAAGAATTTCGCTTGACGCATTTCGTAGTAACCGGGGCTGTCAGGTTTGGGTGAAAATTGCACGGTGCGGGGCAGCGGCGGCGGGATTTTGAGGGCTCCAGCAACGTCATAAGATGAGCACAGCGCAAAGGCCATCATCGCGTTCTGACGCACGCATGTACACGTTTTTTATTGAATACCACAGGCGTTGCAAAAACAAACAACATGGACGTAACGCTGAGACGACAGAAATGCAACTCGTGACTACTTCCTGTTAATCTGTTCTAAATCAAAGAGTTTAAGAAATAGCACCCTTCCCTGTACCCACGCAGACACCACCCATCCTTGTAAACATCAACAACCAACACCTGAGGAATGCTGCCAGCGCTGAGGTAAGACAAGTAGGCGTCAGATCGTTCGGTGATTTGATCTGGCTCAAAGAAGGATACTACAACCTGAGAAACAAAGGAGAAGAAGATGCAGCAGTGGACCTTGAAGAACGGAAAAAATGTTCGAAGCAAATCTCGTTTGTAGATAATAACGCAAACCGTATTCTGTCATCTCGGCTCGAACTCATGCATGCTAGGCATGGCAGACACGACGTAGGAAGTTCAGTTCGAAATACACTTACACCATCTAGACTATAGGTCGCTCTCCCAGCGGATGTCTACAGGGTAACAGCTAAGGAGATGAAGCACGCAACAGGACACTTACCGACATTTCATCCTTTTTGAGCTGGGCCGTTAGGAAGCGGTCTAATTCAGCCAAGCTCAACACCTGCAGGGAAAAGAACAAAAAACAAAGACACACCACATGTAATCGCGGGGTTTGAAATCATGCGACCGGATATCAACAAATATATTGATACAATCTAGCTGCTATAGCAATGAAATTTGAAGCACCTGTGTCCGAGGCTTGAAGTTTAAGCTATCTTTCTGCATCTGTCACACGCCAGCAACGAAGTAAGTCGCGGGAATTATTTAGCATCAAGCGATTCGGCCTAAGGCCAGCACAGAGAAAACGCTATACATGTGCCGCCGTTATTTCTTAGTGAGTACCATAGAAAAGCAGTACACTATTTATCACATCCTATGCTCCACTACTATAGAATCATCGCGAGAATCTTGATGTGAATACGGGCACGGCACCTCACTGTCGTCCTCTTGAGGACTGTCCCACGTGATTCCCGTGGTGATCTTCATCCCACGAGCAGTCTTCTGCTCGCTAGGGTCTTCCGCACTCCCATCAGATTGCGCAAAGGCAAGTGAAACCACTAAAATGGCGACGAGGCCTAGGCGGACGGCAGTGAAGACCATTTTGGGATTCGTGGAACTTGTAACCGTTCACCGTTCACTCGTTCACTTGCACTCGCACGAGTGGATGAGTGGATAGTTAGACTCCACCAAAAATATGCCGGATTTGATTTATGGTATGTCAGGGCACCAAATTCCGCATTTTTGAGTGGCAGGTTAACCGTTGCTATCCACCACCCACCACCAAAACAAATCCGACTTTTTACCGGCAATATTTCACTTTTCAAAGCATTCTCTTCAGACGTTGTCATAAAGGGAACCTGTGTGCTTACATCCTCGAAGCGCTCCAACCTACCCTTCAAAGCCTGATAGTTGCTTCTTGCAACCTTCGTGCATGCCCAGTGACTCCGAGCAGCGGATTGGACGAAACAGCTCTCATTCGTCGCGTAGTTCCAGAGAGCTCACCACAGGTGCAACAAGGCGCAAACGCAAGTCGAATCCAACAACACCCTCGATGCCAGGCAACGGCCACCGACCTGGAAAGATCAACACTACGGGGGTAAAAGTGGCACGCGAAGATGCTTTGCCCCGAGACGTCACGCCACCACCGCCACCACCGCCACCGGTGGCAGAGGCACCAGCGCCAGCACCGACTGAAGCAGCTGCGCCAGCCCACGCTGCTTCTAATGCTCCTGCGCTCAAGGCACCGCCAGCGCCTGGTGGATCAGAGTCGATTCGCGTGGTGGTTCGCATTCGGCCTCTGAACAAAAAGGAGCTGGCCAATGGCGAAGATGGTGCTATTGTAAGTCGAAGCATTTTCCGACACTGTAGCTTCCTCGCTCATTTTTCAACAACTTTTAAAAATCCCGAAAGGCACTATGTTTAGGATGGCAAAACGATAGTGGTTCAGAACACGTCGACACCTTTTATAAGACATGAATGCTTTACCAATAACATCTTGTCCTCTTCTGTGCCTCTTGACCCATCTCTTTATGATCCCTCGTGTGTTTCCTGCTGTTGCTAGGGCGTGGACGAAGAGCGCTCTGAAGTCGTCGTGCCTGGAGTCGCGAACCCTTTCACGTTCGACTGCGTCTTTGACGGCGGCACTTCCCAGCAGAAAGTGTACGAAAGCTGCGCAGCGGACGTGGTGGCTGGCTGCCTCACTGGCTTCAACGGTAATTAAACTGAGGAACGAATGGAAAGAGGCTGTGCATGCACACAAGTGTATCGCTATATTTATGATACCATCCTTCCTCTTGCTCCGATAAGCAATCCATACACACACCCGTGCCTTAAACTATGTCGAAATGGGCCCCTTCCCGCCTTCGCTCTTTTTCTTTTGAATTGTTACCACGATCCTTCTTACCGTCTAATCCCTGCGTGCCTCGCCCTGCACACACGCATTTTGCACAGGTACTATATTCGCGTACGGGCAGACGGGTTCGGGGAAGACCTGGACGATGCAAGGAATCGACCAAGAACCGGGAATCATTCCTCGGGCGTTCCAGCACTTGTTTTGGGCGCTGGGGGAAGCCCACAAGCAAAACCCCAAAGAAACTCTGATGGTGCGGTGCTCCTACTTGGAGGTCTACAACGAGATGGTGCGCGATTTGCTGACCTCCAAACCAGCCCCCGCGGGGGGCTTGCCTTGCAAGGAGGACGTCGCCGCGGGGCGGTTCTTCGTGAAGGATCTAACGGACAAAGTGGTTGACAACGAGCACCAAATGGCGGCGGTAGTGACCGAGGGCATGGCCCGTCGAGCGGTTGGGAAGACCGACATGAACGCGGAGTCGAGCCGCTCCCACTCCATTTTCACTGTGGTAAGTGTGGGACAAGGAGCTAAAAAAAGCACACAAAGACAGTATACTGCACGTAGCCACGAAGATCTCAGGATATTTGTAGTGCGATGCATTTCTCACCTATCTTTCTTTCTTGCTGAGCTTGACTCTTGCACAATTCTTGTATGTAGCTCCATCACCATCCTATCTGTTTCTAGGTGGTAGAGCGCGACGGCGCTGGTACAGCGGCGGCTGCAGGCAGCAAATCTTTCACTGCAGGCAAGTTGAACTTGGTGGATTTGGCGGGCAGCGAGCGAGGTGCCAAGACAGGAGCGGTGGGGACCGCGGCGAAAGAAGGCTCGGCCATCAACAAGTCCCTCGCGAGTTTGGGTGACGTCATCAGCGCCCTGGAGGTACTGCACCACATATATCATACTAGGAAGGAAGCGTGAAAGGGACCACTTGAGCACATGCACAACATGAAGAATAGCCCTAGGTCTAATTCACACGAAAATGAGAATTTTTGATTGCCTTTGTCTTGGATCTTATGTGTTCTTGGGCGGTGGAAATGGCTTCATTTGTTGATAACATGTGATGCATATTCATACTATTCAGGTACGAGCGAAGCACGAGGCCGCTGGCAAGACCAAAAAGGTACATGTGCCCTACCGCGACAGCGTGCTCACCAAGCTGCTGGCGGGCTCCCTGGGTGGCAACTCGCGGACGTGCATGGTCGCGAACTGGTACGTTCGCGCGAGTGTATCGAGATTGAGAGAGAGTGTTGAGAAAGTAATTCATGTATTATTTCGAGGACCTGTATCTTCAACGCGGGTCTCTTTGTTTTTCTTTGGCTACGCGCCGTTTCACTTTCTTCCTTTTTATAATCTCTCTCTCTCTCTTTTCCCCTTTAACAACAACAACCTCAACGGTGGCAACAATACCAGTGGCCCCGCCCCTTCCAACACCTCCGAAACGTCCTCCACCCTGCGCTTCGCGGCGCGCGTGAAGTCGGTCAAGAACAAGCCGGTGGTGGTGACCGACCCCAAGGACGCCAAATTGAAAGAAATGAGCGAAGAAATTGAGCGGCTCAAGTCGATGATTGCCGAACAAAAGGCTGCGTTCGAGAAAGCATCCGCCTCGCAGGAAGCCCGCTTAGCGAAAGAAGCGAAACAAGAGGAAGAAAAGCGGCACGCGGTCGTGGAGAAGTCCATCGAAAAAGAAGTCGAAGAGGCCATCGCGGTGGAAAAAGCCCGATTAGCAGCAGAGCAAGCCCTCGAGGACCGCCGAATCGCTAAACGAGAAGCCGAAGAAAAAGCCCGAGCCGAGGCCGAAGAAGCCGCGGCGTTAGCTGCAGAAGCTGCGGCTTTAAAAGCCGAAGAAAAAGCGGCCGAAGAGGCTGCCCGAGAAGAAGAGCGGCAGCAGCGGCTCGCGGAGAAAGAGGCGTTGGCGCAGCAAGAAGCCGTGGACAGAGCCGCGATTGAGCGGGCCAAAGCGGAAGAGGCCGCAGCGCGAGCCGCAGAGCAAGCTGCACTCGCCAATGCGGCAGCCGAAGAGAAGGCGGCCATCAAAGCAGAGCAAGAATTGGCCCGGAAAGAGCGGGCGCTGCAGCTGAAGCTCTCGGAGCAAGCTGCGAAAGCCGCGAAAATCGCCGCCCAAGACCAGGCCAAAAAAGACCGAGCCGCGGCCAAAGAAGCTGCCAACCAGGCGAAAGCCGCGGCCAAGGAGGAGCGCCAGCGGGCCAAAGTGGCCGAAGCCGAAGCTCGGGCGGCCAAAAAGAAACAGCAAGCTCTGGAGCTGGAAGAAGAGAAGAAGCGGGCGCGGCTAGCCCGCGAAGAAGAGCTGAAAGTGAAACGCATGGAAGCCGAGGAAAAAGCCCGGCAGCACGCCGAAGAAGAAGAAAAGAAGCGTTTGGCCCGGGAAGAAGCGGAGAGGGCTACCGCGGCGAAAGCAGCTGCCGAGAAAGCAGCTGCCCGTGCCAAAGCTGCCGAAGACGCCAAGGCCAAGCTCGGGGAAGGTGGCGGCAATATGCGCATGTTAGGCGGCGCGGACAAGCACCGGAGTCAGTCCATGGCGATGGCAGCAGCCGCCAGTTTTGCCGAACACCAACGGCTCGCGGAAGTGGCAAAAGCGGGGGTCACCACCGAAGTACTTGACGCGCTCTGGGAGCATGGCAATGAGGCTGGAGGAGATGGTCAGGGAGGTGGCAACAGCGGCGGTGGCGATGGTGGCACGGGCTTAATCTCCGCCAAACTCTTTGATAGCGCGAAAGAGCAACTCGATCAGGCCAAAGCCGAGCACGAAGCAAAGCTGGCGGTGCTGGAGCGCGCACGTTTAGAGGAAGTCGCGGCGCTCAAGCGAGACGCCGAGGAGGCACGCAAGGCCGCGAAACAACAAGAGCTCGAGGCGAAGCAAGAGGTGCTGTGGCTGGCGCAAGCGGTGGAAAAAGCCAAGAAAACCATGGCGGCCGCCGAGAAAGACGCCAAGGAAAAAGCGAAATCCGCCGCTCGGGAAGCGCAAATCGCGCAGGCCGAGGCGGTGAAAGAGGCCGCGCAAGCTGCGGCTCGTGCCGCCCGTGAAATGGAGAGAGCTGCACTGGAAGCGAAAGCCAAAGGAGCCCCACCACCGCCCCCTCCGCCGGCACCGTTGCCCCCACCGCCCCCTCAAAACATGGCGCCCAGCGTGGTGGTGGTGACCCAAACCGAAGAGCTCGCTGAAGCCGAGCGCTTACTCAAGGAGCTCGAGACCAACTTGGCCCAAAAAGTGCAGGAAGTCGCGAACCAGAAACGCGACCGTCGCGCAGCGGCGCAAGCCGCCATCTTGGGCGCGCTCCGGAAGGTGACGGGTCAGTCCTACAACATTGTGCGGCACTCGTGGCACTTGCTCCCAACCTACAGCGAGCACGTGGGACCCTCCCTGTACAGCGTGGCCACGGGTCTGCGTGGCGCCAAAGAGGTGACGGCGGTGGGGCTTGAACTGGTGACCGAAGACTGCGCCCTCTACGTGAAGCGGCAAATGGCGTGGCTGGCGCACCAGGTTTCGGCGACCGCGGCGCGAGCAGCGAAGTCGGGCCGAAAGCGCTTGATGACTGCGGCGTTTTACGGGTCGATTTTGTCGCTCAATTCGCAAGTGGCCAGCGCGGAGAGGCGAGCCGTGCAGCTCGAGCGCAAGACCAAAACCGAAGAGACCGTTGTGGTGGAACAAGCACGAGTGGCAGAGCAAGCTAGGGCGGATTTAGCCGTGGCAGAAGCGGATCTTGCGGTAAGAGGATGCAAACGATGTTATTGATCGACGAGGATTATGATGGCATCTTTGAAGTGTTAAATAGGAATTCAGAACAGTGTAACTAAACAAGATGCTTCTCTGTCCTTCAATTTCGCCTCATAGCTCACTGCTTATGCTATGTATAGGTCCGTGCCAACAGTCAGGCGGCTCGTGACGCCACCTTAGCTGCTGCGGACCGCAACGCTCACAAGAAGCTCAAGGAAGCCCAAGAGTCCTTGACTCAAGCCGAGGCCAACCTAGCAGCGCACCACGAAGCTCGTTTGCTGAAAGTTGCCACTCACCAACACGGGGCGAAAGTGCGCACGGCTCGGTCGAAAGTGTCTGCTACCAAGGCAGCGACGGAAGCTGCGCTGACTGAAGTGGCGACTCTAGCGACCGCCGCCGAGAAAGAGCGTGCCACCTTCCCGCAACAAACCGAAGAGGCCCAGACTACGGAGGCGGCATGTGTGGCAGCCGTGTCAGCGCTCCAGATTGACATTGCCGCCAACAAAGATGCACTCACGCGGGCCAAAGACAAGCATAAGGAAGCGTCTAAACGAGTGAAACAAGCTGACAAAGACAAGGACGCTCTGGACAAGAACGGCGAAGAAGAAACGAGCGAAGCAGCAGAAGCACGGCAAGCGTTGAAAGCGGACCTTGAAAAGTGTGCGGAGTCCGTCACGAAATTGACGGAGAAGCAGGTGGATCTCGATGCCCGTGAAAAAGTCGCCAAAAAGGCACTCGCCGACGCAACCAAAGCTGTTGCCGCAATCCCAGCGCGCGCCAAGGAACTCGAGAAAGAAGAAGCCGCTGTGGAAGCGAAACACCAGAAGGCGACTCACGAGCAGCAGCGAGCCGAAGCGAAATTGGACGATTTGTTGGAGGAAGGGCCGAAAATCAAGGGGCGACGTAAAGGGGCTCACGGGAACAAGGGCTCGATCAACGAAGGGCCAGACAGCCATGGCGCCGGTGGTGCAGATGGAGGTGAAGACGATGCCAAGGGCGAGGGGCACCAACAGGAAGAAGAGGAGGACGCGCGGAAAAGTGTGGATCGTGAGAGCGTTGACAACGTCGCCGACGACGAAGACAATGATACTGCCGCTCCAGCGCATCGTCGTTTCTCCGTGGTGCAAAAGGAGGCCCTCCGAGCCCTGTACCCCGAATATGGTACCGGCGAAGACGACGATGCCGGCGCGCAGCGACGCGCCGAAGACGAGGCAGCCGCTCTGCTGTTGATCGACAGCGCAAGGCCGGCTCTGGAAGAGCAAGTCACTACCTCCAAAGCGGCGGTGGTCGCCGCGAAAGCCAGTGTGGCGAGCGTGGAGGCGGATGCCGCGGCCGCTCAAGCGGGGGACTTCGAGGCCAACAAGAAGGTGGCCAAGGCCAAGAAGGCCATTGAAGTGGCCGAAGCGAAAATTGAAGCGGCCACCGCACGCGTCGCGGAAATGGCGGAAAACAAGCTGAAAGTCAGCGCCCAGCGCGAGGTGCTTCTCGCGCGGCGCCAAGCCTTAGGCTACGAAGCACGCTTGTCGGGAGCGGGGGAAGCGCGACGGCAACTGGCGAGGAAACTGGAGCGGACCACGCTGAAATTGAAAGCTTGCCGTGCCAAAGCAGACCAACTGCAAGAAAAATTGACGGATTTTAACTATGAGGTATGTGACAGAGAGAGGGAGAGAGCTCAAAGATTACCAAACCTTAAGATTTACTTGAAGGAAAGCTGTCTTGCTTTTGCGTTTTTATTCATGATCGTCAAGTTCCTTTCGTCAATTTCTATTACCACCTCCTTATCATTGCCAACGCTCCTCTTTACCCTCCTTCGACTGTCCAAAACGACACCACAGGTGCCCCCCGACAGCGACTTGGCCGCGGCCATCGAGCACAAGCGGCAAGAAGCCGTCGATTTACGCGAAAAGACCAGGGACGCCATCGAGGCTCGCGCGGCCGTGGTGCAGCGCATTTGGGAAGCCAAAGACGACGCGCTGAGCCGACGCATCGCTCGCCGGTACCGCAAAAAGGAGGCCGACCACCCCCGAAACGGTGGCAACGGAGACGACGACGATAATGACATGTACTACGGTAGCAACCGCAACCGCAGCAACAGCAGCAGTTTCAGCGAGGGGCGGCGGAGCAGCCAAGGCGGGGCGCAGGAAGACTACTGGGCACAGTTTGACGTGTGGTTCGTGGAAGAGCAGCGCAAGGAGCGGGACCGGTCCCTGTGGGACACCCGCTGGGATGAGTTGCGGCGCGCGCGGCGAGCGGTGGCGCGCCTCGAGGCCAAAACCTCGTTTGCGTGGCTAGCAGTGCAGCGCTTGAGCAAAGCTCGGAGGCGGAACCGGAGGCGCCGGGAGGTGTTGGCGGCTGGAGTGCAGCGAGCGGAGCGAGACGAAGCGAAATGCTTGACCCGCAAGAAAGCGTTGAAGCAGCAGCTGGTAGTGAAAGCCACCAAGCAGAAACAGAAAGGGCTTACATGTGGGGAACTGGCTGCAGCAGGCTTCACTGCGCGGGAGTTGCACGGCGCGGGATTTGAACCAGGTGAATTGAAAGACGCTGGTTTCACGGAATTAGCGTTCGCAGAGAGGACCCAGGGGCAGGACATCCAGCTTGTTGGCGGTGGTGACGACGACGACGACGAAGATGGTGATGTGGAAGGAGAAACCGCGGCGGACCGGTGGATTCAAGCCAAGGAAAACGAAGCAGTCGCAGCCTTGAGCCCGTCGTCAAAGAACCAAAAGAAGCAGTTGGAGAATGGCAGTTCCGATCAAGCAGCAGCAGCAGGTGATCCTGCTGGGCCTGCTTCTTCATCTTCTTCTTCTTCATCGTCGGGTGCCCCATCTCCGTCCAAGACTGAAAGTAAAAGCAACAGCGGCGACGAGAAGCCGGCCGTCGTCATTACCGCAGCCCCAGAAGAGCCCGAAAAGAGCGGCGAAGGCGATGACAGTGCTCCAACGGCTAGTGCCCCAAAGAAGGTCCTGTCGTTTCGTCGTCGTTCGTCGAACCGAAAGGTGGAAAAATCCAAGCCGGCTGCCGGAGCCGCTGCGGGGACTTCGATGGATTCCACCCCTTCTTCATCAACATCTTCGCCGTCGACCAAGACCAGCAGTGGGCCGCACCGTCAAACGTCGTCGAGCTTGCCGCCAAAACTGGGGCGCCGCAAGAATTCTGAAAATTCGAGCGCGGTGGGCAACACCACTGCCACGAGCAGCAGCAGCCCGTCGAGACACAGCCGCACGCGGTCGCCGCCGCCCGCAGCGAAGCGGGGTAAAGCGCCAGCCCCTCGAGAAACCTCGGCGAGGTTCGCGCCACCGTCGCCCCAGGGTGCTCCTCCGCGCCCTTCCGTTGACCGAAGCAACAGCGGTAAAAATGACGACGGTGCAGCTGTGGCGTCGTCGTTGGCGCTTGAAGAAGCCGGCACTGAGAAGGAAAATTCCGAAGGAGCTTTGTCAACTGTCGATGACGCCGCCAACAAGGAAGGGGGCATGTCGCTGTAAGTAAACACTTCAGCTATGCCTGAAGTCTGATGCGCATGGCAAATATTGCTGGGGGGTTTTGTTTGGTATTTAATTGGGACTATTCCTTGGCCTTTGGAATCAAATTCAAACCAGCTCGATTCAAAGGATTACTCGACAAGTGCAATGAGCTCATAGCTCATGGCGCCCTCAATACTCACACGTTATACTTCATACTTAATACCAATACCGCAATACCGCCCTATACTTGCCACTGCCACCCCATTCAGTAACCAAGAAAACCGAAGAGGCTGCTGGGTTTCCCCCCAGAGAAATTATAATTTACCTGTTCTTCTGCCGACCTGAAGTGGGTAAAAAAACAAAAAAAAACGGAAAACCCGCGGTTTTCTTGGTTACTGACCCCATTCCCATTCCCCATTCCCATTGGAGTAGATCCGCCAAGCAAATATGTCCTTGTCTTGCTCGCTGCTGTGTTCTTCTATTGCCCTTTTGGGGCCTTCTAGTGCATTATTAAACACAAAAGGGTAATCGCAGTATTTTTTTTTTGCATTGGACATTGAAAATGCTGGCTCTAGATTCCGATTCCAGGATGTCGGTTTCAGACGGCCTTGGCAACTCCCATTGATCACTTAGCCCTAATGGCTTTTGCTTTTATCTGCAAGGAGGTCTTCACCTCATGATTAGAACCGCAGTAACCTTATCAAGCACCAAGCAAGTATACAAAAGTTTAAAGGTTTTTCTTTTTTCAGCTATCGACCATCGACAAAAATGAAATTGGTTGATGCTCTAATATTGTATCTTTCTCCCCTCCCAGCTTCATCAAAAAGCGGAGGAGCTCGTTCTTCGTTCAGCGTACAGCGTACGCGTAAAAGAGTAAAAGTAGAAGCTAGCTATATAGTGTAACAAAAGCAAACCTTCGCTGTCAATTCTTCGCTGCATGGCAATCTATTTTGAAAGTGTTGCTGCTCTAATTATAGCTAAGTAAAAATTGCTAGGGCCACGATATCTATGTGTAATACTAGAGCAAGTCTGTAGTGCTTCAGTCGCTGGGGAAGGAAGCTTCTGAACACATCAATATAAGTAAAACATTAACTCTCAGAAATAAGATAGTTGAATTTGCAAGTGGGGCTCGCCGCGTTCGTTTTTTTACGTATAACTTATTCGTTCCAGGCAATGACATCTTCTAGCAGTATTCAGGACATGGATATGTGCGAGGATGAGCCTAACCCTTTTGTAAGTAGTGATGAGTTGGCTGAGAATGAGACTACTCGCGTTTTCGAGGCAACCGATAGAAAGATGTGGAATGATACAAGATTAGACGATGAAGACATCAGCGAATCCTCGCCACTTTTAGCAGGCCACGGCCGAGTCGAAAGAAGCTATGAATTCAACTTGGTTGCGTGCTTATGGAGCGTAGCACGATGCTTGTTGTGCTGCTCATCGGAAAGTGCTGACTTTAGATGATTCGCGAATTGCTACCCCTGAAGTTTCTTTGCCTTCATAGTTGCTGTAACAACGTTTCATTCGTGAACGCAAACTTATGTTACTCGATTTATCGAGCGCTTTTACGTGTTTCACGGAGAAAGATGGTGATTCGAAATTTCTACAGTACCTGCACCACTTCACCAGGAAGAGCCTATTCAAGCATTTTATTCGAAAGAATTGAACTCCAGACGCACTTTTAGACGCAGAAGCACCTAGGAATACACAGTTTTTTAGTGGTATATAGAGAGGTATCTTTTACAAAGGTATGTCCATGTACATGCATACATGACTTTGACGTGGCTTGTGCTGGAACAAAACCATAATGCGTCATAAGTTAAACGTAGTTTGCTTAGTGCTGATGCTCTGGCCTATGTTAGGACTACGCACACATTATTCCTAGGTGGGTACTTAAGAGCTATATGAACTCAGTGCTAGTTCTTAATGCTATTTCGTCAGCTCAAATGCACTTGATCAGAGAAAGACATTCGTTTCGAGAAACACCGAACACCGTGGGTTATTAATTACGGATTTCTTCCGAATATCTACGTATGCTTCAAGTTTCATATTGACGAAGCGCAGATTTGCCATACGACATGGAACAAGGTGTGAATCAATCGATAAAATTACTATTTTACAACCGGCTGGTAAAGATAACAGCAAACGCGCGATTCACATATCACAGCTCGTTCAATAAAGCGCAAGCCGTAGGCCAAGCCTCCGCAGTTAGACACGCACACTATTTAGTTCATCCATATATTTGAATTTTGTCCATGTGCTTCGCAGGAGTAGTGCGTATCTTTGCGTGCTATAAATGATCGATTCCTCCTGAAACTTCAATTACTAAAAGAAAAACGAACAAAGATATCAAGCCCTTGATAGAAGCGGACACATTAACGCATCAATTGTTTCTCAAAAAGAACAAAAACATGTCTCCACTTGATGACTCGAAGTCTCACCTCTCTCTCTTTATATTGAGTCCGTTTGTTTTCGCAATATGGATTCTAGATACGATCTTCTGGCTCATGACAGTTGTGGGCCCATTGAATGCTTTTTACAAAGCCGTGTTCTCCTCTCCATTGGTGTCTGAAGTCACTGAGGAGAACCCTGGGGAAGGTATTCGAATCAGTAGAAAGCACAAAACTTCTTACCCTCTCAAACACTATGAGAATCTTTACGAGTTGCTGGATGCAGCTTTTACGAGATATGATGGCATGAAAGCCCTCGGAACCGACAATTATGGGAACGTCGTATCTTGGTCTTCTTTTTCGGAGTTGCGTGAAAGTGCGATCGCGTTTGGACTTGGTCTTCGCAAATTGGGAATGCAGCCACTTCCTCTATCAGCAGCACGCGCGTGCACAGATCGCGGATTCAAGCTGCCTGATAATCGGCACACTCTCCTGATTTTTCATGATTCTGGTGGCAATTGGATGACTGCAGCAATTGGCGCGATGTCACAATCAATGCCTCTAATTACACTGCATGCAAGCCTTCCGGTTCTATCAGTGGCGGCGGTAATCAAGGAAACCCATTCGCCTGCAGTTTTGTGCCACCGTGACGATGTAGCCCGCGTTCGTTCACTTGCGTTAAGCTGTCCATCTCTTGCTTTTATTATTTACACAAATGGTGGTTTCAACAAAGAAGACATAAGCAGTACCTTTCGTGTCGGAGGACGCTCAATTGTTGTGCTCAGCATAGAAGAAGTTATCGCCTCTGGTAATACAAAGTACCACGACAGTGAAGGCAATTTGGTTGAATCCTCTTCTTGTCGTCCAACCTCTGAATCCTTATGTCTCGTTACCTTTACAAGCGGTGCGACGGGCAATCCGAAAGGTGTAATGATAAGACATGCATCTATTGTAGCTTCAGTAACAAGTTTCGTGGAGGCACTCGGACTGTCCTATGACAACGACACTTCTACCAATCAAGAAGTGTATTTGGCTCACCAGCCCCCGGCTCGAGTAGTCGAGTTTGCGATTGAAATGGCTATGCTCTCATCTGGTGCTGCTATCGGGTTCGCTGGCGTTCCAACATTATGCGTAGCTTCATTTCAGAAATTCAAGCCGACTCTCGTGTGCTCAACTCCCAAGGACTTCGAAGCATTGGTAAAAGGGGCTACAGAAGAGATGAAACACGACAGTTTAATGGGTCGTAGTGTTTTCTCAATAGCTTTTGCGGCACGCAGGCTGTGCCAAGGAAGACTAGCGCCAATTAGCACTATGATGATGAGGAGTAGACAGGAAATTCTCGGAGGGCACATAAAGTTTTGCATATCCAGCGGCGGGGCTCTAGACCAAGACATTCAAACCACTCTGCAAGTCGCTTTTGGAGCGCCCACTCTTCAGCTTTACGGACTCACTGAAACCTGCGGAGCAGGAGCGCTGCAGCTCCGAGAAAGCAGCACAGTTGGGAATGTTGGGCCTCCCATGCCGGACATTGAGATCAAACTCGGATCTTGCCTCGATGAGCTCGGCGAAGCTCTTGCCTTGGACGCTTCGGGGCGACCATACCTCACCTCAGACCGGTATCACTTGGGAATCCCATGTCTAGGCCGGGGTCAAATTGCTATCAGAGGCGGCATGGTTGCTACGGCTTACTACTCAGTTCAATCGAATCCAGTCTTATCGGAAAGCAAAATCGCTCAATGGAACGGCTGGTGCTTAACGGGTGACGTGGGAGTTTGGACTTCAAAAGGCGAACTCATGATTGTTGATCGACTCAAAAATCTTGTAAAGCTTAAAAGTGGCGAATGCGTGGCCTTGGAATCCATGGAATGTTCTTTCAATCGGTCTGCGTTTGTTAATCGTGGGAACGGAGGTGTCTTGTGTTATGCCGACGACAAAATGGATCAACCAGTTGCCCTTGTCCAAGTATTTATCTCTCTAGCTAGATTTCATTTACTCGTGCGGATAATCACTATTGCATTCTTGACCTTTTCTTTAGCTAAACTCATTCATTGCTTCGTCTTATTCCCGCTGAAAATACCATGTTTGATCCTTTGAAACTACTTTAGGCGAGCGCTTATGACCTCAAACGTTGGGCTGACGAAAATCGCGTCGACTATATGTCCTTTGAAGAACTATGCCAACACCCTTTGGCCGTGCAAATGGTTACAGATGACCTAAACACCATTGGCCAAGCAGCAGTATGGGATCCTTCGCGCGTTCTAGTACATGCACACTGGGCTCCTCAGACATACATGCACGTGCACAAGCTGCCATTGGCCAAGCACGAACTTCTTGCAACGATTGCGCTCATTCCTGGTTCTGGAGACCTTGACGAAGTAGGTCCTATGGCTTTCTGGTCTCCTGAAAACGGTTGCCTTACTACAAGGTAAAGTAACCAATAACTTTCGTGTGGAAATTATCAAGGGACTCTGATAACATTCTTTTCGTTATGCTTTATTGTACTCACAGTGGGGAACTCAATCGTAGACAAATACAAAAGACGTGCGCAGATCTACTCAAGAAACTACGCGCAATTGCATGACGATGTGACGTATTTGAGGTCGAAGAAACCCAAAAGATAAATGCTTTCTAAGCTTCAACTCTATGCATAAATCAAGGCCCATTATCTGAAGTAAGATATCATTATAATAAATTAATGACAATAACAACGCAAGGATTAGTGGCTTTTTATGTCCAGGGATGGGACTCAGGCACTGGTCGAAATATAAAAGCTTAGTATTAATTATTAACATTAACTGATTAACATCTAAAAACATTTGCATCTAGGCTTCTACGTCTAGCTCTTGCTTTTACTTGGGGGTTAGGATATAACTCGTAAACTAGCCCATCCCCCCCCCCCTCATCCACCTCAGAGGAATCCCAAGGTCCTTTGTCTCAGCACTCTCAAGCTTGGTTTAACAGCAGCAAATTTTGACTCGGGTACTGTTCTCACTTGTCGTTGTTTTTGTTGCTGTTGTCACCTCCCCTCTTTCTTGAGTCTTAACAATGTTTATCATAAATGATTTGGAATGATTCATTACATAAAACGATCCTGACAAAGAAGGGTATCACTGAAGCAGTTGAGCACATGAAATCTACGGATATGGGCACATCAAGCCCAGTGAAGACGTTTGGGAAGGAATTGATGATGGCGCGAAAATAAACTACAGATCTGCAGAAGACTTTTTGTTTCGGATCAATCTTCAGCTTCAAGTCTTGATTCGGCTTCTCTTTGAACGTGCACCTCTATTGGCTCCGCGCAGCACATAACTACACTTAGAAAATCCCATAATCTTACTATCGGTTCGAGCCACGGCGGTGTAGCATGCTGCTGCACACTTTCCTCTGAGGGTTGCTTTTCACTCCCCATCAGTAGAGATGAACTTTTTGTACCCCACCCGTTGGAACCGATCTCAAGCATAGATGGTGATTGCGACGCCGCGCCCGAGTCGAAATTGTCGCTCTCTTCCGGCACAGGCGCTAGCGTGCTGCCCGAGCGCTGCTGCGAGGTAGAGCGTTGGCTTCGCCGTCTTTGCACCCCCAACAGAGGCGTTTTTTCACTAGGGGTGACAGGCTCATCGCTTTCATTATAACCAAATAAGTCGAAGTCTTGGTTCACCATCCTGACGCTACTGAGATAGCGCTGCTACGGGAACCTCAAACCCTTGGTGCAGCACTCCAGATTCGCGATCCTCAACACTTGAGGCAAATGGGCAAATCCGCTTCGACTTCCTCGCAATTTTAAGTGGAAAGTGATTCCTAGATAGGCTTAAATGAAATTGATGCGCGGCTTAATGCCTTGAAGCTATGCCGCTTAAAGATATCTGACTGGGAAGGTTATTACTGCGCAGCACTTTTACTTTGCAACTCCATGATCCATGAGCATCGCAGAAAGAAATGACCGCCAGTCACGAATGACGACAACCGACAACCGACAACCGAGGACCGAGGACAGCCGACGGGGAATGAAGACCCCCCCCTGTATGCCAAAAAAGAAGGACTAAAAAAATCCTGATGGAGCAATGAATGATAGATAGATGATGGAGTCTTCTTTCAATTTATTTTTCAATCCTTGCTTTCAATCGTCGGCCTAGCCTACTAGCTAGCTGCCTTCCGTCTACAATCTGTAGCATGCCTGGCTACTCATTCTGAGGTCCGCTGTTCAGTCGTTAACACACCTACTCTTCAGAAATGATCGTAGAAGCATTCATTCCAGAGAGTATGCTTTTTTTTTTGCGTGCTCCAATTGTGCTGTTAACCCACAGTGTCTGCAGTCTCTCACCTTCATTTTACGTGTTCTTCAACGTCTAGACTTCTGAAATGGCAACCGTGGAGAAGTCCAAAAAGAATTCACTGCTCAAAGGTGACGCCTGCAGCAATTGTTTGGAGCCCAGCGGGAGTACTACTAAGCTTTCGGCTTGCTCTAGATGTGGTCTCGTGATGTACTGTAGCAAAGACTGCCAGCGGGCTCACTGGAAGGCCAACCACAAGCACTACTGCATAGCCAAGGCTGACAGAGCACTTCACCCTCAGAATTCTGTAAGCCCGCTCAAGATTGCTGCGTCCAAGACGTCTGTTCCGGACATGCAGTGCGCGATCTGCATGGATTTGGTGACTGACACGTCCTCCGCTACCTCTCTACATTGCACCCACGTGTTCCACGGTGCATGCGTAGCGGAACTGCGGAAATTTGGATTGAAGCAAGTGTGCCCCTTGTGCCGAACTCCATTGACTTCTAGGCTTGAAACACTTTTCGAAGAAAGTACCCGGAAATTTTTGGTTGTTGATCGACTGGTGTCTCGAGGTGAAGTGTCTTGGTCTAGCCTCCCAGCTTGGGCGCAGCATGAACTAGACGCTGCAATTTCCGGATGGCGCGAAGCAGCCGACCAAGGATTTTCATTTGCGCAAGCCAACATGGGGTTTGTTTTTAAAGGTGGCCGCGGCGTGCCGCAGAGCAATGTGGAAGCTTTCCGGTGGTACACGAAAGCTGCGAACCAAGGGATCGCCGAAGCACAGTTTCAGTTGGGAGTCATGCACGAGCACGGCAAGGGCGGGGTGGTTCAGAGCGATGCTAAGTCGGCGCATTGGTGGCGGAAAGCAGCGGACCAAGGGAACATACACGCGCTCTATGGTCTAGGCGTTCTATACCAGGGCGGCCGCGGTGTAGCGCAGAGCTCTGAAGAAGCAGCGCGGTGTTGGCAAAAAGCTGCGGACCAAGGCCTTCCAATGGCGCAGTGTAACCTCGGGAACTCGTACAGGAGTGGCCGCGGAGTGGCGCAGAGTTATGCGAAGGCAGCAATGTGGCTCAAGAAGGCTGCCGACCAAGGGGTCATGGAAGCGCAATACAACCTGGCGCTCCTTCTTCAGGAAGGCCGTGGTGTGGCACAGAGCGACATGGAGGGAGCACGGTGCTTCAGGAAGGCAGCCGCCCAAGGGCTAGCTCGAGCGCAATACAATCTTGGCTCTTGCTATGTGCACGGCCGTGGTGTAGAGAAGTGCCAAGTCGAGGCGGTGCGGTGGTTCAAAAAGGCCGCTGACCAAGGACACACCGAGGCACAGTGCTGGACTGTTTTACGAATGCGGCCAGGGCGTGGGTAAAAGTGACACGGAGGCGGCCCGATACTTCAAAAAGGCCGCTGGCCAAGGGCATTCTGGAGCTCAATCGCAGCTCCGCAAAAAATAATCCGCCTTCTATCTTCATTGCATCTCCAACACCATCACCGCCACATATCTCCATGACTTCAACAATTAAAGTGTACCTTAATGAAACTTACGAGCTTAAAGCAGTAAGCAGCTGGATAACCATTGAAATCAAAGACAGTAACGAAGAATACAGCGCTCACGCATTCCCTATGACGGCAATGCAATAACCACGTGATGGTAATGGCGGTTTGGTGCACTTCCCATATCCTGGTTTTGGTGTTTGATCTGAACTAAAACTGGCAATGACAAACAGAGAACAGAGTAATAATCTGATACCGACCAAACTTTCGACCAACTGGCAGCTAAAGGGGGGTAACTTCTGAATTATCACCCCTATTGGCAACAGCATACGCAAATCGGGGAGGGATTTCCCCTAACCGAGCTCATACTGCCCTACCACTGTGGCCCGATATCTTGACAATATCGAGGGGGAATCCCGATACCAAGAAGCACGATGTTCTATTGAATTTGGGGCCTAGAATGGGCCAAAATCACTCGAAATCCGCAGTGCAGCCGAGCTGCACTGGCTGTGTTAGATGAGCACCAAAAAAGAAATAATTGTACCCAACGGAAAAATTTTCCGTGGTTTTACGTCACGGCCTTACCGAATATACCAAATGCAGCTTATCTGTGCATTGGATGATAAATAAATCGCGCCTATGATGATGCGAAATGGCCAATAATGCACAAAATTTCCGCTTTTGCGAAAAGTGACCCCCCTTTAGCTGCCAGTTAGACTTTCCACTTGGCACTTGCCACTTATACTTATACATTCCTTATACATGACTTATACTTCTACAGTAAGTACACGACCAATAACTCGAGAAGGTTACACATAACGCCTTGGCTGAGGATTACGCCCGTTTTTCGTAAACGATACGAGATTTCGTTTCGATTTCGCCAAAGGAGAGCACGTAAGTAATTACGCCGAAATAACGAAAAATACAGCAAATTTTGACGATACGATTTATCGTAATACCCAGCCAATCATAACGCGGATTTTGATTCTTCAGGAAAGCCGGTAAAGTCGGAGTGCGTTTATGCGTGCATCCAGAATCCTATTTCGATTTATTGTTTTCTGTGCCTTTCTTCGGCAGTAACCAAGAAAACCCACGAGGCCACTGGGTTTACCTTATGTTTTCCTTCAGCGTTATTAGTAATCACCGGATCTTCTGCTGAGCCGAAGTGGGTAAAAACCCGGAAAACCCGCGGTTTTCTTGGTTACTGTTCTTCGGTCCGATTGTTGTATTGTTACCTGGTTCGATTTTGTTGATGTATGTGGGGGGTGTTGCGTTATTGAGGATACGTTCTTTCCGGACAATCGGCAGATTATGGGCCCACGCAATCGGCAGATTTCAATTGTTCGACAATGCTTGATTTGATGTTCCTGGATCTTAGCTGGATGTCGGTACCCAAGACAATCCCGTAATTTCGGGAGCTGTTCTGGTGCTCTGGTGCCTGGGGAATTTAGAGTTGCGAGGGCCTTATCGCGCATCGCACTCGGGGAGTGCAAGTATAGAAATGATAAGTCGCTGTTTGCCCTTGATTTTCTAAAACTTTTCCATTTGACCCCATCTCCCATTGATAGGAACTTTCAAATAAAGCGCTCCATGGCAGTCTGTAAAGTAGCCACGAACTCGTCTTTGCATCCGTTGAACTTATAGCTCCGTTTTTTTACGCCCTCATTGGTGGCCGTGTCAAACGCAGCATCGTTGCGATAATGCAAAGTAAGCACTTCCGGCTCCTAGCAAAAGCAGAGTCACAAGTGCATGCAGCAAGCAAACACCAGCAAAACAATGTCAAGATGAGAACAGCATCATTATATAAAGATCATGATTTGACACACAAAAGAACAGAACTGCAACTGTCGCCGCCTTTAGCATCCAGAGAGAGAGAGCAAGGGGTAAAACCAAGCGGTGTATCAAAAAAGGCGCTCAATTGTTGAGGCTGAATTGCGCAAACATACACACACGCCAAAAGCAAACAAACATGGGGTGATTTTTTTACCCGCTTGAGCAGTGTCATTTTCACGATTTCCGTCAAGTGATGGTTCGACTTCACCACACAGTGGCAGCCCACCAACTCAGCTGCTGACTTCAAAACTTCTTCTTCTGTTTCTTGTTCTGGAACCGCAGCAGCATTGGCCGAAGTGGCACTTCCTCCTCCACCTACCATATCTCCTTCTTTTGCAGTCTCTGCGCTGCTCGTACCGCCACTAGAAATGGTTGAGGATGCAGCATCCCCCGCGGATTGCGTTTGTTTCGCTTGCGCCTTCGCCATAGCCATTTCAGCTGCTTCTAAGGAACCTGGCGCTGGTGCTGCTGCTGCCGCTGCATCTCCTCCCTGTATGAGGAAGTCGGAGCCAGCGCTGTCGGGACTGGCATCGGCTCCGTCCTGTTGGTTGGACACTAGTTGCAGCACCAGGAGGCGGTCGCGGGTCACCACGACGGCACGCGGCAAACGAGGCACTTCGTTGAGCTTTTTCACGCCGTATTCCGTCGGTTTCAGCTTGAGCTTGTGGCAGTAAAACACCACGCCGCCCGGTAGAACCTCGGGGTTTAGCACTAAAGCGCTGCCCTTGGTGACCCCGCCTAGCATGCGATGCGCAAGAGACACCGTTGCCTTCACACGGGCCAACTCTTCTTCGTCAGCTCGCTCGTTTTCTTGGTCGGCTGGAGTGTTCCCTGTAACACCAGAAGAAGCTCCATCGGCACTCTCAGAATCAGCACTGGAAGAAGAAGAAGAAGAAGCATCAGTAGCATCGATAGCCTCTGTCTTGGCAGCCAGTACTTCGGTAGTAGGATCAGGCAGCACCACGCACTTCCCTGACGCCACGGCCTGCGCCAGAGCTGCTGCTGCCGCGCGTGTTGCTGCTTCCCGTATCGCTTTGGCTTCGGCTTTTTTGGCCGCTTGAACTTCGGCCGACATCTCCGCTGCATCTTCGCCTTCTCCTTCGCCTTTATCAGCTGCAGCGCTAGACGCAGGGTCGCTTTTCTTTGCTGTCGTGGTGCTGGCAGTCATTGCCTTGAACGATTTGAATGCCATCGCCGACATCGAGGGCTTTTCTGAAGCCACCCCCCCTGTACTACTGCTGCTGTTGCTGCTAGAGGTGACAGTGGTCGAGGCAGTGGTGGTGGCAGCAGAGCTAGACGAAGTTGGGACTGTGCCTGTTGAGTCAGCTGCTGTCGCCGCATCTGCTGCTGCACTGCTACTGGTCGTAAACGAAGGCATGCGAAAAGTGCTGAAGCGAGACTTGGTGGTGGTCGGTGGAGCTGGAGCAGCCACTGTAAAGGAGCCTTCCTTGGTGGCGGCGGTAGAAGAAGAGGAATCCGTGGAAGAAGCAGGAATGGTGCTAGCAGCTCCTACAGCAGCCATCGCCGCCATGGCCTCCGAGGCTTCGCTGAAAGCACCCGCTGACGATGGCCTTGCGCTTTTGAGGTCATCGCTGCTGCCTGATCCTGTTGTTGCTCCTGCACCTGCTGCCGTTGTTGATAGTGCGGTCGGTCCAATGGCAATCTGAGAAGAAGAGGCATCTGTACTAGTAGGGCCATCGCTGAAAGTGACGACTTCGTCTAGCTTTTGGCTGTCCGGAGTGGCAGGTGCAGCCGAAGTTGACGAGGAAGGTTTGGTTCCTGATGTCGACGACGAAAACTGAAACATGGGCGACGACGAAAACGAGTACTTGGAAGTGCTGGATGTGCCTGTGGAAGTGCCAAAGAACGAAGATCCTCCGGAAGAAGCAGCAGAAGGAGGGGCAGCGGTAGCATCGACCGCCGCCGTGTCATCACTCGTCGCTTCCGAAGGAGACGAAGAAGACACTTCGTCATGTTTATCTGTAGTCGACTTCGCGCCACTAGTGGTTGTGGCAGCACCACTAGTGGAGGCAGCAGCCGCATTTTTGGCAGTAAACGAAAACGACGGAAACGAAATTTTGGGCCTTTGAAAAGTGGTGCTCCCAAACGACGACGACGAAAATGCCGACGAAGTGCCAAATCCACCACCGCCAGAGCTGTTATTGTCACCACCGGACCCACCCTCAAACACCAGGGACTGGAGGCCGTACGGTGGCAAAAGCCGTATTTCTTCCCCGGCCGGGTCTGCCCGACTACGGCGCGCGTCGACCTCGCTCAAGAGCGCTTTGCAAGCACCAAACCCGCCGCCCAGCACTGAGACGAACGGAAACCTTCAAG
>Ga0307979_1000734_pt1 | contig 22910 bp, 21 predicted proteins | sample OrgLakmetage1058_FD_201833 | JGI IMG/M metagenome (GOLD analysis project Ga0307979, IMG submission 201833) | Saline water microbial communities from Organic Lake, Antarctica - #1058 | ecosystem: Environmental > Aquatic > Non-marine Saline and Alkaline > Saline | place: Antarctica: Organic Lake...
GGCGCCAGTTGGAGCCTTAATTGGCCTTCTGGAGCGAATTTGCTAGCGCATTTGCAGCTCAAGTGCATTCTTTATGTGCCTCTGTGACTGCTGTGTACTTGCCTTTCTTTGTTTTTGGGAGAGTATCAACTAGACTAGACTAGACTATGTATTACATACATGGAGAACCGTATAACAATGAGGTGTTTGCTAGGAATTCACACATAGCGGAGTACCAGGAGTGGCCCGATCTCTAAGTTATGGACCCCTCTCAATTCTCGCGCCACAGTCCGCTACCTGCGCTGTGCGTTGCGTCAAGGCCGAATGCCTATGCGGGCAGGACCGACCTGCCAGACACCTTAGGCCGATTTTAAAAAAGCCCTTTTAGCTTGCTTGTTAGAAAGTTTATTTGCTGGCGTTGTTGTGCGCTGCTCTCATTTCTCAATTCTCAATTCTCGTTGCTCGTTGCTCCGTCAGCTCTCAGGAATTTTTCAAAACCATATTAGAACAAAAGAAACCCCCGAAGGAGGTGAGATGGGACAGGAAGAAGGAGGACAGGGGGAGAATTGTGAAAAAAATGGCGTCGGCGCATATTCTCGAGATAATAGTGCACAAGGCTACTGGCTTGAAAGACGTGGCATGGTTCGGAATGAACCAAGATCCTTACGTGTCTGCACGAGCGATGCCCTCTGAAAAGGAGGTGATGTCAATATAGCCACAGCTTCGCATCAGGAAGATTATAGTTAAGCTTAGGTTCAGTTAACTGCAGATATCTTCCTTAGCTTCTCGCCTCGTCGCGACGGGTAGTAACATGAGATTAGAGAACGTCTGGCCAATCTTACACGAATAGCCTGTTCAATTTGTATGCCTGCATAGGTTAAAACAGGATCTATTTGGGGCGGTGGCGTGAATCCGATCTGGGATCGGGAAAAACACCACAGCCGCCTCCTCATGAAAGTAAAGCCTAGCGATACACAGCTGGTGCTCGATATTCGCAACAAAAACACAATGATGCCTGATGAGTTGATTGGCAGCGCTAGCTTGGACCTGGCGGCAGTTATTGAGACCGACGCGGTTGATAGTGAGACTCCGATGCAACTGCCGGTGAGATGAAAATCGAATTTCTTCCTTCTTCTCCTACGCACTTGTTTTTGAATCCATCGTGGCGCCTTCACAATCATTTGTAACTCGTTTGGTGTAGGTTTCGAATGGTGGCACGCTCGTGTGCACCGTGTGTCGGCGAACTTCGGCGAATGATCGAGACTTACAGGAGGTGAAGAAAGATCGGGAGGAGGCGTTTGGGAGGGGATTCGAGTTTGACCATATGCATTGTGTATTCACGCGGATGATTTTCGCAGAACGCGGAATAATGGTCTCGCTAACAGTGCAGCTTCAGGATGCTCGTGTGTTGATCTTGTTGTTAAGTTCGTTTTGTTGCTCGCCACCTATACATCATTTTTCGGTGTTGTCCCAGGCGTTAAACCGCAGCATGAATCCTAATTTCTGGGACGCGAGCAACCTCACCGGCGGTAGCAGCAATGGCAGCAGCGGTGGTAGCAGCACTAGTGGCGGTGGTGCTACCTTAGGAGGAGCAACCGCGCCTCAGGGAGCCAGCGAGCGGCGGGCAGCAGCAGCAGCGGCGGCCGAAGCTCGGCAACAGGACTGGCGGCAGGGCGGCTCCAAAGACACAGCGAAAGGAGCAGCGGTGGCGCAGCGCCGGCAAAAGGTATAACACATGAGCGCTGCTGTGCTTCCATACCTCTCCATTGCTGATTTAGGTGCCAGCGTCTCTCTTCTGTCTATTTATCTGTACTGATTCAGTTTTCATGCTTTGGCGTCCTTCTTTTATTCTTTGATACGATGTCGTGAATTGTTGTCGAATCATTCCTCTTCCTTCTGAAAGCTGCAATATGCTTCAAAATTTATCGAATCTACCTTTCTCTTCTTCATCATCTCTCTATTTTGGCCCTTACGTGCAATCTTAGGATGACTTGATTGGTAAGATCGAAGCTGCCTACAGCGCTCGCGGCGAAGACCCGCCGTTTGGCTTGAATGCGTCCTCGTTAGAAGTGCTGCAAAAACATTTGGCGGTAAAAAGATCGCAGGATAGCAAAGAAATAGAAACAATTGGAAGGAATATGAGGACTAGCTTTGAATGTGTACCGGTGTGTCGTCTTTCTGTTCTCAACTTGTGGGTTTGTAAACTCTTCCACCACGCTTCCACCTGCAGCGTCGAATTATTGCTATCTTGCTATGTGTGTACCTCGTTGCGATCAACTCACATGGTTCGCACTCGCGCGTTGCTTACTGCACGTGCATGCTTAGATGCTGAAGGACAGCACGACAAATGCGTCGTCTCGGCAGCAAAAAGAAGCGAAATTAGCCGCTGCAGTTGGGCTGAAATAAACAGCTGGAATTTCGTTCTTTTCTTCTATAGAGTGGCTGTACCAGATATCAAAATTTTGTTTACTTTTGTCATTTGTATTCTCGGTTAGCAAAAAAGAGCCGACGCCGGTTGAATTCTTCTGGAATTTCCCTTCCTTCTTTTTCCTCGTTGCGAGTAAGTTAGTCTAGTCTAGTCTAGTTAATACTCCCCAAAAAACAGAAATACAAAGAAACAACACTGTGGCGTATAGCAACAGAAAAATGTAACCTCCAGAACAAGTCTGACTGGGCTGAGTGCCGTAAGCTGCTAATGATCTAACTTTAATACCTTTCACTAGAAGAAAGGGAATTGGGGCGATATTACTATGGCAGCAAATCGCTCTAGTTCTGATTGCTAATTGGGCCCGGTAAGTGTAATTTCCCCTTATAGTTTAATAGAAAAGGTTATGTACGGAAAGGGAAGCTCACAGCAGTGGCGACTTCAATCTGTGTAACTTCCCCTTACAGGGAAGGTCGCTGCAAAGTTGATTCACTCGCCGTGCACGGGTTGGTCGCTGCAAAGTTGATAAGTGGCACGCAATTTCGAGTGAACCTCGGCCGCATGCGCATACAAGCTCAGGTCCAGTCGATTCCGAGCACGGGCAAGTGTCACTTCTGACGGTGTCGGCGCCGAGGGATACGCGACCGCGCGCGTGTGCGCTTCTTTTGGAGCTGGCACGGCGCCTACTTCACTTTGCCTCCGGAATTGCCAGCAACCACTCCTGCTACTGCCGCTGGCGCTACTGCTACTGCTACTGCTACTGCTACTCCTACTGCTACTGCTGGTGCTACTACTGCTCCAACTGCTACTGCCACTTTTACTATTGCCGCCGCTGCTGCTGCTGCTGCCAATGTCATGGTTATCAGCGCGCCACACGAAAAGGTGCTGCCTCGCAGCCGGTATGGCAAAGAGAAACATGGCCAAGGTTAGGGGCATTTGTTCCGTTAAGCCAATGACGTCAGCACGCGACACGAACGACTCTGCAGACCTGTTGGGTGCAAACGTAGAAATATGGAAGATTGTGTGAAAAGGAAGCGCAAAAGAACGACGTGGGCAAGGGAGCGGGAGGAAAAGCACCCGATACGAAGGATGCGTAGGAATTGCAGAAGCGCGAAGAAAGAGAATAAATGAGCTAAAGTGGAGGTAAATAAAGCATGAAATATGCAACACGATTCAAAAGTGCCGGCCAAAAAGAAAAGCCTAAACATTGTACATTATGGTCAAAGTATAGTATGGGAGATATGAGCCTATGCGGTGGTGCATTGTATTTGCGTCACCTCAAAATAGCGTCATCATTATTGAGCTTATCCACATAGTCCTCAGCGCCCCCGTAGAAAGCTTTGAAATAGAGTGGGAATTGCGATGGGCTCAAGGCGCCTTTCAGGCCCAAGGAGGAAGATGTATCGGAGAGCTGCAGTAATGGTAAGTCCGCTAGCATCCAGGCCTAGATTAGAACAAAAGATTGAGATAGACTAGTTTTAAAAATAGACCTACATGCTTTCGACAGTACAAAAATTGGCGGGGCTGGAAAGGAGGATGATCGAAATACGTACAGCAAAATAATCAATTTGAAATGATAAAAGAAGAAGTTGAGGAGGAAAAACTTCGGGAGATGGAGGTACAGGCATAATGATTGTTCTAAGCAAGCTGCCTGTGGATGGTCCACGAGCTAGCTAGAGCACGCTACATGTGTGCTTTGGTGTGTCTCACGAGGACCTGGCGGTTATTGGCTGGGCAGTCCGGGTGGTTGATGAAGTCGCTCAGGGTCAGGTTGGCCCTTTGCGATACCAAATTGGCACTGAAAAACCAACCGCAACACCTGCAATGATGGTGTTGGTTGGGGAATAATGACATTGTCGTCGATGATAAACCACACACGCGCAGAGCTTACAGCAGGGGTGCCGCATGCTTGGGAGAGAGAGTAAACATGCTCTTTTATCGCACTTTGGTTACATTTTCAATACTTCTCTTTTTGCATGTATGCATACGTGTCTAATGTACCAGTTGCGCTGCCAGTGGTGAAACTCCGAGATGACGCGGTTCGCTGGCGAGCGCAGCATCGTGAAGGTCATGACACGCGGCTGCGTGCTTGCGAAAGGCTGCAGTGATGACAGTGGCGGCAGCTGCTCCCGCTCCCGCTGCTCCCCCTGCTGCTGTTTTAGGACTTGAGACCAAAACGACAAGCCTCGTTCGCCCGTGAAGCCCCACATCACTTCCGTGGCCGTCAGGTGCTGTTCGGGAGGTCGAAAGCGACAGCGCGACGCAAGCACCACTGCATTGGTTGAGGTGGCGGTAACAGCCGCGGCAGGAGGAGGCGCAGGTGTAAGACATGGAAAAAAGCGGCTCCCCACGCAGCGCTCGACACCGTCGTTGTGGGGGGCACCACAATTGCCCGCAAGGAATGGCAGCCCGCTTGCAGTTGTGGTGGTTTCGAATGGGGAGGCAGCTGCACCACCACCGTTACCACCTCCACTGAAGAGTGGCTTGTGCTCGGATTCAGTGTCAGTAGTGGACGCATTCATCGCTGACAAGGCACGCCACACGGGCGTGAGAGCAAATTTCATTGTACTCGAGCCCGTCTTGGGAATGACAACCTATGAGTGAAAGTAAGTGTGGTGCTTTGGGGGTAATGCGGCTAAGATGTGGCTATATCTAGAGATGTCTTAGCACTACAAACAACATTACTAGGATAACAAACAAACTGCAAGAGAGGTGGACCGTCTAAGAGTAAGCAAGGTAGTTGAAAGCAAACCGCCATGACTCCTCAGGCATGCGTGAGTACGTGTCAATTTATACCTGTATGATAAGCCCGCTCTTCTGAAGCTCAGTCGCTGCAGCCGTAGACTTGGGTAATTCATACGTCGGCCATGGAAAGATACTAGTTAGCGGCTCAGGTGATAGTGGTGCAGCAGCTAGTAGCGTGCCCACGTTTGTGTTCAGCAAGAGAATGAAGTGCACTAGGGTGCACCACAAGCTTCTACTAGTTCGCAGCATACAGCACATCTTAGAGAGTAGTAATGTGGTAATAGCTCTAGCTAGTTCACGTCAGTGTGTTCGTAAGGCAGGAACAAAAGAACCTTTCTTGCAGCATCTACAACCTTTCAGGCTCCTCTGAAACTGACATGCGTAACTTGCTAGCAAAGACATGCACCGAGACTTCCCTCACTCGAAGCTAATGTCCTAGAGTTAGCTGGATTTCCTATAAACATGGGCAACCCTACTCGTCTCTGGAATGCTTTCTTGAGCCTATGTGTGCACTAGGTCATATCGATTGCAACGGCTTGGCGGCTTCTTCGCAACAGCCCTCGTAGGCTAGTCGATACAAAAGTGTGCACAAACAACAGGAAGTGGAATAATTTGAAGCTACTACAGGGGGAATTTTGACACAGCCTGGTGGAGAGGATCTCCGCGAGACGCCCGAGACAGAACTTAAGTCTGAACAACGCAGAAGCAGACGCAGAAGGGACTTAAGGCTGGCCCCAAGTATATTTCATGAACAGTTTCCACTTATAGAGAGGGGGGGTCCAAACTTCCTAGCCCCTACACACTTCCTATTTACGATTTTGACTTGCGCGCAACGCACGCGCATACACTTCTGCCCGCAGCATTGGCTTCTGTGTCATTTAGGTTTGTATTAGTTCGAGTTCGAGTTCGAGTTCGAGTTCGAGTTCGAACTTAAGTCTGGTTTCAAAATGATTTCATGAACAGTCTCCACTTCAGAGGGGATTGAAGTATTATGCTTCCTAGCCTCTAAACACTATTCTCTTTACGATTTTGACTTGCGCGCAACTTGCGCAACGCACGCGCGTACACTTCTGCCCGCAGCATTTGCTTCTGTGTCATTTGGGTTTGTATTAGTTCGAGTTCGAGACAGCAGTCTCAGTCTCCGCCGGTCTCCGTCTCCACTTCTTCTTTCTCCAGCCACGGGAGACTTCAGGCACCGAAATGCCCATTAACGACTGCGACTGCAGAGCGACAGATGCTTTATAGATCAACAAAAAAGGACTAGAACTACTTGATTTGGAATCACCCACTTTCTACACTAACTACTAGCTCGCATGAATCTAAAAGCACGCGAAGTAGAAATATTGGGCCAGTCGACGTAGTATATTTCAGAGAATACACTACCTGGCATGAAACACATATGCACATATGTAATACTGCGCTAATTGACCTCCGCTGCAGCTGCTATCACTTCAGCAGCCACGTCTGCGGCGTCAGACAGTGATGCCGCTTGTGGAGAAGGCGCTACGAAGCCATGCATGTGCGCCGCCGGCGGCGCGTGGTGGTTGGTCAACGGGGGTGCCGAATTGGTGCAAGCTTCCGAGTGGGACCAGTGGAGCACGGTGGAAAACACGAGCAAGTGCAGGCCGAGCACATAGAAGAAAGCAAACGTGCGGCCGGGCTTAGAGCTCAGCAGCGCTCGCGTAGTGTTGAGCGTGATTTTCTCGGCGGTGGTCAGCTCGTTGTACTTGCGCGCGCGCTCCGCCTGGGAAAACTGGGTAAACGGGTTGGTTTGTTGCTCGTACAAGGACTTGTAGCGCCCTTCCATGTCCCCCAAGCCGTCTTCGAGGTGCCGCGCGCTCAAACCGCTGCCATTGCCACTGCTGCTACTGCCGCTGCTGCCGCCGCCGGAGTAACTTTGCAAGTAGCGGATCTTTTCGTAGAGCTGCAAGTTGTCGCGCTGCAGCTGCTGGCCCGTGGCCTTGGCGGAGGAGAGCTGGCGCGTGTTGATGGCCCGCTCCCGCTCCAGGTCGTGAATGCGGCCCATGAACCGGTCGCGCTGTCAGACGAAAGAAGAAGAAGACGGAGGAGGAGAAACGCATGAGGGGTACGTGCATACGATACGTGTCCGAAAAGTGAATAAGATGGAGGGCTTTTGCTTTGTCTGTGCATTTCATAAGAGTTTGCATGCAGCATCCTCTCAAAAGCCTGATAAAGAAGTGCTCGACTTCGTTCGTCTTTCTCACCTGCGCTACGACAATTGACAGCATGTCGCTGCCGTCGTTTGTACTTGCACTGCTGCCTTCCGCACCGCTCGTGCTGCTTCGTCCTCCTCCTGTACCTACTGTGCTGCTGCTGCTGTTTTTGCTATTGTTGCTCTCGTCGTTGGTGGATTCGAGGAGTGCAGCTAGGCCTGCGCCTTCGCCCTCCACCACCGGCGCTGCGATGGTATTATTCCCCCCTGTAGTCGACGCTTGGTGGTGGTGCTGGCCGGTAGCCAAATGGTTCTCGAGGCGGCGCACCTGGATGCGGTTTAGAACATGTGCCATGGCGCATTGTTTGAATTAAGTGGTTAAGTGGAACAGTAAAGCGAAAAACACAATGATGATGCAACAGCAGTTTCAAATATGGTTCATTGATCATTAAGTTCACATCGAAATAGGAGACAAGAAAGAAAAAAGAAAAAGTGAGAAGAAGATGAAGATGAAGCGGTAAGCTAGCACACTAACCAGTTCGTCGCGTTCTTTCGCCTGTTTTTGCGCTTCTGTGAGCTGATTGGCCAACTCCACTGCCCGCTGTTCGCTCTCATCAGCCGCCCGCCGAGTGGCCACTTGCAAATTTTCAGCGCGTCGGAGCCGCACCTGAAGAAACAGGAGTGCCCAGAAGTCGTCAAGAGTTGAACGGAAAAGGCATCACAAGAGTTGCGAATTGATGAGAAAAGTTGAGATGTTGAGGGGTTAGAATGCTTCACCCTTATGCCTTTCCCCTTCGTGTGCAGTCCAATCTCTTCGTAACAGTCCCTCTTTTCTCTTTCTCCTACCATCAAGAGCTTTTCCACCGTAGATGTGGTCTCAGGGCTGGCGTCATCTTCCAGCTCGGAGGTCATCACTGCCGACAATGCTGCATCTGCTCTTTTCTGGCTGTCTCGGTCGCTGCTACTCTTGCCCTTGGCGGAAGTCCCTTCTTTGTTGTAGTCCTTGGCCTCGTCTTCGGAGTCGTCTTCCGCGTGAAATTCTGCTTTCTGCAACGCTCTCAGCTGCCGTCGCAACGCCTCCACTTCATGCGCTGGCGTCGCGGCCGCCAGATCACTAGCCAATTGTTTCGCCTTCTCTTGAGCGGTCGTGGCCTCTGCTTCTGCCGCTGCGGCCTGCGCAGTCGCGGTCCGCAGTTGAGCTTCCCACGCGCGGCTTTGGTTCAGCGCGGCTTGCCGCAATTGGGCTACTTCTTGGCGAAGCTCTCCAACTTCTGACTCCGCCTGTTGCAGCCGCGCAGCCGCCGCTCCCGGGTCTAAGACCCACTCACTGCCACTGCTGCTGCTGCTGCTCCCTGAACTGCTGCTGCTAGGGCTGCTGCTGCTGCTGCCGCTGCCATGAGGGAAGGATGACGAGGATGCGTGCGCAGCTGGAGTGGTGGCGAAGGCATCGAGGCGCTGCCTCAAAAGGTCATTCTCACGCTCCAAACGCAGCACTGCCGCGCCGTGCTTTTCACTGATAATTGTCACGTTGACACAAAGGAGTAAATTGAAGGACAGTGCATTTGATAGACGTACGTCAATGGAAAAGCACTCCTTGGTTTTCTCAATGTGAGCGCATGCACAGCACGAAAGCCCGAGCAAGAATTGGTCAGTCTATTTTCATTCCACATTCAAATAAAAAGAGATGTCTCTTTTACTCATTATGTGCTCTCACCTTTGTTCCGCCCAGATCGCGCCCTCCGCTTGCTGTGCTGCCAGCCGCTCGTCGTAGGCCCGGCTGGACTCAAAGAGCTTGGTTTGGAGGCCGTCGGCCACGGCGTGCGCATCGGCTAACTGAGCTAGGCCTGCGGCTACTCGGCGCTCTAAGGCAGCCTCTCGCTCCAACACCTGACGAAAACAATATAAGACATACAAACGTTTTTTTATTTAAAAAAATGTGAAACATGGACCTCAGAAAAAAAGCGGAAATGGAAACAACGACAACACAGGCATAACCTCAGACAAAAATGCTCTTTGTGACTTTTTCTTGGTCTCTTCTCGGGGTTGGTAGGAAGGAGCAGGGAGGAAGAGGGCGCAGCGGTCCCACCAACAACAAAAGGATGCCTACTGTATTACGAATACTGGTACTGTATTACTAGGGAACCCCACGCGCCTCATCCACGCGGCGGTTCGCATCGGTCTCAATTTCTGCTTTCACTGCCTCTACTTGCTCGGCCACTTGCTTGTCCATGGCCTCTTCTAAATCTTCCAGCTTCTCTTCCAGCGTGCGAATAGTGATGTCCTGGTTTTTCAGCTCCTTGAACTCGGCTTCGTACGCTGCGACTTCCGCTTTGAGCTTCTCCAGCTCCAAGCTAGAAGCCGCTGCTCGAGGCCGTGCAGCTGCAGCCAGTTTCAGCGCTTCTGCAGGGTCCGGCGCCTCGTACAAGTCTTTGTACAAGCTGAAGAACGCGCCGTCTGAGGAACGGGCCCGCTTGGTCAATGAGTCTACCTCTTCTTGGTAGCCCCGAATCAAGTCCTTCACCGTGACCACTTTTTCGGCGTCGGTCATTTTACGGAACTCTTTCGTGCTTTCCGCTAGCATTTTGCGCGATTTTTGTGCTGCCTGCGAGTTAGAAAAGAGGGTTGCTTGTTATCATTGTGCCAACCGAACATGAGCACGCTTGAAAGCTTGTCCTGGTGGGGTAAAGACTACAAGTTCTTGTGGCAGCAGAACGTACCAACACACCCACAACGACCTCGATAATAATTATAAATTGAGTTATTCTAGCGAGCCATTTTACCTCTTTTCCCTCCTTAAGTTCAAGACAAGTCATGTCCATCTTTTGCCGGCGGCCATCTAGGTCGAAGGCCTCCCAAAAGGTAATCGCCGTCTGCAGCGCATCACGCTCCGCGTCGCTCATCTTCGCGGGTGCAATTCAGGAGACTCACAAGTGAACAGCAATAGCTATAAAGGTGCCTCGTAAATGAGCTCTAAGGTAGATCAGAGAGAACGGCGCGCACAACTGAAAAGTGTGACTGCCATTATTTTTACTTTCCTTTCGTGCATTCGTCGTCACGTCGTCGCCCCAACAGGAGAGGAAATTTGCCAAATTTACCAAGAGGGTTTATTCAGTCTGTGGTAGGCGTGCTCTCTCTGAAGATGCGGTGCGTTCAAAATATTGTGACTTCATAGAACACGCGCCAACAAGGCAAATACCTCGAGCCATAGCCCAAAGAGGTGGGTCGCAGTCGCATCTTATATAGTAAGAATTCGAAGGAGGTGTATTTTATGTGAATTTATTCAAAATGGGCATATGAATGCATCAGCTCATTGGTTGTGCTACTCTTTGTGATCCATCGCAGCAACCTTCTGAAGAGACAAAATGGGAATCCATGGGTTGATGGGTTTGCTCAACGATGAGGCTCCAGGCTCGGTGAAAGAGCAGGACATCAAGGCGTTCACGGGCCGGAAAGTTGCTATCGATGCTTCGATGGCTATGTACCAATTTCTCGTCGCAGTAAGTTCTTGGTGTTTAGGCTCCAGAATACACCCTACCTATCTACAGATCTGTGGCTTCAGTATTTCTAACAATGAATACGTAGAGGAACCTCCTTTCCCGAGCCTAGCTTTCGTAAGTTTCTAATCAATGTCCTTTGCATATGTACTACAGGTTCGGTCGGCCGAGCACGCCACCGGTGCCGCCTCAATGCTCACCAACGAAGCCGGTGAAGTCACGTCCCACATTCAGGGCTTGTTCAACCGCACCATTCGCATGATGACCAACGGCATCAAACCCGTGTACGTGTTCGACGGCAAGCCGCCGACCCTCAAGGGGGGAGAACTGGCGAAGCGCACCAAGGGCCGGGCCAAGGCAGCAGCTGATTTGAAGGCAGCGGAAGAGGTGCGCTCAATGCTGTATCGTCCGGCCTATCCTGTTTCACTGGCTGTGTGTTCCTTTCGCGCAGCAACAGCGATTAGTCTACTTATTGAATGACTTACTTTCTTCAATTCCAAATGTCTCTTCCTTCTGTTATGCTGTCTGAATCCTTCTATCTCTCTTCTTGTTGTCTCTGCTTGTATTTTAGCGCGACGACATGGATGCAGTGAACAAGTACAGCTCGCGGCTGGTGAAAGTGACCCGTCAGCACAACGAAGACGCCAAGACCCTGCTCCGGCTCATGGGAGTCCCCGTGGTGGAAGCACCGGGCGAAGCGGAAGCGCAGTGCGCGGTGCTCGCCAAGGTGTGTGCGGGCGGGGGAGGGGGGCATGTACAGTAGGATGCCTCCCCACACCTAATAAGCACACGCATGCCTGCATCTGCGGGTGCATGCATGCTTCTAGTCACAAAACGTGACGCCGCACCATAAGAAGCAGACAATATGCCTTTTTCTTCTTCATTCCTTCATATTCTTCTGACCCCTCTATTTCGTATACCCTTCCTTCCATCCGTGTGTTCCTTTCTCTCTACATGGTTCAGGCGGGGGCCGTCTTTGCCACCGGCACCGAAGACATGGACGCCTTGACTTTTGCCACTCCATACCTCCTCAAGAAACTCACTTTTTCAGCTTCCAGCGGCGGCGCTAGCGGCGGCGCGCAAAACATGATCCAACAAATTTGCTACGACAAAATGCTGGAAGGCCTGGAGCTGTCGCACGAGCAGTTTGTCGACTTGTGCATCATGTGCGGCTGCGACTACTGCGACAAAATTCCAGGTGCTTTGAATACTTTCATACTTTTTCTTTGTTGTAGCTCTTCTTCCCAGTCAACTCTGGATCATAGATGGAAAGTCCTCACTAAGTATTTTGCTGGTATCCTTCATAGCATTTATTTACTCTTTGCTTCTATTTCCTTCTAATCCCAGGCATTGGCCCCAAGACGGCCCTCAAGCTCGTGAAAAAACACGGCAGCCTGGACGAAATCGTGAAGCATTTGGACGTGGCCAAGCACCCTCTGCCGCCTGGGTTCGAGCATCCAGCCACTCGGCGCGAACGACGGGCCAAAGAAAAAGCCGCCGACGCCAAAGCGGGGAAAGTGAAGTTCAACAGCCAGCAGCCTCAGGAAGAGCCCTCTTCGTCTTCTTCTTCTTCTTCTTCTTCTGCGGCCCCTGCGGCTGCTACGTCGAGTGCGGAGCCGTCGTCAGTGGCGTCTTCCTCCTCTGCTACCGCCACTGCTGCTGCCGCTGCTGAAACTGCCCCGGTCGCTCACGTGTCATCCGCCAGCCAAGATGAAAACCCGCTCGTGGATTCGGATGACGAGTCCTTGCTTCCTTCAACGAAGAAAGCTCTAGCATCAGCTGCAGGGCCTGTTGTGGCGTCGGCCACGACTTCTAACGCCATCGAAGCCGCGTCTTCGGTAGTGCAAAGCGCCGAAGAAATCGCCGCAATGGAGGAGGCGACCGCGGCGGCTGAAGTCGCGGCGGCCAAGGCAGCACTCGCCGAAGAGGACGACGACGACGACGAGATTGACGAGGAGGCTGAGGCTGCGTGGGAGCCGCTGTGGGTGCAAGTGAGGCAATTGTTCGTCAAGCCCGACGCGACGCCTGCCGACAGCTTGCAAGAGGTAAGCGAATGTGCGAGTGCGTGCATCTATCAGGGATGGACGATTAGGAGTTGCTACGGTCATTAAGCACTCGGCTCTCACGCTGCTTTCTCTTCAAAGCCTTACCCAAACCCTTCTCGTGATTTTCTACAACAAATATGTGTCCTTTTTCAAACCCCCATTGTGTCCATCCATAACCTTCCTCCTCCTGTTTCTTCCTTGGCGGCAACCAGGTGCTCAAGTGGACCGAGCCCAACGAGCCGGAGCTGCTCAAGTTCCTGGTGGAGCGCATGCAGTTCAACGAAGAGCGGGTGCTGGGGGGCCTCAAGCGGCTGAAAGCGGCGAGGGGCTCGTCGTCTCAGCAGCGAATGGACTCCTTCTTCAAGGTTGGTATGCTTCTGTTCTTGTTCTTGTTCTTGTTGTTCTTGTTGATGTTATCACATTAGTGGGAGAGGTGTGGGAGTGCGAAGTGTATTGCCTTACAGACTTCGACAGCGGAGGAGTGGAAGTTGTGAGTGCCGTGCTGTCTTTATGTAATGTTCAAGACGCTTTTGGATGTAGTGCACAATTTACTTCCTTCTTTTTTTTTCGTACCCATTTCCACTCATGTCTTCAAGCTGACAGTCCCTATGGTTGTTGAATAAACTGCATTTGGTCGATTAGGTGTCGGGAACGTCGTCGAGCACGAACAAACGCAAAGTGGAAGAACCCAAAACTGCCAAGAGCAAAAAGGGCAAAATCCTCACCAAGGCAGCTGCTTCCAAGGGCAAGAAATAAAAGGAAATGGATGTGCGATGTGCGTGCGACTAGAAGATAGAATGTCTGAAGTAGCAATAGAGGGAAACCCTAAACCAGTTGCGTAATTGATTCTTGGTGTAGAACTCACGTCCAAGTCCAAGGGAAATGAAATATAAGACTTAGAACGATGACGAGAGCAGCTAGTTAAATGGCATTGGAGTGCTACTCGCCTTCGTCTCAGTTCCTGGTGCGTAGCTCGACTCTCGTAAACCGAACTTTAGGCCAATTCGGCGCTTTTGCCGTGTTAGGTACGCGAGCCAAAGGCCATTTGATATGAATAAGTGCCTCTACTTGGACCTACCCATTCCGCATGGGCCTCTAGTTCGCTATAGTCTAAAGTCTAAAGTGCTGTTATATATGGCGTGTGTGTGCGTGTATGGAAGCGAGGCCAGCGAGCATCTGCTCTCCGGTGCCGCTCGCCTTCGAAACCAGCTCATCAAGCAATCTCAATCTGGTGCCAAAAGGAGAGATCGAAACCTGAGCTGCCTCTCTAGGTACGTGCCTATGGTGTGAGGCAAGTACCAGTCCTCTATCATATTCAATTATGAACGCTTCGAGCTGCAGCACGAAAAGCCTCCAAATCTTCAGGTTGAACACCCAAATCTACCTCCAACACCGCGTTCGGTTCGTCCTCAAAGCAGCGGAGTGCTTCAATGTTGATCTGTTCCTCAGCGCAGCGTGCTCGATACTTTCCCAGGGAAAAGCGCTCAAGCACGTCCTTGACTTCTTCGTCTTCGGACTCCAGTGTGAGCGGACTGAGAATCTTGACGATATGCACCCGTGGCCCTACCTTGATGCCCAGTTTGCTGAGTCCGTCTTTGTGTGCAGCCATGATGTGTTCCAAGCTCGTCAGGCCCTTTTCAACCAGCTGCAGGAGCGCCACATCACTCACTCGGTTCTCGCGCAGCAGGCGGATGGTTTGGCCGGCTTCCGCCAGTGTCTTCGCTACCTTAGGCGTTACCTTCGAGGCCGACGATGTCGAGCTACCGACAGCGCCAGCAGCGCTCACTTGGTCGACATTCAAAGCAGCAGGACCATGGTTGAAATCTGTTTTGGCGCTAGATGAAAGGTTGGCTTGTTTAGAACCCGCTTGACGCACTTCCTTGCTTTGAGCTTCTGCTCGAGGCTCCTTTCCACGAGCCTCGATTCCCATCACTACTCGAGCACCTTCGTCGCTTGCCTTGTCTCCAGCAGCAAGAGCAGCGGGTGCCTTTAGAATAGGTTGCATACATTCCTCGCACGTAAGGTTGTCTGCATTTGGAGACAAATTTTCTTGGTTCAGATTGTGTTCTGAGCCGCACGACGAGCAGGTCTCGACTGGCTTTGCGGTCCTCTTGGGAATGGCGCCAGTGCTGCCGTCTTTGTGTTTAGATGGCATCTTCTTACCAGCTCCCACCGTACCCACGCACTTCTCGCCTTCTTGCTTATCGAGCGGAAATAGCGCTGCTGTTTTTTTCATGGAATCCTTACAACGACGGCACAGTCCGGCGTCTGCATCTCCTCCTAGCTCATTCGCCGACCGTGGGCATGCATCGCCGTTTTGCTTCGTTCCAACGCAATGTCCTTTGTCGTCAGCCTCCTCGCAAGGGCCACCCATAGCAAGGAGGTGCAACTTCCGGGGTGCTTTGCTTGCCTGCTCTGAAGCTGCCGCGTCACCATTGCCTTGTTGAGGGGGCTTGTACGTCTCAATCGTCAGGAAGCAGCCATCTCCATGTGGGCAAGCCGCGAGGAGGAGCTTCTTGGCGATGCTTTCGTCGTTCGCCCAAGCCTTGCCCATTTTGAAATACGTTTCACCCACTGTGCCATTGACGGTCATGAATGCATCCTTCCGTTTCCCGCCCGTGGTGGCATCGAGCAACTCTTCGAGGCCGTACTCCCTGTGTTTGGACTTCGAAATCAGGTTGGGAGGAGCCCCACTTCCTTTTAATTGTAGACAGATCACAGGAAGGCGTCTCGATTTCAAAAACTTCATCGCAGCCTTCGTTCCGTGCTCTTCAGCGCAAGTCACGTGCACCAAGCACTCGTGCGCGCGTGGGAGCGCCCCGCATTTGAGGACAGCCATGTCCTCTGGGCTCACGTGGGTATGGCAAATCACGCAGGTTGCCCCAGTGGCCTCAGCAGGAGCACCACCCTTGTTGGAAGATTTGTTCGTAGACTTAGGCATCAAAACAAGCTGTGAGGTCCTCGGTGTGAAGGAGACGTGCGGTATCGCTCGTTTTGTTGATAGATGATGTTCTGGTGGAGGGGCGGTGGAGTGTGGATGGACTTCGCAAAATTAGTTCGGGTGTCGCAAGCGCAAGGGGTGTCGGGTGTCATTCACGGTCCACATTAAATGACCAGACACGATCGATCGGCCTCCCTTGGGGGTGACAGGTAGTGGCTAAAAGGCGTATCAAATCTTGACACGGGCCCGGAAGGGCCGGAAATAGAGGGCTATTAGGCAGACCTACGGTGCAAAGCAGCTCACATCAAAAGCGGAGCTAACCAGGTACGTATCTTCGAGTAGCCATGGAAGTGATGATAACGGCCTTTAGTCGCCCTTACTGGCGGCGTGCCCTGTGAATTCTTAGTAGTCGAACAACTAAACTAAACCTCCCCCATCGGCAACATCGCCAATGTAGTATTTCGCCATTCTATTGTGGTGCTAACGCAGATAAGGGATTAGTGTATACAAGCATGATACACAGTCGACGGGCCGACCCACTCTGTATACTACAGGGGTGCCCCCTACTCCAACACTCCCACCCATATTGCGCCCTTCCGTGCTCGCACGGTGCGCACGATGCATAATCCGTACCTCATTCCTGCTTCGCAATTCCCATTGCCCTGTGTACTCACACCACAAGTGCATTTTTTTATTTCGTGTGAACGCACACGCCATCGCTAAACGGCATAGCTGAGCGCTTGAATCGAACTCCCGTGGAGCTTGCGTCGTGTTTGCTGCATGAAGCGAGCCTCGCCAATGTAGAAGTACTTCTTTTACAGCCAAAAAAATTTGGAGTTTTGCCGTGAAGCATGCAGCCTAGATCCGGAATAGATTCCACCACACAGCGCTTGAAGACAAGTCGAAGGGCAACACAGATAATGGGTCAGTACATACAAGCAAGATGCACAGTCTACTGGCCAACCCCCTCTGTATACTACAGGGGTACCCCATACTCCTGTGAATGCTCGTGAAGAGCATTACACTTTCAGGGGGGAATGCAGATAGGATTGATCTGGGGAGTATTGAGATGACTCCTTACACCATTGACTAGACAAACTTACTGCCCCGAAGTAGCGGAAATAGCCAGGACTTAGTTCAAACGACAGAAAGTCGTTATAGCTTGAGAAAGGAAGAATCAACAACTCCAACACGTTCAGTAGATGCTGCATCGCAGATCTATTTATGATTATGTATTCGATGTATTAATCACACTGCTATTCGCAAGCCATATCCCCCATTTGATTATAACTGATTTCGGCCAATTAATTATGTCATTGCTAGTGACATTGCTGTTATTTAATTGGCAGATGCGCATCGGTGATTCAAAAGTGCAGTCCCTCATGGCAAGGAGATTCCTTTAAGCTAAGAGCTTATATCCTACAGCCCAAGTCGCTTTAATCGAGTTATATCTTATTGCGTATTAATGTCATGTTAGATAAGCAAGTTAATGCTACAGACACTTTAGTACATCTAATTAGTGCGCATGGGCCTCTGGTTCTCTAAGTTTACTGCTATTTTTGACAGGTGTGTGTGTGTGTCTCTCTCTACTGCATGGAAGCAGGCTCAGTGAGCATCTGCTTTCCTGTGCCGCTTGACTCCATGTATCTCTTGATTCAATTGCCAATGCTACGAACAGCTGCACTAAACGCCTCGAAGTCTTCAGGTTTTACTCCCAAATCTTTCGCCAGTGCTTCGTCCGGCTCTTCCGCAAAGAAACTGAGTGCTTCAACGTCAATCTGTTCCTCAGCGCAGCGTGCTCGATACTTTCCCAGGCTAAAGCCCTCAAGCACATCCTTGACTTCTTCGTCTTCGAACTTGAGCAACAGTGGGCTCAGAATCTTCAAAATGCGCATTCGGGGCCCTAACTTGATGCCCAGTTTGTGGAGTCCGTCATCGTGAGCAGCCATGATTTGTTCCAAGCTCGTCAGGCCCATTTCAACCAGCTGCAGGAGCGCCGCATCACTCACTCGGTTCTCGCGCAGCAGGCGGATGGTTGGGCCTGCCTCCGCCAGTGTCTCAGCCGCCTCATACGTCACCTCTGAGGCCGAGGATGACGGACTTTTGACAGCTGCTGCAATGTTTCCATCCCCCTGCGTCGATGTTTCACTGTCGGTGCCTTGATCTGCGTCTCCGTCGAGTACGGCTCCTGCAGATGACTTCACTTGTTCAAGAGCGCGCTTAGCTACGTCCCATTCTTCAGCCCATCCGTGCCCAAAAGAAATGGCTTCCGTTGAATCAATGCTTCCGCAAGAAGGGTCGGCAAGGGAGTCGTCTTCTCCTTCCCAGTAGTCTGAGCCTTCGTAAGATGAAGTTTCAGCACCATCCTCGTAGCCGTAGCGTTCGTAAAGCCTTTGAGCGCGTTGACCTGGAGCGTCTAAAATGGGCTGCAAATGTGCGACCGCTTTGCCGACGTTTTTGGGATTAGGACCTTGAATAGTGATTTTCGAGGTATCAAAATTCACCCAGATCTCACATCCACTGTCCTCTTTGAGTTGGCGAAGGTTTACGCTGTTCTTCCCAAAGATGTTACTGATGATGAAGTTGAAGTCGGGAGTATTTTTTTGGGCGGGTATGTCCATGATCCAACTGTAAAATGAAGGACCGCCTTTGCGCCTCTTTACCAAAATTGACTGCGCAGCTGTAACTTCGTTTGCAATCTTTCTGGCCAAGATGTTCGCTGGGTCCACACCTGGCCGTCCTGCTGCCGTGATAACGCCTGCAGCATCTCCAATGTTATAGCCAGCAGCAAGAGGAGTCCACCGCAGCACTTTGGAATGCATTTTCGCAAAACCTTCAAGACCGTGCTTGTTGATCAAGAATCCGTCCTGGGGAATCGCGTTGCAATGCCGCTTAAGGGCTTTCCTGGCTGTTTTTGTCGTGGCCGTCTGCAGTCTTTCACCGCAAACAAGCTGCCTGTTGGGTAAGGTGTTCAGAAGCTGCGCCAGACGCTGAGCTGTTGCGACCTCAAACGCGGATTGGGTTTTGTGAACCTCAAGTTCTGCCGCTTGGAACATTTTCTTGCCTTGTCCCTTTGCTGGAGATTCCTTTCCATGAAGCACCACAGGTCGAGAACCACCTTCATTTGCTTTGTTTTCAGCAGCAAGAGCAGCAGTTGCGTGGACAAGAGGTCGAATGCACTCCTCGCACATAACGTTCTCCGTAATCGATGATGAATTCTCTTGTTTCGAATAATACTCAAAGCCGCACGACGAGCAGATCTCGACTGGCTTTGCGGTCTTCTTGAGAATGGCGCCAATGCCGCCACTTTCGCGCTTCACTGTCACCTTCGTACCAGCTCCCACAAGACTTGCTCGCTTCCCACTGTCCTGCATAACCGCCTCCGCCGCTGCTGCCGCCGTTGCGAGCGCAATAACTCGGTCAGAGTTTACTTTGCAAAGGCGGCACAGTCCGGCGCCTGCATCTCCTCCATGCTCGTTCGCCGACCGTGGGCATGCATCGCCGTTTTGCTTCGTTCCAACGCAACGTCCTTTGTCGTCAGCCTCCTCGGAAGGGCCACCCATAGCAAGGAGGTGCTTTTTCCGGGGTGCTTTGCTTGCCTGCTCTGAAGCTGCCGCACCACTATCGTCTTGTTGAGGGGTCTTGTACGTCTCAATCGTCAGGAAGCAGCCATCTCCATGTGGGCAAGCCGCGACGAGGAGCTTCTTGGCGATGCTTTCGTCGTTCGCCCAGTTCTTAGCCATCCTGAGGTACTTGTCGCTCATTTTGCCCTTCGTACTTGTGAGTGATCCCTTGCGCCTCTCTGCTCCAGTGGCCTCGAGCATGTCTTGAAGGCCGAGCGCTTTGAGGGTACTGTTAGAAACCAGGTTGGGGCTCGCTCCACCACCACCCAGCAGTCGGCAGATGACGGGGAGGCGTTCCGATTTCAAAAAGCTGTTCGCTTCACTCGCCGCGTACGCTTCAGCGCAAGCCACGTGCACCGTGGATTCGTGCGCGATCGGGACCATTCCGCATTTGAGGACAGCCATGTCCTCTGGGCTCACGCGGGTATGGCAAAGCACGCAGGTTGCCCCGGCGGCCTCAGCAGGTGCACTACACTTGTTGGAAGAATTCTTGTTAGACTTTGACATTATGCGAGGCCAGGACAATTGAAGTCCTTGTGAAGTGGAGGTACAGTATCGCTCGCTTTCGGACGAAGATGGTGTTCTGGTGGAGTGTGGAGTTGAAATATGTGTTACGTGAATTGTGCGCCGAAGGTTCGGGGAAGTCGGGGACAGGTGAATGCGGTGAATGTGTTCCCAGCAGGTTTACAGGTTTGCAGCCAGGGTAATTATTGTGTAAAAATAAACCCCCTGTATTGTTACTAACACCAATCCTCCCCTCGGGGGAGGCGCGAGAAATAATCCCCCTGCTGCCCTACTGGGTAGATTGTGCGAGGCTTGACTGAGTAGCGTAAAATCTGTAGCTAGAGCTATTCACGAATTTTTACCACAGAACTTTATTTTAGAGGAGTGGTCGAAAACCACATCCACGGAATTTGTTGAGTTATTTCTGGCTCATTGGTTTGTTCAGAACCAGCATAGCCAGTCAAACTTTTCTACGAACCCAACTTTCTAGTCCCCGCCTCTGCGGATGGGATATCTTCTCTTGAGCTGCACTCCCAGAGCATGGATGAGCGTGCCACTTTGGTCCGCTACCATCAAATCCATGGCCAATCGGGTATGTGCTCCTGACTATAGCTCCATGGTTTGAGCTGTTTGATTTATATCTCTACATGGGCCCCACTAAGTTCTTGCTGACATCCGACAACCCAACGGGTACTGGATTTAGTAATTACCAGGCAGGTCACTATTTACTCGGCGTCTACGTAGTCTTACCAGCCGGACTGAAATCCAGGCTCGGGGTTCTTTCTATTCTGAGCTCATCCCGAGGGATTACGAATTCTTTTACGCAACCCTCGAAAGGCCAGATGTAGAGAGCTAATAGACAAAAATACGATGCAACACAAAGCAGTTTAGCTTATACTAGAAGAGGTGCTAAACAGGCGCACATGCGCGAGTGGATATGGAAGTGATGGTGGTGGTCCAAAGACGTTTATTTGGGTGGAACTTGCTTCGGAGTGGCTTTAGTCTTCAAGGGGTGGAATTAGAACTTTCTTAGTGCAAAGCAAATACTTATATCTGAAGTAGAGAGGACGCAAGCAGATCCCATTTGGGCTTTCAATAAGGGATGGCCGGGTTATTAACACTCATCAAGGCACGTGAAGAGACCGCTCGGTCATTGACGGAGGTGGAGCGGAGCTCCGTATGGGAGCTGTTCCTCCTTTACGCCTCCCACTTTTAGCTAAAAATTACTATCTCAATAAAAAGGCAAGGATCCAGCTGATGCCATCAAGACAGCACCCTTCTCTACTAGATACTCAGCCAAGTCCCCTCTCAAGAGAGCTGAGAAAATACGTTCGGCGATTGAGAGCGAATAGCCATCGTGGCTTTTAGTCTAACTATAACATGCCAAACTTCACACCGCCTTGCCTCGAGTTGCATCGTGTGAGAGTATTGCACCTCCAACCCCCCAATGCGAGGAGGCCGCTTCTGATAGCTAAATAAAACTGAGTCAGGCTTTTCACATTTCAAATCGGTAGAAAGGATCAAATAGACAACAGGAAAAGGGCGAGGTCTATAAAAGCTAGAATTTCTGTGATAGAGCACCTACTTATATGTCTTACACTCCTCAGGGGTACGGGAGCTAAAATTTACAAATGCCGAACGCAAGTTATTTATAATATAGCACCTATGATAATATCTATGTGCTGAAATCTAGCCTTAAGAATTTCAGAAAGAGAGAGACGTCTTCTGTCCATATCTCACAGCTTCCAGAATAATGCAGATGAAGTAAATAGCTCACTGGCCGTGAGTGAGCAGTGCCTCAGTGCCTGTTGGCCATGAAGTAGAATACAAAGCAGCGAGTTGGCTATGCACTTGCAGTGCGCATTCAGTCACGTCAGAGCGCAGAGCGGAAATTGGAGGCACTGCCCCAGTTCGGGGGCACAATTTTTAATACTGATAATGATTCTAATTAAATGAACTTATTCCTCATTTATGCAAGAAAAGGCGTTCGTAAATCTATTTAGATCGGGCAAGTGTCAGTAGTTCTCAATTTAATTATTGGCAATTCGCAATTCGACCTGTTGCACGAAAAGCTTCGAAGTCTTCAGGTTTTACTCCCAAATCTTTCGCCAGTGCTTCGTCCGGCTCTTCCGCAAAGAAACTGAGGGCTTCAATGTCTATCTGTTCCTCAGCGCAGCGTGCTCGATATTTTCCCAGACGAAAGCGTTCAAGCACGTCCTTGACCTTTTCGTCTTCGAACTTGAGCAACAATGGGCTCAGAATCTTCAAAATGCGCATTCGGGGCCCTAACTTAATGCCCACTTTCTTCAGTCCGTCGTCGTGAGCAGACATGATTTGTTCCATGCTCGTCAAGCTCAATTCGACCAGCTGCAGGAGCATCTCGTCACTCACGCCGTTCTCGCGCAGCAGATTAATGATTGGGCCTGCTTCTGCCAGTGTCTTCGCTACCTCAGGCGTTACCTTCGAGGCCGATGATGTCGAACTTTCGACAGCTGCTGCGCACTCCTCATCACCTTGCGTCGATGTTTCACTGTCGGTGCTCTCGTCCACCTCGAAATTGATCTCAATCTCAAAGTTGTCTGCGTCTTCTAGCGCAGGCTCATGTTTTTGAATTTCTTGTTTAGGCTTTCGAAGCACTTCCTTGTCTTGGGCTTCTACTCGAGGCTCCTTTCCACGAGCTTCGTTTCCCATCGTTCGTCGAGCACTAGCTCCAATTGCCTTGTTTTCAGCTGCAAGAGCAGCGGTTGCATTGATTATGGGTCGAATGCATTTTTCACACATGGAGGTCCCTCTTTTTCGAGATGACTCTATTTGTTTCGAATGATATTTCGAGCCGCACGACGAGCAGGTCTCGACAGGCTTTGCGGTCCTCTTGAGAATGGTACCAATGCCGCCATCTTCGTGTTTAGACGTCATCTTCTTCTTCGTAGCTCCAGTAGTACTTGCTCGCTTCATGTTGTCTTGCTTAGCCGTTGCTGGCG
>Ga0307979_1000739_pt1 | contig 22825 bp, 18 predicted proteins | sample OrgLakmetage1058_FD_201833 | JGI IMG/M metagenome (GOLD analysis project Ga0307979, IMG submission 201833) | Saline water microbial communities from Organic Lake, Antarctica - #1058 | ecosystem: Environmental > Aquatic > Non-marine Saline and Alkaline > Saline | place: Antarctica: Organic Lake...
GTAATATTTAAGTTTAAGAATATTTTTTAATGTAGATTATATATATAATGGAATTTTTAAATAAAGTATTTGAACAAAGAGATAAACCAATAAGTGATTGTCACACCAATCGACCACCACGATCACAGCGCAAGCGCTGGACCTCCAGACATCCACAATACTTCTTCTGTGAGCCACGGTGGCGACAGCAGCAGCAGCGGTGGGAAGCTGTGCTACGTAGGCAATTTGTCCTTACAAGTGAGTTGGCGCGAACTGAAGGACCACTTTCGCGCGAGATTCGGTGACGCCGTGAACCGAGTCAACGTGTTGAAGACTGTGAGCACAAATTTAGGCGTTTCAAGCGGCATTGGCACGGTACATGTACACTAATTCAGCTCTATTCTTTGTCTTTTCTTTCGCTGCACTCACTTCCTTGCAAAAAGCTTTACCTCTTGCTCAATCCTCTCCATCTACTAGTATACTGACCACTATTTGACTTCGTTTCTATGTCCCAATTGCATTTTAAAAAATCAAGCAAGCTCACATTCACCTACGAACCTTATCTGTCTTTGAATTTGAAGAGTTACTGGACTTGCATTTGCTAATTCTGGATGGTCAATTTTAGGTGCGGCTTGCAACCGCAGTCGACGTCCAGAGGGCAGTTTCCGAGCTTAACGGCTCTTTGCTCATGGGCCAAGCCATCGTCGTCCGAGAAGACAACTCGTTCTTGAAAGCCACTGGCAGCTGACCACAGAGTATCCCCTTGTGTACATAAGAACACAGAAATCTCGGATTGTACGCATTTTTTTCTTATTACGCACGAAGTAGCGGAGAACACAGTTGTAAAGTAGGTTTAGCAAGCAAAATTTCCAATAGGAATCAGCCTTATATTTATACCCAGTGATAAGTAATGTGCATTTAGGAAACCGCAAAGATTCCCAGTGGCAGTTAAACATGGAGATTCATTTCCAGAGGACGGCACCCGCTGCTGGTGTTGTTGTTATCCACACGAATTATGCGGCACTATAAAATATGCCAGACCAACAAAAGAAAAGAAAAAGTTTTTTCGGAAGCCAAAGTCATGTACAAGCAAAAGCTTTCACTTCCACGCAGATGGGGCCACGAAGTTTTTCGGGAGTCGGTGACTCTTCTTCTGCATCACCCGAGGGATTTTGTAGGAGCCCCTACCTCTGCGGTTTGGAACTCTTCTCTTGAGGAACACTCTCAGAGCACGCACGACACAATTTCACATGCAGTACGACGCAGCATACCGGATCTCAGGCCAAAGTAATCGCCGGGCTACCTGGGATGGGCTCCAGGTTAGCAATGCCGTGGTCGCGAATCAGCTTACGGCGAATCTCTATTAATTCAATGAGTTGAAGAGACTGTACCCAACGGTCTGTGTCTGTCGCAACCCACTGCGTATCATCTTCAGTATCGCATTCGAGCGCTACCAAGTAAGGCACTGTTTTCCAGGCAGGCCAGACACTGTTCGCACGCGCACGAACCCCTGTCACAACGGCAGATTGCCAAGCGGCTGGTTTGCCAGGTTCCGTGAGCACCAATACTCGCACTTTCTCCCCCACGCCGTAGCGCAACCCGTGCTGCTGCTGATTAACATCCATCCTGCTCACGTAATCGGACAGCTTTGACTTGTACAAGTCATACGCTGCTGCACGCTCGGCGTCCTTGCGTTGCTGAGCTGAAGTAGGAGCTTTCGTTGGAGCTTTTGCTGTAACGGAACCTTCCTTGGTTGTCGCAGAATTGCTAACTCCATTTTTTGCCTTAGCAGTTTGCCGTTTAGATTGTCGTCGGGAGTTGCGGTCATTGTCACTCTCGCTGTCCGAAACAGGCTGCAGTGGAGGCGGCCCATCGTCGGAGTCGGACTCAACTACTGCTGCTGCGCGCGATGTCGGCAACCCGCCCGCTTTACTGTTTTGTACTTTGCTTTCTTTGGCAGTCGATTTACCTACGGATTTGGTGGCTGACGGATGCTTCGTTGGTGATGCATTGCTGTCGCTGTCACTTTCAGTGTCGGACCAGGATTCCAACGAAGGTGGTCCCTCAGAATCAGAGCCGTCATCTACCGCGGCAGCGGCTGCACACGACTTCGCAGTCTTTTGTTTTTTAGCATTGTTGTCGGTCCCCGTGATCTCGGTTTTGGGAATGCTAGTATTGGAAGCGCTTAGAACTTGCAAGTTTGTTGCTTTGATGTTGAATATACTCCCTTCGGGGACCTTGACTAGCCATCGTTCAGTACTGCGTTTCATGTTGCCCGAGATGACACCAACCATTCCGTTCATTTCAGGCTTAGACACGAGCCCGTGCAATCGAACACGGCTTCCCTTGACCAAATCCAAATCCTGGCCAGCAATCTCTCCAAGAGCAAAGGAGATTACTTTATCAATATCCCTTGCTGTAACAGCTCCAGGAGCTGCGGGTTTTGCATTCCTTCTGGGCGGCTCTGCTCACCCAGAAAAAAACGCGCACGTAAGATTTAGTAGAACAGATGCACACGAAGACAAGGCAGGACATTCGTAAGGGCATATAGAAGAAAAAGGTGTTATAGAAGAGACTGCCCTCTGCGAGACATGCGATGCACTAAGAGGTGGAGGTGATCCTGAATCACCTTCTTCAGAAGACGAATCTGAACACGACTCTAGTGGGGGTGGCCCGTCGTCAGAATCAGAGTTCATTCCATCATTGGGTCCTACTGCTGAAGCTTGTGCAGGAGAGACTTTGGGAGTCGCCGCTGTGGAGTTTGTACCAGTCGGAGCTCTTTCGGTGTCAACAGTAGTATTTTGTTCTGCGGGGCCAGATGGCCCACGAGTAGCTTCCAGCGGTGGCGCGACGCTGCCCTCATCAACAGACGAAGATTGACTGCTCGCTGCAGTTGTAGTTGGCGACGCATCGTCGACACTTTCTTCGAGATCGAGTTGGCCCAATTCCCTTCGCTTCCGCCAAGCCATGATGGTGCGGATGGCAGCACGGTCACCATTCCGCTGAGCTTCATTCACGTCGCCCTTGTAAGGAAGCTTGGAGCTCATTCTCAGATAAATCAGCACACTTTTAGAAACACGCTCATCGCCTAACAAACTGCTGGACAGTACTAAATAGGCGTCGTAATAAGCGCGGTAAGAGCTGCACGTATGTGGGCTTGTGGGCTTGTTCTTGATGAGAAGCTGTCGCGCCGTGCTGTCGCGCTGTCGCAGTACGTACTGTAGCTACAGACCTGTACAGTACGTACTACTACGTAAAAGCCAACCAACAACACAAAAAAATCTTTCTGCTGATGACAAAAAAAGTCCTCGACAGCTACAGAGCTACTAAGTAAGTTAGTAGGCTAGTGTCTCGCTTCTCGCTTCTCGCTTCTCGCTTCTCGTCTTATGTGCTGTGGAAAATGACATCCCTTGGTGCTGTAGCCCCGTACCCCAAACCTAGTAGCTCGAAACTTGGCGAACTAGCTAGCTAGCTAGAGCTATCATAGAGTACTTTGTACCAAGGCTTGCTAGAAGTATTTGGAGGGCTGGGATGCTGTGCAACATGCTGGACGAGACCTATATCAGCTTGGAATAGGCTGCAATGTGGACTTTGGGATGCCCAACCTCTTTTGAGTCACCATCTCTCTTGGTAAGAAACTCTTCAGTAAAACCTTTTCCACACATATGAATCTGATCCTTCTGCGCTCTATCCAACAGCCCGGCCCAAAGCGGGGAGCAATTAGCGCCGTATCCTCGTCCCCTGATGGTATGTACGAATTATTTCACGATTCTGAACTACTGAAGCATTGGCTCATTCATAGAAGCATTAACGCGAATGAATATACTAGACTGACGTGCTTTTTCTCTGTTGTTAGGTTCCCTCTTAGCCGTGCTTCGCGATAGCGGTGAGCTGCAGGTGTGGTCTGGAGGGCCGCATTTCTTGCTCCTAGGCGCGACCAAAACTTTCCGTTCCCTAGCAATTGAGCTGCAGGGGGGGTACAGCGTGCCCAATAGCACTAGTGCATCGTACCATGGTGACGGATCAAGTGCGAATCCATATAGTACGAGTACTACTAGAGCATCCACACTGGCTTCGAAGCCAGCGCCAGGGCCTAGTCCTGTCTTAGTTTGGCGCTCGGACTCGGCTTCTATCGCCGTATTAGAACCACCGAATGACGGCCGTGGGTATTCTTTCGACAGCCACGACAATAATGTCAACGATGGCTATAGCAGCAGTCCAAGGTCCCTATCAATTGGCCTTCTAGGAGTATACTCCGTGGTAGTGCGGCGCGATCAGCCTGTGCTGCAATTGCCTTTGCCTGGATGGTTGGAGCAAGCCGCCGACTGGCGTGGGGCTCCGCCTGGTAGTGGCAACAGTGGCAGCGGCGGAGGGGGAGGCAGTAACTCCAACGGATCAGGTGGGCGCGCGCGCCAAACCACAGCACCCCCAACGGTGAACTTGACCCCGAAAGTTGTCTTGGTGGCTTCAAGTGCTGCCAGCACGGCGGAGTCACTCGCGTACCGCGACGCTGCAAGCCACAGCTCGGTGGGTGGCAGTCGCGTGAAAGCAGCAGCTGGCGCCGCGCGCGGGCGGTGGCGTAGCTGTTTACCCGGTGAGCCGACATCCATGTGCGCCTTACCGCTGACTGACGCAGAGAAAAGGACCTCCAATGGACGAGGCAGACCTCATGACGATGCGTCGCTCAGTGCGGCTAGCAGCAATGCAGGTGAGGAAGGGCTGAAAAGTGGAGGAAGCAGTGGGACAAGGAGCTCTGGGGTGCAGCTCCGAGTGCTCGTCGGCACTTCTTGTGGCGTGTTGTGCCTCGTGGACTGCGGCCCCAGTTTTGGTGGAATGGCAGGTGGCTCCTTTGCAGTACTGCGCGTGTTTGGCTCTTTTGGACAGCTGGCAGCACCCCCACCGTCGCCATCGGTACCATCACCACCTCCGCTGCCCCTCGCTACGGAGGCTCATGTGTCCTCAGGCTTGGTTGCTTCTGCGTCGAAGCGTATGCTCAAGGACTACATCGCAGAGCGAGGCTCAGGCGCAGCGAAATCCCCTGGCCGAGCTCGCAGTCGAAGCAATAGCACAGGCAGCTTAAGCAACAGCACTTCAGGCGCCAACGGTTTAAGACACAGCGGAGATAGCAGCGTACTCAACAGCAGCACCAGCACTAGCAGTAGTAGCCACCCCAGCACTACTAGCCATTCCACGACCAGTCGAAGCAGCGCCAGTGGCAACACTAGTACTAAACTGGGTATTCGCGCGCTGTCAGCTGCGCCGTATTCCTCTGCAGCACATGTGAATAGTGTTGCCCGTGGCCTCTTGTGCTACGTTGCTGCGGTGCTGGAAGATGGTCGTTGCGTAGCAGCTGCGTTACCTATACAAAGTAATAGCAGCATGAGTGGTAGCTCTGGTTGCTTTGATAGTAATACAGCGAGTGGTTATTTAGCAATGAGAGTCCATCCGCCGTCTATAGGCTCAGCCTCAAGCATGAGTAGTAGCATCAATGGGTCAATCCAAGCGTGGGCCACTTCGGTAGCAATAGCGCCAACTGCTGAGGCGGGACCTGCAGAGGCAGGGTGCTTGCTTGCAGTGGGCTGGTGGGCTCTGTCCACCACTAGAAAAACGCCAAGCTCCAGCGGGATCGAGACGCCTGCTTCAAGTGGGAACACTTCACCGAGCACATTTGCAAGTGGGCATGGGATGGTGACCTTGCACCGTTTGAGTGCTTCAACTTCAACTTCGAAATCTACCACTCCCACAACAGCTACTACAACCTCTCATTCCAGCATTCCAGAGGCACAATCCAGCGCATCTTTCCTCTCGAAGCCTACTTGGATGCTCGCAGCACCGGTTTGCGCGCCACCTTTATGCCTTGCAGGTCTCGGCTGGGGTGGCCCTGTCTTACCGCCAGCAGGTGCTTCAAGTGCTATCAGTAGTATAACTAAAGTAGCAGGAGCAGCAACAGATGCGGAGAGTGAAAGCTTGAGGAAAACCCTTGATGCTAAGCATCTGCATGATCTTAGTGGTAGCAGTGACAAGAGCGCCCTCGAATCTTCTACCTCACTCAGCTCATCCGCACCCGATGAAGAAGGAGCGTGGGCTGACGCGGTTGCCGTCAACCCTGGCCCGCCGCTCGCCTTGACATTCAGCCCGAGCCTAAGTTCCGTTGACAGTAGCAGCAGTAGTAGTAGCAGCAGCGGCTGTGGGCGCAGGACTTATACTCTGGCTGTGGCGTATGCTCATCGCGGATTTGCAGTTTGGGAAGCAAGTATAAGTGCCACGCCTCTGCTTTGCTCCCTACCAGAAGTGCCACCGCAATTCTTATCGCCCGCTGCTGGAGCTTGGGTTGAGAAGCTGTCTGAGGGTATTCATAGTCCAAGTAGCAGTAACGGCAATTCCAATTTAAGCGGCAGTGACGTTAGCAGCATTGATAGCCTTTCAAATGCATGGTGCGCTCAAGCTGCTGCTCTACTTACTATGGCACGGCCAGCGCCGCCGCAGGTGAGTTCAACGGGAGGAGCTGCGGCTGCGCTTTCCTACGGTGGGGTTGCGTGTGTAACCTGGGCTGGGCCTGGCGGTAGCCACCTCATCACGGTGCCAGCATTATCGTCTTCAACTACCCAAGGAGATCCAGCTGCACCTTTTCTCCACAACCGGCACCTTCAAGCTTGCAATAATGCTTCCTTAGTAGCGCACGACGTGTGGCGGTCTGCTCTTGGCCCCACTGGTAGTTGCGAGACTCCTCTGCTTGTGTCTGCTAATGCAGTTGCTGTGCTTGACCGCCTACCATGGCCTTCGTCAAGTCCTTCGTCAATTTCCCTGGACAGCAGCAGGGGCAGTAATGATGATCTCCGACCAACTTATGCTGGTGTGAACTCTGTTGTTGATGCCACAGTATCCATCAACAGTGACTCAGCAGCCGTTTATCGGTGGCGAGTGGTGCCCTTGCCACCACAGTATTCAGCCGCGTACGCTCCACTGCAATGCTGTGCTGTGAGCTACAGCGGTTTACATGTGGCCGTTGCAGGCCTTCGAGGCCTCGCCCTGTTGAGCCACCCTACTCATGCTAAAGCTGGCCTCAGCAGCAGCAGCAGCAGCAGCAGCAGCAGCAATACAAGCAGTACTCTTGATAACAACGGCAGCAACAGTCGTAAAAACGGCAGCTTGTCAAAAGGAGGTGGTTGGAGTGGGTTGAGTGGGGGCACAGGTTCTGCCACTGGCATTAGCAAGAGTCCCCATAAGTGGCGCTTGTTTGGAACAGAGCAGCAAGAAAGAGCGCTGCGCGTGATAAATCTAGCGTGGTGGGGTGATGATTACTTGATCTTGATTGTGGATCGGTCTTCGAGCCTATCTGATGATGACGACACTTCCTCGAATCATCAATCAACTTCTTCCACGTCCCCTTATGGTTCCCCCCGTAATTCAGCCTCTTCTAGAGGCTCAAAGAATACATCCAGTGGATCTCGCCACAAAGGTCTCGTCATCGAGGTTTATTCACGCGGTCAGTTGGATGCGTCGTCTCTCATGGCGAACTGCCCGTTGCCTCGCGGCCTTCAGCCCTCGTTTCTGCACATTATTTCTGCAGACACTCACAATGTTGATAGTTGCAGCAGCGAAGACGTTGACCTCTGTAACAGAGCTATATTACTTGTCTCAGATGGTTTTCAGTTCGCGATGTTTCGACTTGAACCACCACAGAAAGCATCAGCAGGAATACCATCCCCGGGGCTTTGGGGAGCAAGTGCTCCCAGCAGTAGTAGCAAGTCATCGAATGCTAGAGTGCAGTTGGCTGCCGAGGGTCAATTACCGTCGGTGCAGAACGCGGCTTCTACTATTTACAGCTTAGGAAGTGGACCCAGAAGCCACAATACTTCAGTCAACACTACAACTGCTAACATGAGCCGAGGCACCAACACTGATATGAATGCAAGTGAAGACGCTCCTTGCACTGCGCCAACGAAAGAAATGAGACTCATTTGGATTCGTAATACCAACAAGTCGTCGCCGTCGGAATTGCGCTTACTTGTTCTCGACGCTGATGGTAAAGAATAGAGAAATCGAAAGAAGCAACTTGAGCAGAGTTGTCTTTGCCGCAGCTTTGAAAATACAAACATGACTATGATCATGGACATGCCGCTATTAGCTACTACTAATTCTTACTTTCATGTTGATTTCCTTTGCTTTTACTGTGTGTGCATCCGGCAGGCGTGCTCTCGACATCTGAAGCTACAGCACTAGGCCAGTACGGGCGACGACGAGTGGTGTCGTCTGGTGTCGTGAGCGTTTGGCCTCTAGAGCTTCATCGGCTTTTAAACCTACCTCTTATTTGTGGCACTGATCGAACGCGTTTCGATAGCGACAGTATGATCACCGACTCAAGTACATCAGGAGCTGAAGTAGGAGCTAAATGTGCTGGAGCAACAACAGGCGCCTTCCTTGGCGCCTTCCTTTACTTGCAACGAACGCCGAGCAAAAGCAGTAAGGGTGTCCTTTACCCTTTTGAAATGGGCATAGATGCGGCGCCTTTTACGCTTCGTTGCTGGTTACCAAACCTATCAGCTTCCCTTCCAGCCATAAAACCTACCTTGTTTACGCCTAGGAAAGTTAATACTTTCAGCACATCGGGCTTAACTTCTTCGAAGAGCAGATCTTATTCCGAGCAAATATCTCCGAAGGTCGTACCTCCACGTACGCCACATCAATCGCCACCGTCTTCAGACAGTTGGGCAAGTGAAGCCTTTGGCACCTCACCGCCTGCAGCCACTGAGGCTTCTTTGGCACCGCCGCAGACATTGCCGTTGATGTCGTCGTTGCTGTCTCTGCCACCTCGCTGTGGTGCTAAACAAAGTTCGAGCCACAACAACCCTTATCACTGGGTTCACGCAACAGCAGAGGCTACCATTGCTGCTGTGGTGAAAACAGCAGATCCAATCGTTGGTGGTTCCACGACGTTACTCAGCTCAGTGCCGAAGATAGGGTGCCTCGTAGCGCTGGAACAATCCGTGTCCCGAACTACGATTCCCATTAGCTCAGGAATCAGTGCCTACTCGAACAGTTTAAGCATTGATTATCAACAAGGTAATGCTTCAGGATCTTCGTTGATTGCGCCGCCAGGGTATGAGCCAGCATCGGAAGTGATTCCTTTTCTGGACGCAGTGCTCTTGGAGCTGTTGGCGATTGCTGTGGCAGAAGCTGAGCTTGATTGGAACACCAGAGAAAAAATGGCGGTTACAAGAGCTGCTACCGCTACAGAGAGTGAAGCGGCTGGCGAAAGCAGTTCAAGCAGTGCCATTTCCCCTGGGCGTAAACAACGAAGTGCTAGTATCGGCAGCCGTGGCAGCCAGAAGAACAACGATGACCGTGAGGATACCGACGGCAGTTATGAAGCGAGTGAAGACGAGACAGATGATGCCGAGGAAGTTGAAGGATTTAATGACACGAGTGCGTTTGACGAAGACGAGGTGGAAGCTGGTGCTGAATGGGCTGACATCGGATGGAGTGCTCAGGAAGGGAGTAATTTACTCCCTCGGGCAGTATTGCCGTCCCGGGCGCTGGCTGTATTTGAGCTCGCAGCCCTTGTTGTGCAACGAACTGCGCGCAATGCTTCAACGCAAGCTGCCCTCTATCAAAGCCTGGAGAAGTTTATAGTGGCAGCAGCAAGTGCCACAGCAAATGCGGCTGCGCGTGCAGCGAAGCTTTTGTCCGCGGCAACAGCGGCCCCAGTTGCTGCGGTAGTATCGTCTGACGCAAATGAGATAACACATAGAGATGGAAATTTGAGAAGGACTTCCGCTGTTTCTGATGCTGTAGCTGCCCTGCATCGCCTGAAGAGCGTGCTTGGCGCAGGATTGGGATTGGTGTGGGCGCATGCGCAGGGCTGCTATCATGAAGTACGCTTAGAACTTTATTCCAAGTAGCGGATTCTGTATGCTAATTATCCCATTATGGTGCTTGTGTTTCATCGACTTCATATTGCTCATACCTGTTGGCATTCCGGAACCTTTCTTGATTTGTTGCCACAGGTGTTGGCACGCGCTGCACGGCAATTAGAGCCAAACGCCGCTCTATACCTATTTCAAGACTTCCGTGAAGCCATCTCTAGCGACCACGATAGCATTAGCGCAGAATGCGAGGACAAGGACCGTAGTAAAGCCACACCCTTGATAGGAGCACACCCATTCCTCTTGCCTGACCCAAGACCCCAAGGCAATGCCGCCCGGAGTCCAGTAGCGCTTATGCGCACGTGCATAAAAGCAGGGAAGCTTCGGGTAGCTGCACAGCTGCTTCCTCTTGCTTTTCCCGAGCACGACAGCATTGAGACGACAACTGTTGATGCGGCCCACTCCGGCACAGTGGGCAGCATTGGGGAAATTGCGAGCTCTTCATTGTTGGCCGCTGATTGGATGAGCGCTCTTACTGCAGGCCTGGAGCTCTTAAACGCGTGTTTCAATGCTGGTTGCCCAGTACTACCTTTACACGAGGATGCCTTCCGACATGACTTGTTGGCTCAAATTGCGTCACCAGCAGGCTTTGTGTATGCGGGGAAATGGGACCCAGAGCTGATAGCTGAAATTTGGGCTTTCCTCGACCGTATGCAGAGTGACAGGTATCGAAGAAGCGAGAATCAATGTAGTAATGGCAACGATAACAACAAGCACGACGACAGTAAAGATCACAATGATATTCCCTTTAATAACAACTGCGGTGGAGATGGAACACTTGCGTCTTCAGACGCTGTCACGTTCGGTCGCTCCCTAGTGGACAACGGTGATGGTGCTCTGGTGTTTTCACACTCACCAATTATAGACAACGAGGAGCAGTGCATTAAATCTGGCAACAATGATCGCGTCGAGACATCTGCACAGGTGCTGACTTTGTTTGTACTTCGACGTCTGTCAGCAGGACATGTGGATACAGTGCTTCGCCATTTTTCCCGTAACGCTAGCCCCGTGCAAGTTGGTTCTTCTACCTCATGCGGCTTCCTCATTCCTTGCGGTTGGGCAATAGCGTGGCGTGCGCCTGTGCGCCAACGGCTCGTCTTTGCATTCACTTGCCTCGAGGACACTTTCGGCTTTACGCGAGTCACCACAGCAGCGGCTACCGGCACTGCAACCTCTACTGCTGCCGAAGTCCCTTTCAGTATCAGCGACCATGAAGATTCTGACGCACGTCTCAAGCTGGCCCCAGGCACTGTGCGGGAGTTGTTGAAGTTGCTGCAAGTGGCAACTGCTTGCCGCTTAGATGCTTGGAGCGTGGCCGCAGCCACTCTACTGCGAGACCGGAGCGCCGTGCAGCGTGCTCTCTCGTCACCTTGGAGCCTGTTTGGTGGGAGCCATATCTCTGGCGCTGACCTTGGTGGTCTAGCACTAGCGTCCGTGCATGCAGTGACCGCGGCTGACTATGAGGCCGTAGTGGAAGTGCTTACTGCAGAACTCACAGGGACCCACTGGGGAGCAACATTGCGCTGGGCAGCTGAGACGGCGCGAGACATGTGGGAAGATGACATGAGTACATAAAATGACCTCGTGCTTCCCATGTAGCCTACAAGTCTGGAGCTGAACTTCCCATTGTGGCGACCCTGGATTAAACTCTCCGCTGTCATTTGGGATTTCGGATTACATTCCTTTGAATCGAGTGAATCCTCCGCGTGTGGAGGCGTAGACCCAGGAGGACACATAATCGGTGGGGTGGTGGTGGTCACAGCAAATACAGAAACACGCAACAAATGCTTCCCATGAGCGTACAGACCTGTTCGCATTATTTCTCTAATTTGTGTTTATTTGGTTTTTGATTCTGCCGTGATCCTTGACCTCGGCTTGCTTGAGGGCGAAGGGCACAAAACGGCGATTTGATGTAGCACCCGACCGGCCTCAGCTCTTTGCCCTGATTTGGCACGTAGAGAAAACCAAATGACTACTTCAACGGTTACCTGCGAGCATGTGTCTAAGCTTAAGCTTTGTCCTGCCGGAGCGAGCGATGGTTTGAGCTGAATGATCGTCTCATGGCTGTTGCTTGAGCCCTCACACTCTTGCAAAAATGTGATGGCCCCCATGACCTTCCTCGTAATTACGTGAAGGGGAGCTTGCTTCATTATATTCGGGAAGCTTCCCTCCCATTGGTTTAAGGGTGCTCCCTGATTTCATCCCAATGACCCCCAGAAAGGGGGCAATTACTGCAGAACTGCAGAGCTACTGTAAGTAGGGTTACAGAGCACAGAGAAGCATTTTTAGCTCCTTTTAAGCGCCAGTAACAGCGATACGATCCATGTGCGGCCGTCTTTGGGGCGCTTTTTGAGAGCGGATTCTTGGTCCTTAGTGCTACCTAAAGCGCTATTTATGTGCAATCGAATGAAAGCTTCACAAAGGGCTTGTTCGGGACGCCCTTCAAACCTACGTAAATTATGAAAATCGTGGTTTGGGGTCGGTACCTTCCTGAACACTGTTTGGGGTATATGCCGTAGCGCTCAGTCCCGCCGACTTGTTCGGAGGAAAGGCGCCAGTTGGAGCCTTAATTGGCCTTCTGGAGCGAATTTGCTAGCGAACTCGAACTCGAACTAATACAAACCCAAATGACACAGAAGCCAATGCTGCGGGCAGAAGTGTACGCGCGCGCGTTGCGCGCAAGTCAAAATCGTAAAGAGAGAAGTGTGTAGAGGGCAGGAAGCATAATACTTCCACCCCCCTCTAAAGTGGAAATTGTTCATGAAATAATTTTGAAACCGGACTTATGTCGTTTCTGCGTTTGTTTCTGCATTGAAGAAAGCGCGCCGTTGTTCAGTCTCTTGGGCAAGCCGCGCCAGGAACCTCCGCTTCTCCTCTGGTGTAACTCTAGTGTCGCACCGAGGTAGCCGCAGCTGCGGTTTTCCAATGTTGAATGGCGCTTTCGTAACGAGCTTTAGCCAGCCAGCGCGGTCCTGCGCCAGGGTTGCCCATTCCGATAAGGTGATCGCTTTACCGCCATCGTCCACGAGGCCGAAGTACTTCAGATGCCGTTCTAGAGATCTGCCATAAGTGATCTCTTGGCCGCCCGCTATCCTCGGCTCGTGTACCCACGAAAGCATGAGCCCTTTGGGCGCATATGCAGCTCAAGTGCATTCTTTATGCGCCTCTGTGACTGCTGTGTACTTGCCTTTCCTTGTTTTTGGGAGAGTATTGACTAGACCAGGCGATATTTAAGTCGCAAGATGGGGAGGAACACCACCCTACCAACCCCAACTCCAACCCCCCATGTGCTCAATTTCGTAACGAATTAATGCCGGATTCGAATTGAGCGTTAACCTTCATTAAATTTGTACTGCACATTGCAAAAAAAAAACGATGCAATTCGGCCAAAGAAGTATCAAATTTTGGATTTCACAGCAGGCGACAGGCGAAGGGCATTGTACAAATCGTACACTGCGGTCTGCGGTCTGTGGTCTGCGGTCTGTTGGTCGCCTGTGCAGTAGGGGAGAAGGAGACAAGAATACCTCTTACTTCTGCGGACTTAGCAGGAAGATTCCAAAAATATCTAGCCAAATTCTTTCGAGGTATCTTGGACGTACTAGTACGTCCATTTGCCCCTTGGGTTACCGCTTTTTGTTCAGGAGGTACAATAGATTTCCGCGGGAATTCCGCAAAATTTCCCGCAGGAATCCGAACCTAGCTGCGGTCTCTGCGGTCTGTTGGTCGCCTGTAGGGGAGAAGGAGACTAGAATACCTCTTGCTTCTGCGGACTTAGCGGAAAGATACCTAAAAAACTCTAGCCAACTTCTTTCGAGGTATCTTGGACGTACGTCCATTTGCCCCTCGGGTTACCGCTTTTTGTTCAGGAGGCTTCGTACAGTGCTATTTTCTTCGATGCTCCAAAGGCCTTCCATCTTGCACCTTTCCGTCAGAGTTTCGCTATGAACTTCTTCAAATTTTCATACGCATCTTGTTAACAGATTTGCCTACTCCAACTTTCTTACCCTTCAAATTCTTGAAGCCTCCTCTTTATTTCTCTTTCTGCTCTCTTCTAGTCAGTTCACTCTAACCATTATTAGAGGTCTTCTGTGGCCCCTTTGAAGTGCTTCTTGGAGCCTCGACGTGGTGTCTTCACCGTTGCCGTATTACGCTGCGACGCCGTACTGCTTGATCTTGCTAGGGTTGAAATTTCGGTAGTCATATCCTTTTGCATGATTCCAGGCGCGATCAAATTCGTTCCATCATTGTCATGTAGCCCGGCCCGAAATTTTTCCACTACATCAGTCTTAGTGGCGTTCAACTGAATTCTTTCGGTCTCATCCTTGAGCGCATTCACCGCGTGTCCTTTACGGTACTCAGCTTCCACCTCTTTTTGCTTCTGTAGCTGTTCCTTGAGAGACACCTTGACTTTGCGCCGTACAATCAGACCCTTGAAGAAGTCAGCTAGGACCATGAATGGACCCAACAGTAAGCTGAACATAAGCGCGTAACCGAAGATAATTGCTTCTGATGGCGTCATATCCGTTGTCACGTTCACTTTGGCCAGCAGCCCCGCCAAGAAAAATAACGTGATGCTGTACTGCAATATGATGCCAAGGTTCGAGTCGTCAGCATTGCGGTAGGGGCGGAAGTCGATGAAGATGTACAAAAACACAAAGCAGAGGAGGATACCCAATGTGGGCGCAACTACGCCATCAGCGGGAAGCATACCAACGACTGAGGCCAAGATCAGACGGCGCACGCATTCAAGTACTTCAAAATAGTAGTACTTGGAACTGTACGCCTGGGTCAAGAAAGTCAAGTGCCCAATGGTTGGAAAGTCTTCAGAAGCTTCGCGCTTCACGGCTTCTTCGTCAGATAGGACATGCTTGTGCTGACGCAACATAAGCCAATAGAAAAGTGGAATGCCGATCGGATAGATCAAAATCATCAGAAGCGCATACGGTACATAGGTCTTGTACCGGGCTGAGTCGCAGTCCACTGCGTAATCCTTGTAAAGAAAACGCCGCGTGCCACCGTCAGCTTCAGGGAATTCATGGCACTTGAAGTACTGAAACGCCGCCGTAGATGCGCTGATGAGGAAGGTGAAGCTGAGAAGCATGAACAAGTACATAAGAAATTGTCCGCGAACCAAGTTTGCTTTGGCCTCCACTTCATAAGCTAACGCTGCAAAGGAGTCGCCAGCACCTTCCTCAGTGTCTGCCGCGGCCGACACCAACAACACTTTTTCGTTGCGTATCTTGTTCATTAAAAAGATGAACTCACCAAAATCAATTAGGCCTGATTTGTATGGGTCAAACATTAAGACGTGAGTTAAAAAATAAGACTGATGCTTCAAGGGCACTTATAAAAAGTTGTCCCGTACCGTCTTTGGAAACATCCACCACGTCGATCATCAATGCTATTTTGTCATCATCGAAGTTTTTCCCCATTTTTTTAAAGAGAGCTACGAGCTCAGTTCGATCCACTGAACCAGAGAAGTCAGCATCAAATTCGACGAATGTGCGCCGGAAGGCATTTATGTCAACGATCGGGAACAGACCCTTTAGAGAGTCTGGGACTGTGTACTTCTTACGGAGCTGCTTAGCGGAGTACTTGGGACGAGGTGCAAACATGCCAGCAGTGACCATGTAAGCAAGCCCTAACATAGCTCCGATGGAAATAGGCATCATGGTCATTGATATCATGCTGTTGATGTAGCTGTAACCGTCAATGTAGCACGCTGGTGCCAGGGAAGGAAAGATGTCGAAATTGACCACTTCAAGCTTTTCGAGTAGCTTGGTGAAGTTATCCGGGTACTTGATGTTGAGGTTGAAACCCACGTTCACGCTAATTTGCGAAAAAGACGTAAGCGACTTGAATTTCACAGCGATTGATTTTTGTTTTTTTTTCAGCTTTTTATACGCCTGAATCAATGCCTTCGCAATTTTGGAGGAATCCTTCTTTGTTATTTTTGAAGTATTGTCTACAGACGAAGGTACTGCCTTTGGCTTACAGATCAAGAACAGCGAACCAATCATGATTACCCCGAGGAAGGTAGCAAGAATGAGAGCGATTGGAGACGATAAGCGGCTTAACATGCTGCTGTCGCCATCATCGTCGCCTGAGTCGCACAATAAGCAAGAATTAAGCTCTGCATCAAAGAAGAACCCAGGCACAGCGCATGCGGCGCACAAGGGCCCAGCGAAGCCCTCGGCACAGTAGCCATAAGTTGGTGGGTCAAATTCGCTCTTGCCAGGTATCTCCGAGAAGTTTGTGCCGCCAATACACGCGCCAGTATACGGACATTTGTGTATCGTGGCGGTGTTCCCCGATATACGGAAGTAATCTGGTTCTAGCATCAACTTTTCTTGTGTAGATGCACCATCATCAAGACACGAGGTACCCTCAGGACACTCGACGCATTCCTTTTCACCTGAATAAAAATAGTTCCGTCTACAAGCATCACACTCTCTCGAGCCCTCTTGTGAGAAAAATTGCCCAGTGCACTCGAGGCACGTTGCCATGCCTTCAAACGGGCTGTAAAAGCCAGCTTCGCAATTTAAACAAGCAGGGGTTGCGGGGAGCTCCGCATACTTTCCGACACCTTTGAAGGCAAAGCAACATATGCAACGACAATCTAAGCACAACCTGAATTACAGTCCGGGAGAATCCAGGTAACCGAGCTATACACACCGATTTAAGTACGTCCGCATGATCAGCCTAACAGCCTAATGGTTGGGGTGTTGGGCAACTTTACTCAAATGCTTACCACATTTGAAGCATTCAGTTGCGTTTGCCTCCGACGATGTACCAGCTGCGCAGGCGGAGCATTGAGAAGCTCTTTTCGTCGGATTTATTCGGCCAGGGGGGCAGCTTACACAAAAGGAAGCGCCCGTGTTTAAACCATACCCACTAGTGTCGCTCGCCGAATTCGTGCCATAAGTCCCCACAGCACAGCTTTCGCAACTATCTGAGCCTGCAACACTTGCTGTTCCTGAAGGACATGCCAAGCAGGTTGCTTTTGACACAGCTCCTGAGGTAGCAACATATGTTCCAGCCTGTAAACATGGTCAAACCAAAGATAAATCAGCCGTCACAAGATAAAGGGCGCCGACATCGAGGATTTTATGTAGCTTTTAGTTGGAAAATGGATTTCATTACGGGTGAATCATGCTTGAGTATTACGTTTAAGGAAGACAGCAACAAGCTTACCGGGCAAATGGAGCATTCGTCAATGTGGCAACTGAAGCAATCATCGACTGCAGTGCAGTTGCCATAGGAGCCGGCGGGACATATGGAAGTACAAGTAATTGAACCGCCACTGTTGAAGAATACGCCGCTCAGGCTCTCGATATCTGAGTGTTTGGCAGTGATTTCAATATTTGTGAGTGATGCTTTACTGAGCGCGGCAAATTGAATGGCACCATAATGCGAACTTGTCGACTTGTCAAAAATTGTGTCGGTCACTGTCACAACTGTTTGGTCTACTGCCAGTGGCGTATCTGAGACCACAGCCATGGTTCCACCGTTGGCGTTTGTCGTACTGCAACCTGTGAAAGAGCTCTTTGTCACTGTTACAGCAGCGCTTGCAGACATGTGCATCGCACCCCCGCCACTGCCTGCGCAAGTGTCGAAGGGCTCAAATGGCGTCAGAGCGTCTGTAATTGTGTTGCATAACGTGCATGAGGTCAGTGGATACACAGTAATCAATTGAAAGCAACACTTACAGACGCGACCGTAGGCACCATTGGCAATGTACTCGATGGCCCCATCCGAGCTGGTGACCGTAAAAGCACCCTCGTAAGCATCTGTTAGGATATCATGTACGCATACAACTAATTTAAGAAGTGCAAAGAATGAATAAACGCAAACGATAAGTGAGCCTTACATGCGTCTGCTGTTGTGACAACGACGTAGTCATCCCCGTCGTCCTTGTCAAAGCACACAGTATCTGTTCGCGTGTACCCATATACAAGGGTTGTGATGTGTGCGGTAAATGTGGAATTTGTGGTAACGGTCCCGAATCCATCATCGTCGGTTTCTCCACTCAAACCTAAATTAGCCGTGAGGTCGAGGCCGGCTCGCTTGATGGTGACGAAATCTTGCAGGCTCATGATGTAGAGTCTAGATCCTGTCCACCCGTCGCCAAACAAGTCTGTCATCGTAACCTTGAGGCATGTCGTGGTCTCGATGACCACGGAAACGCTGCAGTCAATGAAAGTGCATGACTCCACCGCCACAATCCCATCCACAATCGCCATAGCACCTCCGGAAAATCCCGCCGAGCATGCACGGAATTTCGTGTCCTTGATCGCCGATGCTGCAAGAGCGGATGCGTATATGCCTCCACCTGCATCATCAGCCTTGCATTGCGTAAAATTGGAGGTCCTCACTTCGAGTGGTACACCGACATCGACGTACATGCCGCCGCCAGCCCAACTCGTGCACTGCTCAAAGCTTGAATCGGACACAACTAGCTTGGTTGGGTCGTCTTCGTTCTTGGATGCATAGTATGGGGCCGTGACGGGTACGAAGATCGCGCCTCCTAGCTTGGTCGCATTGATGTTGGAGAAAGAGCATGATTGAATAGTATTATTGCCGCTTGCCAAGGTTATAGCACCACCATTTTTGGCATCGGAGTGAGAGAAAGTGCACTTCGAAATAGATAGTGTGGCACTAAGTGAATAGAGAGACCCTCCCATGTTGGCGGCGCGACTTCCTGAAAAGATACAGCCTCCAACTTCTGCCGAACCGTAGTTCAAGTACAAGTCTGCACCCATTCCACCCGATTCTGTAGAGGGCATGAAGGCCGCCACATTTCTCGAGAAGGTCGAATCAGTGATTACATGCATGTCTGTGCTATCACATAGAAGTGCCACTGCGCCGCCGAGAACTGAATCATTTTCCACAAAGTTTGAGTTGATAATGGTCGTCGAACCAAAGCTCTGCCCGTACAGTCCGTGGTTGATGGCGCCGCCGCTCGTGCCCGAGAAGCAGGCTTCGAAGTGAGAGTCTTTAATAACAAGTGTCGTTCCAGTGAACAAAATAGCTCCACCGTAAGACGTTGGCGAATCGGCCTCGCAACGGATAAACTTGCAATTCGTGATACTGACGAGTGCTGCAATGACAGAGACAAATGCAGTTTAAGAAATCACGTCAGTCGTGAACAAAAGGCAGATGAACGATCAACTGTATATCTTACATGCAGACGCGTAAAGTGCACCGCCTCCAGATCCTGCTGTTGTGATATCAGTGAAGCTGCAACTTGTCAAAACGAGGCCGGCAGCATTGTAAGTACTGAGAAAAATTGCCCCTCCATCCCCACCCGCTGAATGGCCGGAGAGGGTCACATCTATAAGGGTAAGTTGAGCATACCCACTGACTTCAAATGCAGCTCCATCTCCATCAGTGTTTCCGTTTGTGATGTCCAAGTCCATGAATGTCGCCTCAAAATAATCATAGAACTCAAACATACCGAAGTTAGAAGTTTGACCACCACCCTGTAGTGTTATCCGCCCCCCTGGGCCTGATTTGATAGTAACACTTTTTGTTTCAGAAGCCGAACTAGACACGAAAAATATAATGACAGAAAAGGCAGGGGGGTTAGAAACGGTGTACTCTCGAATAATGTGTCTTGACTGTAATGATGTGATCTTCTCTTACGCAACAAATGCGCAACAAAACTCTTTTACGTAGACGTGGGAGAATAACGCACATGGTGCTTGTTAGAGTTATGCCGGCAGAAACTTCAATGACATCGCCGACACCGGCCGAGGCGAAATTCAATTCGAGACTAGAGAGATCAGCTGCAGCCAATGTAACCATGTTACGCATCACGTGAGGCGCGGTGCGCCACAGGTTGGTTAGTGGGTACGCCGTCTCCTTCCTGCGTCGATGTGCGTCGTCGGTCTTCTTATCCTCGAGGCGGGGCCAAATCTCTAATCCTTTCAAACCAATTCGATCTTTGCCAAAACGTTCCAACTCACGGTTGTATGGGGTGGATCGCGCAGAGACAATCCATACACCAAAATTGCACGAAACTAAGAGCACAAGCCTGCCAAAGACGAGTCGTAAGTAGTAAGTATGAGAAACTCATGAAACTCACCACGACCTGTTACTCCCCCTTCTAAATGGGCTACATATACAGCAAGGGAAAACATCGTACCAGCATTTGAACGCAATGGACATTATTCAAAATCACCTGACACCCACGAAGAGATAGGGAGAAAGAGCAACAAGGAAGTTTATTGGCCGTCCTTGCTTGATGCATGATTAACCGCACATCCCAACCCCCGAACCCCAAATCTCAAGTGTAAGTACATGCCACGTGCTAATATAGGCAACCACGAAGAGAGAGAGAGATAGATAGAACAAAAAGGAAGTTTGTTGGCCGTTCTTGCTTGATGCACGATTAAATGCACAACCCCAAAGCCCAAACCCCAAACCCCAAATCTCAAATCTCAAGTGCAATAAGTACATGCCACGTGCTCATATTGATACCCCCAACCAAACTAGGTTGGACTGCAGCGCAAGAATATTCATGAAAGCGCAGCTGAGACGAACACTTTTCCACTCAACCTGCCTCCTTGTTTCAAAATTTGCACGGTTTCCCCGGCAGACTTACGAGGATGCAAGTTGTGGTCGCTTAGAAATAAATGTTTGTTTGAATGAGAAAAATGAAAGATCCAAATATCTAAAAGGTGAGCAAAAAACATTTGACCAATCAATGAAAGGCCGATTTTTCCGGCTACGCTACTACAAATTTTCAGATCTTCACAAGTGAGCATCGCAAGTTTTTGATTCGTTGAAAAATAGCGACCCTTAACCAACAGTAACAGGGGACCGTTGAATAGTTCTTAGACCTATTTTCCTGGTCATCGATTGGTTGTTGGTGAGGTACAGATACTAGAGCCCTTCACGGATTTTGGTTTTCCTTAGGAAAATGTTTTGGTTCTTGGATTCTTGGGCTCTAGGAAAACGGAAACTGAGCCAGCAAGCAGCCAGCACGATGTTGTGAGCTGTGTGATGTGCTTGAGGTACAAAGTGCGCGTTCGTCCATGGCGTGTGGAGGGAAAATCCTCTAAGGCGAATTTTCATGGGAAATCCGGGGTTATCGGTTTTTAGGCAGGCATAGTTCAGCCAGATCGATTTTACCAGAGCTGAAAAGTAGCTCAAAATGCTTGCTTACTGCACTACTTTATGGTAAAATGGTTTTTGTTTGGATCCCAAGATTCAACCTTTGAACCTTTTCAGGAGGCTGCCTGTACAGTACAAAAGCTGTACACCATGAAAAATGATTGAAAAATGTACCATGGAGCTACGGAGGTGCATCCTTTAACGCGACCAGAAATGTATAACGGCCGCGCATTTGAGCGGCACTGTGCGAAGTATTGTAGTATAGCTACTGAAAACCATGCGCTAGCAATAGTATCATATCTCACGTATCTTTGTAATGATTGTTGTATTTCTTTCGGAGCTGGAAATGCGTGCATGCAGTTTCAGAGGAATTCTGAGTTCTCCAAATGGCCAGACACGATTGATTCCACCAAAACTCTGGAGATGGAGAGGCTATATCAGATGCGCTTGATGCATTAGTAGGGTCGTAGTGAAGTCCTATATGGACTGCACACCGTGAAAGTAGTTAGAGTTGAAAGCTTCGCGAGTTCGTGTAGCCTACGAAGAGTTCGAAACGAAGTTCTCTTCTTGAGAGCACCGCGGACGCTACGAGTCACTAAGTAGAAATGAAATTTTGCATTAGAGCTGAGGGATTTGCAAAGTTCGCGTACGCCTCGGAGCGTTTGAGACGAAAGCTTCGCAACCACGAATTTCACACTCATCCGACTTGAGAGCTTCGCAAAGTTCGCGTAGACCTCGCTGCGTTTGAGACGAAAGCTTTGCAACCACGAACTTCAAACTTGTGATATTTAGAGTTGAGAGCTTCGCACGGATCACGTAACCTCGAAGTGTTTCGAATCGCACTCTGTGAACTTTCTTATTAGAGTTGAGAGCTTCGCAAAGTTCGCGTACGCCTCGGAGCGTTTGAGACGAATGCTTCAAAATCACGAATTTCACACTCAATAGAGTTGAGAGCTTCGCGAAGTTCGTGTAGACCTCGAAGCATTTCAGATGAAAGCTTCGCAATCTTCTCTTTAGCTTCGCAAAGTTTGCGTAGAACTCGAAGCGCTTGAGACGAAAGCTTCGCAACTTCGGATAGACTCTTTGGAATTTTCAATCTCTTGACGACAAAAAAAATCAAACGAATCCAAATTCTGAAGATCAGAATTGTTGACGTACGGACGGGCAATTAAATCTTGTACACTCCTCCTACGGAGCTGAAGCTCCTAGAGGATATAAAGTCGCTGAGACGAGCAGTGAAAGCGCAAAGAAAAGAAACGCAGTAACAGGTGGAGATGGCTCAAAACTAGCAAGAGATGAAAAGGGAACGCGTGAGTCATCTAAGAAAATCAAAAGCGGCCAAAAAGTTGCCACCGAGGAACGAAACATGCGCACTCACCGAACCCCAAAGGAAATTGTTTCAATGTAACGTATACTGCGCTGACACCCAAGGGGCTCATAACACACACCAGACAAACTTAAATCCATTTAGCGCTATTCGCGACGTACGTATACTTTATTACTTTAAGCCCCCACATTAGCACATTAGCACTAAATTAACACTAAATTGGCTCTAAAATAGCGCTAAATTCGACGTAGTGTTGTATGCCCCCTTCCATTTAACGTTATTAAGCCCCTGCATTAGCACTAAATTAGCACTAAATTAGATGGGCTCTCAGCACTTAAGGGAAAAATTCGATACAGCATCTGGATCCTAAAGCCTAAAGCAGGGCACCTTTATTTCTTTTGGCGAAATCGCAAAATGTTACATCTGGCTCGTTCCATCGTCATTAGGTCGAGTTACGGGCTTCCACACCCAGGTC
>Ga0307979_1000740_pt1 | contig 22823 bp, 5 predicted proteins | sample OrgLakmetage1058_FD_201833 | JGI IMG/M metagenome (GOLD analysis project Ga0307979, IMG submission 201833) | Saline water microbial communities from Organic Lake, Antarctica - #1058 | ecosystem: Environmental > Aquatic > Non-marine Saline and Alkaline > Saline | place: Antarctica: Organic Lake...
AGTCGCGGCGGGGAACGAACACACGGTGGTGGTGACTAAAGACGGCCAGGTGATGAGCGTCGGCTACAACGACAACGGCCAGTGCGGGACCGGCAGCCTCGGGCGATGCAATAGCTTTGCAGCCGTCACTATGAACGTCACCGCGGCTGCTGCTGCTGCTGCTGCTGCTGCTGCCTGTGCTGAGGAGAAACCAGATGAGCAAACCACCATAGGCAGCTCGAGAGATGGAGACAGCACAGGGAATGGCAGCAGTAACGCCAATTCGAACGGCAGCAGAGTAGTCGCTTCGTCAGTGCACGCGTACAACGGCTGCGAGCACACTGTGGTAGTCCTCAAAGACGGGCGGGCTGTGTCGTTCGGGTACAATTACCGAGGCCAGCTGGGCCACAGCGCAGCTCAGTCGGAGCCCATTCCCAAGCTCGTCCAGGGCCTAGAAGGCCGCAAAGTCAGCCACGTGAGCTGCTCTTATTACCATACTGTGCTGGCCTGCTCCGATGGGGCGGTGTTCTCCTTTGGGCGCGGCGACCACGGTCAGCTCGGGCACGGCGATGCATTGGACCGGAAACACCCAACTCGAGTGGAGTCTCTTGCTGCCACAGCAACCACCGCCGCCGCCTCTACGGGTGTTGTGAGTTTGGGGTGCGGACAGTACCACTCTTGCGTAGTGCTTTTCGATGGTCGCGTGCTGGGGTGCGGCAAGAACGACTACGGGCAGGTGGGTTTGGAAACACCCGAGTCCCAGCGCCAATTCGTGACTGTTAAGCTTCCAACCCCAGCCAGTGCTGTGCAATCAGTATCGTGTGGCTATTATCACACCGTGGCCCTCTGCGTGAGCGGGAGCGTCTACGGGTGGGGCCGCTGCGACTACGGGCAGCTCGGCCTCGGCTACGCGAGCGCCCGCGTGTTTGGACCTCACTGCGTGGAGCTGCTCGAGAACTGCAACGCTTGCGTGGTGGCCTGCGGCTGCTACCACACCGTGGTAGCGTCGAGCGACGGTGCGTTACATGTGATGGGCCGCAACAACCACGGGCAGCTGGGGACTGGGAACACGGTGGAAGCGCACGCGCCGGTGGTGCTGCCTCAGTTCAAAGGCCGCAAGGTGCGCAGCATCGCTTGCGGGTTTTACCACACTGTAGTGCTTACCGGCGGTGGCCACAGCGATAGCAGTGACAGTGACGAGAGCGACACTAGTGCGTGCGAGGATAACAGCGAGAATGAGGAAGGTTTCCAATCAGCAAATGGCGACGGTTTAACTGGCGCCACACCATCATCGTCAAAAGCCTCTTTGAAAGGGAAGCGATCTCGGCGAAAGAAAGCAAAGGCACTTGCAATGGCACCGCAACCATTCTCTCCCGAGTTCCTTCTCAACTTGCCCCAGTTCTCTTTAGTCAGGAGTAGTAGTATGCCAACAGAGCCATCTGATCTTACAAGAGCTACAACAACTGCTGATGAAGAGCAAGCTAGCAGCGTGAGCAGTAGTTCCCTGCCGACAAATACATCAGTGGCAGCGCCTCAAGGTGACGATGACGAGGAAAACGAGCGCTTGGTTCCGCGCGCGCTTCACTTCTCCCTGCCCGGAGATGCAACTTCAACCATGGAGAACCACAGCCGAGTTCTTGCTTCTTCTTCAGGTGTTTCGCCAGCTGCCGAGAACACTGCTAGCACGAAATCAGAAAGAGGAAAAGCGTTAGAAATTGGAGGGGGAGACGGCAAAGAATCAGCTGCTCCCAGTGACGGCAATGACTCTTCCAAGACGTCAGCCCGATTGCAGCACATAGTTCAGCAAGACGCCGCCTTCTCGAGTGGCAGCTTGGTCGATCACAAAGGCGGTATCATGCCGGAACGCGCCGCTATGTTTGTGCTCGCTCATCTTGCAAGGCTTTCGACGACAAGAGCTCAACAAGAGAAAGAGTCAAAAGTGGGCGGCAACAACGCTCTGCCACCATTTAGAGCAGGAAGAAGTGCAGGTGAAAGGATTGACCTCTTAGCACAAGAACAGCAACAACCTTACAGCGTTGATGCCAAGCCAGCGACACTTGAAGCTCTTTTGTCGTTGCTAGCATCGTTGCATCGCACCGCGGTGGTGCCTTTTACTTCTAAGACTGATGCTGCACCAGTCACCGAGCTTGATACGAACCCTACAACAACTAATTCAGAGCTTCGCACTAGCACTTTCAAGGAAGAGTGCAATGCCCCACCGCCTTTACCCGGGTTTGATGGAGGTGGATCAAGGGCAGCTCAAGCGGCCTATAAGTATGTGTACCACCCAACCATGGTGCTGTCGTGCCTGCAAATCTTGAGCGCCAATTTTCATGCCTTCTTGGCATCACCCATCGCGGCGGCGGTGGTTGATACTCTGAGAGCAAAACCAAACAAGCAAACGCGCAGGATAGCGCCATCAAGTGTGAGAACAAACCACATGCACCGTGAGCATACGAGTGATGGCAACGACAATGACGACCAAGTTGAAGGCGACGACCCCAGTGCTCAGCTCAATAGCTCGAAAGGAGCTTCCGAAGGTGCACTGTCCCATGCTACCTCTGCTGCCTTTGCTGTTGGGGGTGATAAAGATGGTGTTATAAAAGCCAAGAGGAAGAAGCGGGGGCGGCAAGGAAGAGGGTCAACCTGGGTGCCTGATTCCACTTGGACTAGCGATGACTTCGAGGAACAGCGCCGAGCTCTCTTGTTTGCGCTTCCTCCGCTCACTCGAGGTGCACTCCCGCGAGGCAATGACAATAGCAGTTATAGCGGAGAAGCAACGAGGAATGAAGCCACTTCTGAGTGTCGATATAGCGGAGAAGCAACGAGGAATGAAGCCACTTCTGAGTGTCGATATAGCGGAGAAGCAACGAGGAATGAAGCCACTTCTGAGTGTCGGCGCTATTGCGCAGTGTTGCCATTGTTGCAGCAGCAGCTGGTGGCGTTAGTAATGGGTGCAGCCGCTACCACAGAGGCTGATACAAGCTCTCAGAGAAGCGAGGCTACACTTAACGATGACAACGAGATCAACGACGACTTCGATAACAATGATGGAACTTCTAGCGTGATGGTACAGCGAGCTGCAGCCGATCTCCTGGTGCTGGGCCTTGAGATGTTTTACCCTTCTGCCCATTCTCAAGCAACCTTACTGCGGGACCTTCTCAACACACCTCCTGCCACAAGTGATGATGATGTGGTGTGCACTACGCCCCTGTTTGGTGCAGCTGCTGCGAGGCACTTTCTGCTTCAGCCTCTGCTTAAGACGCTGACTACGGATGCATTTGCTTCTCAGCTGTTGCCTACTACTCTAGGCAGCTCCTCCTCCTCTGTAGACACAAGCTCCAGCGCTAGTGTCAGCACCGATGCTTGTGCCACTCTTGATAGTTTGCTCCAAGTGCTCGTACTGCACTGTAGCAACGATGAAGATGGTAAAGAAGAAGTCAAAGAGGGTGTTTCGAAGAAGGGTGCGCGTAGCGTTGAAACTCGGCGGTTGCTGACAGCGCTGTTGTTAGCTTTACAGACTCATCTCGCTAGCTGGAGTGCTTCACCTGACGCACCGATGAAAGGAGAAGTTTCCGTAAACTTCAAGCAGGATCTTAGTTTAAACAGCCGTACTAGTGCTGTAGCGCAAGCGGCAGTAGCTCTCGATCGGGAAGCAGTTCTCACACCTGGCTGGGCCTGCCTACTCGGGTACGCATTCATAGTTAAGGCAGAATACCCTGATGTTCTATTTGAAACAATTGCTCATTTGTCTCTTGCATATTTTTCCGAAACTTTCCATCTCTCTTCTTCACAGATATGCCGAGTTCGCACTCCATCGTGCCTCGTTGCTTTTCGAGGCTTCTTTGAGTGAGGATCAGCCAGCACCAGCACCCCTTGAACAAGGGGCTGTTGATACTGTCGTAGCAGATCTTGAGCACTCCTTCGTGGGTGCAGTAGTGCCGTCTCTCATTGCTCTGCTGTTGCCCTTTGCCAGCCACTCCAGTGCGTCGGAGCGGCTCTTGCCCCTTGTGGCACGCTTCGCCCAACAGCTGGATTCTCTGGTTCTGTCTACACGGAGTCTGGCTAACGCCGATGCGGCATACGTGGCCTTTCGAGTGGGCGAACCTAACCCTGTTGTAGGAGGAGCTGACTTACCTGGTGCTTCCAACAGTCGTTCATCATCATCATCACCATTGTCGTCGTCGTCGTCTAGTAGCTTTGCCGCCGCAGCACAGGCAGCAGCAGCGGAGGCCAGTGCAACAGCAACAGCACACGGTAGTAGTAGTACTAGTAGAGGGGATGGAACAAGCGGTACTGCAGTTGAGGTGGCGCCGCAGTTGCCGTGGGTGCTGTCGTTGCTGAAGTCGACGGCTTTCTTGGCGGCTAATCTCGCAGGCACTCTGGTAGTCGCAGCTGGCCCATCATCACCATCACATACGCCATTTCCCAATGATAATGACTCGATGCTGTGTCCTCGCGTGAAGGCTCTGCTCTGCTCCCCCGTGCTGTCCTTTGGTTTAACGGCTATATTCCATTCAAAGCAGCAAGCTCCTGTTCCTCTTGTTCGCTCTAGCACGAATGCAGAGCATATCAGCAGCAGCAGCAGCAGCAGTGCAGGTGTAGCTATGAGTGCGAACACAGCAGCAAAGCAAGACGAGAACACTGCTACAGCAGACACTCCTGCAGCCCTCGAAGCATCTACCAAGCTTGCTCATTGGGTACGCGTGGCATACGGTCAATTGGACCCAGGCTATGCGATGGTGGTGAAGCAAGCGATGGCAGCAGACAAGCGACAACTACAGCAACAACAACAGCAGCAAGTTGCCAATGAGGCGGTATCACCTGCTGCTCCGGTTACGAATGATGCAGCATCCGCTAGTTCACCGGGTACTGGTGGTAGTGGTAGTGCTGAGCGGACTTCTTCTCCTCATTCTTCACCAGTAACCACCCAAAAGGGCACTTTTGAGGCTCACGAAGACATTCTCTTTGCAGTGCTTCTGCACCACACGGGCCTCGGTGCCTGGGCTGCTCTTGCCGCTGGAGCGCAGAAAACATCTCTGCTTCAGCAAGGGGCACCTGCAGCAGCCGCTACTCCAGCAGCTGGCACCAGCGCCAGCAGCAGAGGCTCTCCTCGACTTCAGCAACAGCAAAACCACCACATGCCCCCATTGTCGCGGCGCCGCCCGCCCTGGTTGCTTTTGTCGCTCTGGCGCCTGATTGCAGAATCCTCCGTGAGTTTGTGGCGGCAGCGCGCGAGCCTCCGGGCCTCGTCATCGAATAGTAGTAGCAGCAGCAGTGGGGATGCACATGTAGTGGACCTCTTCGCAAGGACGACAACGGCAAGCCACTTGTTGCTATCGTTTCGAGCTCCGCTGCCTGTAGCGCTCCTGAGACCGCCTCCATGGCAGCAGTCTTCTGGCGATAACACTGCAGCGACAACACCAGTGCAAGTGGGAGCCACGACATCAGCTATAGCACGGAGCCGGTGGCAGCGAGCGATCGGCGTAGTTGTAGCGATGCTGCGGTGGCAGCGGCTCGTGCAGCCAACGACGAGTAAGACAACATTACCCAAGCGAGGGCTGAGCCGAGCGATGGCGTTGGTACCTCTTACTGGGCGGCAGTGTTTGGACCTTGTTCGCAACCTCTCAACAATGGATGCTCCTGAAACTTCTCCTTCCTCGTCACCTCTTTCTGAAGGCATAGTGATGAAGACTTCAACTGCAGAGGACACCAAGAACAAAGACGACAACGATGTGCCCCTAGTAAGTGCTCTAGCGTCCGCTGCGGTGCGCAATCAACGGCGAGCCACAGCACGAGCCAACGGCTACGCCGCTTTCGAATCCCTCTTGCAGTCCATGAAGACCCCTTCGCTTGCCGTCGATCTCTTGGCTCCTCTTGCTCCTGCCCTTCGAGCGGCATCAACGGTGAATGGGAGCAATGAAGAAGGTGCTGGTACGGAACGTAAAGGAGACAAAGGTGTTGGAAACTGCCACTGTTTAGATGGCTTGGATGCCATCGGTGATACTGCGGCTTCACATGTGCGCAAACACTCAGCTCAGCTTTATGCGGTCTTGCTCCAGTGCTTAGCTCGAGCCTCCAATGTAGTGGACAAGTCAAATGGCGTAGGGGGATCTACTTCTTCGTCACCGCCATTACTACCACTTGAGAAGACAGTATCTGGAAGTTCTTCTCCTACTTCTCACCTGCTGGACTCCCCCTTGTTGCTCATGCTCTGCCACACCTTGTCCTTAGTGCGTTTCGACCCTGCGGAATGGTCTTCGCTGAGAAGTTGCCGAGCCTTTGACGTTGCTTTGACAGTGGCACATCGCTTAGAAGCCTCACACGCTGCGCTCGTCTCCGATTTATCAATCAAGAGAAGTAACAACAACAGCAGCAGCTGCTGCAGTGCTAATGCTGCGGGTGCAGGAGGAACCTCAAGCCAATCATCTTCGCCATCGTCGGATCCCCGGCAGGCTCATGGCGGAGCTTCCAGCAAGCGACGCAACTCCACGAGCAGTGCGGGGGCAGCAGCCTCTTCCTCATCCTCTTCATCCAGTAGCAGCAGTTCGATCACCGCCAGTGCTGTTGTTGCCGCTCAGAAGAGGCTCGTGTTGCGTACAGGGCAGTGCGCCGTTGCTGCGCGTAGTTTCTACCGTTTGTTCGTGAGCCGGCTCGCCCAATTAGGCGTCGACTTGGCCCCAATGCAGTCGGCTCCGAGCGCGTGGGCGAAGCTGATTGGTCCGTGCTTTGAAGTGCTGCAGAGCGACTTACAGCGGGGGCTAGCCATCATGAGGCCTTCTTCAGCAACTTCCTCCTTTTTGGCAGCGCCTGATCCACAGTCTGAGCTCGGCGCATCCAAGGATGCTGGAGCTTCAGGTTCTACTGTCTCAGATACCGGAAACAGCAGCAGCAGCAGCAGCAGCAGCACGAGTACCGTCGCGACAGGAACATCCACCACCACCTCCACCGTCGGGACCCATAGCCAGCGGTGGCAAGTGCCTGTGAACGGACGGCCCAGCCACCGGCGCCGGTGCCAAGAGCTCCTCATGCGCCCGCGGCAGTTCGTGCACATGGAAGACGGTCTGACCATCCCCGCGGACCAGCTGCTGCACAACAGCAAAGGCCCCGACTTCAGCATCACCTTTTGGCTGTACCTGACGCAGGACTCCACCGGGGCACCTCGGGCGGTGCTCACGCGTGGGGCAAGAGGGGAGCGGTGGCCGTGCGTGTTGCTACGAGAAGGAGACCGTCGGCTGGAGGTAGGAAAAATTGAAGCATACTCAGTCTCTTGATATTATTACTTTTTGTCTGTTGCTAAGATCAGCGCAATTCAAGTTGAATCGTGTAATTGATGGTAGTGTCGTCGTCTCTCACACATGAACTCTCTCTTTTCTTGGTGCATCTCAATCTCTCTTCCGTTATCAAAACAAAGGTGGCTTTTGGCGTGAACAGCATGGACAGCTTGTGTGAGCGGTTAACTTCCAAAGAAGCATTACCACTGCACAGGTGGACCCACATTGCCCTGGTCTCAGAAGGAGCGAAGCTGCGGCTGTATTTGAACGGGGCGCTGGACTCGCCTCGCAACCACACGGGCATGTCTACGCAGAGAGGCTATTTGGCCAAGCACCCGTTATACGTTGGGAAGGTTCGCTTACGACTGTGTGTTTGTTTGAAGATACGCCCAATGCATATTCTTGCCTGTTTGCAAGCGAAATCATTGCTACTTGTAATACATTTCGAAAGTCAACTTTCAAAACCAACTCGTTCTAATATACTCACCGGCTGTCTTACAAGGTCCCGGAGGGCTTAGTGCGCCTCGACGGAGTACGAGGAGGGTTCGAAGGCTCGCTCGCGCACTTGCGCTACTACACGCGAGCCCTGAGCCCCATACATGTGCGCATCGTGTGCGACCAGGGCCCCCCTCATGATCCTGCTGCAAATCCCGTATTCGACCTACGGTGCTACCAAGCCCTCGCCGACCTACAATTGGTCGCTGCTACTCCGCTGGCCACGCCGCACTTGGCCCAACCAGCATGGCTCCAGCTGCTTTTCGCGTGTGTGATGGAGGGCACTTCGCGGGTGCAACAAGCGGCGCTTCGCCTCCTTAGGCGGGTGTTACCTCACACGCAACCGAGCAAGTGTTGCTTAAGCTGGGGATTCGCAAGTAATATGAACCGAGGGCTCATGATGAAAGTGGGAGCGCAGGAAGAGATAGTGGGCAGCAAGCAGCAGGAAGCAGAAGAAAAGAAGGTAGAAGAGGAGAAGCACGAAGGAAAGCAAGAAGAGAATGAGGAGCTACACAAGGAAAAAAAGACGGGCCCAGCGCTTTCATTGGCAGAGTATCTGCTGCATGTGCTCGGCCTCTCAGTGTGGCGCGCCGAGCTTCACCCGAATATGGCACACGCGAAAATACCCCTGGAGGCCCTGCCACGCAACCTTGTTGACGCCTGCAGCGCTCACCGGGATACAACGGAACATGCTCCTTATGCAGGCGCGCAGTACGGTGGTGACAGTGTCGAATCTCAACCGGACAGTAGTCACGACTTTGAGGGTATGCTAGGAGGAGACGGCTTCGATGACAACGGTGAGACTGCTCTCAGCTCGAGCAACAGTGCTTGTTTAACCCCCGATGCCCTCGCCGAAGTGATACTCTTGGGAGAAGAAGTAGCGTTGCTCTTGCGAGCTCTCCTGAACCACAGTGGCGACGCTTGGGGTGCACATGTAGCCACTACCATGGGAAAAGCGTTCAGTGACTTAACGGCCTTCATGAACGAAGGACTGCCAGCTCACGCTCAGTCGACACCTCGAAATCCTGCTCTTACTGCTGCTGCAGCGGAGCCGTCACATCATGAAGTAACGGTTGTAGGTGCTAACAAAGGAGAAGACGATGTTCTTGGTGCGTTGCGCCGCGATGCTGCTATTCTAGGCCTCGCCTCCGTCAACGTGCTCAGTCCGCACGATGGCTCTTGCAATAGTCCGGGAGGAGTGCAACCGGGCTCCACCGTCACTGCCAGTTTGAACAACGGCAACAGCCAAGCCACCGTGCTGTTGATGGACAGTGCCACGAATGTAGCGCACGTGTGCCTGCACCCCCCTCCTGCGATTGCGCAGTTCAACGGAACCGCCCCGGACCTGCCACCGCTGCACAACAAGAATAATAGCGCTTCGTCTTCAGCTTCGTCATCACTGGGAATTCGCCCCACACCCAAGAGCTTGAAGATAGGGCGCGTTGCGATTGATGAGTTAGTATTGGTGCAAGACATTCATGAACCTGGAAACCCTGGCTGCAGCATTGAGAACAATAAGGATGGCAGTGGTGTCTTTCCTGGAGGAAGTAACTCGAATGTCGAAGCTAGTGATCGCATGACGTCACTCGTCACGCATAGCTTTTTGCCCTTATTAGACCGCCTTCTCGCACTCGGCCACCCTCCATTTCTAGCCACCACCACCGCTAACACACCTCCTGCTACCGGCCGCCACCACCACTCACCGCCGGACAACGTGCGATGGCGGGTGCGAGGCTTGTACCACGCGCAACTGACCACTCGGTGCTTGGCAGTGGGCAGCGACATCGTTGACCAAGGCGTGTGGCTACATGTGGCCAAAGACAGGCCGCAGCTGCTGCAGCGCCTTCTGTCGCTAGCCACCGAGGTGAATATGAATACATTTAGGCACACTTCGAGGCTATAGAAAAATACATCTGCTTTTCTTTTTCAACTCTCTTATACCTTTTGCCAAAGGAAATGTTTACAGAACCCTTACTTCGTCTCTATTCATACCCACTGAGCATCATCCTCTCCATTCATTTGCGTTCCTCGCTTAATCTTCAAAAAGGTCGATTCCTGCGATTGTGGCGGCTTTTCCAATGAAAACGGCTCCGACGCACGGTTCATTGCTCTGCCAGAGGCCAAAGCGAGGGCAACAGCGCTGCGGCGGCGCTTGTACCAACTGCACACGCAGCCGGCGTCAGACCTTGCAGCGCCTTGGCTCGAAGAAAGAAGCACCCATGAGAGCGGAGATGGAGACGATGACGATGACAGAGACGATGATGTTGATGACAACGAAGATCTCAATGATCAAGACAACGAAGGAGATGACGATGACGATGATAACGATCTGAATTATCACTTCTATAACGATTCGCCCGAGCCTCCCACGCCCGGTCAAGATGGTAACGAATCTTCACGTCGCAGTAGAAATGCCTCCGCTTCTTCACGCCGGGCAGCCGCCGCCGCCGCCGCAGCAGCAACCATTACTGCATCGGGAAGGCCCACAAACACCCGCCTCGTCGCCGAGTTGGTCGCCATGGGTTTTCCCTCGGAGTGGTGCAGTGTTGCGCTCGAAGAAACCGCCAATGACGTGGCGGCTGCCTCCACCTGGATCGTTGACAATTTGGACACGTTAACGCGCATGGACCAACAGGCAGCTGCGGCTGAGAGTGACGAGTCTATTGCTAGGGGAAGGCAGCGCAATTTCAGCCGAGAGTCGGACTTGGATGTGGTGGCTGGTGAAGGAGAAGGAGGCGACGAGGAAGAAGGAGATGAAGAAGGTCATGAAGATCACGACGAAGAGGAAGAAGACGATCACGATGACGGTGAAGGCGAAGGTGATGACGACGATGACGACGATAGCGGGGACGGTCCGCGCTACAGTCACTTGGGATCGTGGCATACTCGGCCGGTGTTAGCTTCACGAGAAGAAGAGAGCTTTGGGGCAGATTTTGGTACTTCCAATCGCCGTTCGAATGTGCGTCAGACAGCACTCATGAATGCGTTTCCGGGATTGAGTGAACGGAGAAGGAGCGAACTGGAAGCTCGACTCAGCGCTGGCCGCCATGGAAACGACGACGACGATGACGACGACGACGAAGAACGGCTTCTCCGCGGTAGCGAGGTCGCAGGCATGATGTCCCGGCGCCGTTTGACCGATTCCGAGTGGGCCATGAGGCTCCACGGTCATGGCGGTGATGATGGGGCAGCAGGAGCAGCTGGAGAAGGAGCTGGAGACTTCCCACTGGGCCAAGACCGCTTTGGCGAAGAGCTTGCCGCAGACGTATACATGGAAAACTACTTCCCGGGAGACCCAGGCCTGGCCCCTGGAGGGTCTTACCACGGAGGTTCGAGCTTCGGGTACGGGTCTGCAGCATCGGCTGCTGCCGCAGCTGCCGCTGCCGCTGCCAACAGTGGCAGCAGCGGGACCGGAATGGACGATGACCTTGATGCGATGGCGATGATGGCGATGAGTGGTCGCGGGTGTGCCAAGGCAGCAGCTCTTGAGGCATCTAACCACCCAACTCCACTGCTGCCAGACGCTAATGTAGCAGCGGAAACCTCCCTTGCGGTGCTGTTGGCGCGCGTTAGTGTTTTAGCGGCCCTGCAAGCAGCTGCGTCCGTGAATTATCAAGTGGATGGAGAGAAAGGTGCAATCTTGAGCAGTGACGGTGCCGCAGCCGACCAAGATAGCAGCAGCAGCAGCAGCAGAGTTGCCTTGTTGGCTGACTCTACATCGTCTTCTTCGTCGCTTGCCATGCCTACCTCGATTGGTAATTGCACATGGTCAAGTTGGGCTCCAGTCACTTCTTTGCTCCTGCTTGTAAGGCTAACCGCCTTAAGAGGTCCTCAATTGCGCCCGTCACCGCAGCACGCGTATCCTTTGGACCTCTTGATGAACCAGCCTCACAACACTAGCAGCCAACTCGCGAGACTTCCCTCAGCAGCTGCCTCTGTAGCTGCTCCAGTGGCCGCAGCGCCTCAGACTACCACTGGAGTGGTGCGCGCGCTCCTGGCTAGTTTACTGGCACAAGAAACAAGCACTGCCACAAGAGGTACCGGTCGCGAACACACCAAAGACACCACCGTCAACGATAGTAGCAGCAGCAAGCAACAGCAAGAAGGCAACCTTCTTGCCACTGCACTCTTAAACGCGGCCCTCGATGACCTCGAAACCTGCGCATTGGTAGACGTGTTCGCCGACACCCCCTGGACCAAACGCTCTCTGGCTGCGATTGACGCCCAGGCCGCTCTTCAGCCGTCTGCCGAGCTCGCGTTTTGGCTCATGGATCTCTTGCTGGCTCAACCACCGTCTTCTCAACCTTCTTCTCCGCCTTCGCCGTCTTCTTCTTCTTCTTCTACTTCTACTACTTTTCAACCACCACCACAGTGGCAGTGCAACCTCTATGGACCTACCACGTGCACGCGGCTCGGTCTGTGCTTGCGGGCATCTGCCAACATGCCGGTGAAGGAGATCAGCATGCGGTGCCTGACCCGCATCTTGGTGAAGTGGTGCGACGCCCTTCAGATTCGACTCGCGCATGGTGTGTCAGTTGTTGTTGCTTCTCCGGTGACGAAGCACGAAACAGCGGAATCATCGGAGGAAGTTATGGCCTCCACAGCAGCAGCAGCTGCAAATACAGCAGAAACTATAACGGGCACTCCAGAGAAGACAAAGCAGCACCTAGACCACCACAACTACGGCCTAACCACCCAAGCCAATTCCTGCCCGTCTGCCAAAGTCATGCGGGCTCTCATAGCGCGAAGTTTGCCGTCCTCGTTGCAATATCAGCTCATGGGGCGGCGTCGGCTAGTGAGCGAGCGAGCGGAAGAGAGGCTCTTTGCTTCGAAATACACGCAAGCAGCGGTAGAGCTCGTGACCACGCTCGACCAATTAGAAGACTTACTTGCGGTGGCAGGAGGTGAGACTAAAATGACAAGCAGCTACAGCAGTGGTTGCGAAGAGGAGAAAAGCACTGGAGAAGGCGTACAAGAAGCTCCTTCTTCTTCTGAGAATGTTCGACCACCGTTGACTGTTCGTTTAGTCGCGGCGTCTGAAGATTCGTTAGCCGTGGCGTGGTCGTCTCCTTCGTCTTCATCGACGATTGCTACTTCGACCACAAAGCAAGATGAACCACTAAGAGAAGGAAGAGAAGGAGGGAACCCTAATCACGGCGTTCGTTACGAGTTGCAGTTTGCGAGCCCATTACCTGGCAGCAGCAGTGGCAGCATCGGCAGCAGCATGAGCCACCGAAGTTTGACCCCCGACGCTGCGTCATCTTCAGTGATGTTTGGGTCTTGGCAACCTCTGTTCAAAGGTAGCGGGGCTACTAGTTTCCCTTTGGAACACCTGTCGCCTCGCACGCCGTACCGGTTCCGGTTGCGCGCTCTTTACTCGCTGTCGTTGTCTTCCTCAATTCATGAACAAGGAAGCTCAAATAACAGCAACACCAGCAACAACGAAACAACGTCAGGGCCTTGGAGTGAACCTGCCACTTTTGAGACGCTGTGCGGCGCGGCCTTCACGTTCGATCGAGCATCCTTGGGCTCCAGCGTGTTCGTCTCAGGGAGTGGACTTCAGGCCACGTACGGCGCTAACGAAGCTTGGAAGACCGTCCTGGGCACGCAACCGTTCAGCTATGGCTGCAACCGCTGGGAAATCCGATTGGACGCCTCGGCAACCGCCTATCTTTTCATTGGCGCAGCAACACGACAGGCGGATTTAACGACTTTTTTGGGCGGAGATGACTTTGGATGGGGCTACATTGGCGACCGTGCTTTGTACCACAAGCGCACCAAAGTGAAGGTCTACGGAGAGCGGTTCGGCGAAGGGGATGTGGTTGGCGTGACAATGGATTTGGACAAGGGAACCTTGAGCTTCTCCAAAAACGGCGTTGATCTAGGCGTGGCCTTCGAGGGCCTCGGCGCCGCGCTAGGCGCAGGTGGAGACGTTTACCCCGCAGTGGCGTTTTACAACAGCGGGCAGCAAGTCTCCCTGCTGCCTCATTCGTTCGTTTGCCCAGGCAGTGGCGCCGCGTCGGCCGTCGCCGAAGCTCCTGCGTGTGCTGGCATCACTGAAGCGTCGGACCTGAGCGCGGTGCTAGGGAGCTGTGTGGACGCAGCCCCACTGCCAGACGGCTTTCTGCAAGGATGTTTTCAGGAACATCGTGCCTGGGCTCGTAACGAATGCGTGCGGTACCACACTCGAGCGGGCTACGATCTCACCTTTGACACGTCATCTCAAGCGGTGGGAAGCTTGTCGGCTGCCGCTGCAGCTACTGCTGAGGAATCCAATGATGAACTTGACAGCGGCAGTGGCAGCACCAACTTAAACGATGACATGCAAGCTGTACAAACCCCTGCCTTGCCTCCGAATGCCATGCGTGCGTGGGAGCGTGTGCGCACGCCTCGAGGCCCGGCCACCGTGGTGGGCGCATGTGGGGGTCTGCTGTGGCTCCATGTAGACGGCGAGAGGGGGGCGTGGTTCGTGACCAAGCAAGAACTGCAAGAAGGCGTTCCAATGGGCTTCTTCGTCGGAAGCGGTGGTAGCGATATTTCCGGTGGTGCTATTCCCTCGGGTCCTACTATGCCGTTGTCATACCACGGTGCAGAAAACGGCGAGACGAAAGAAGAAACGTCCGCGCTGGGAGAAAGCAAAGAGGAAGATACTTGCGACATGAGTAATCAATCCGTCTCGGCAGTTACTGCAGCGCCAACAGCCAACAGACGCGGCAGCAATAACGTATCACTTTTTGGGAACGGTGCGTGGGACCGTTTCCGCTCCGATGCCGATTCGCCTAAGTGGGGGGTGCAACGAGACGCGTTGCTCATCGAGGCCATCAACGCCTTTTGCGACAAACAGCCCGAAGGCTCGGCAGCGGGTTCGCCTTGGAATTTGACGCCGCCTCAAGTCTCGGCCATTGTTCAAGATCCAGCTTTATTGCGTCAGCTTATGGCCGCCCAGCCTTCACCTTCTTCTTCGCCATTTTATTCTGCAGCCCGAACCAACGACTTTGCTAGCGTGCGAGAAGTGCAGCGAGCCGCGCTAGCCCGCCTCGTTGTGTTGAGGCGCATGAATGCCTTGCTCAGCCGGGCGCTGCCTCTGATTGGCTTGGAAGATGCTTTGCTAGTATCCAGCCGGCCGCCTCCGCAAGCTTCTCTCTGGGGCCATCCCTCGGAACTGCACGGCCCTCAAGTGATTGGTCAGCTGTCACCTTCTTCTCCTGCTGCTATGATGCCAGCAGCGGCAGCGGTCGAAGGTGCTGCCAAGAGTCGGTTATCCCTGTACAGCCGGAGTGGTGGCCTCGGTCTAGGTCCCCTATTGTGCGCGTGCCGAGCCTTGGTGTTCACTGCCACCAAAACTACATTAGTGCAAGAGGCGATGCTGCGGACCGTCACCCCCACCAAGAAAGCCGACGACGACTACGACTACCCCGAAGACCTCCCCCAAGTGGTGCTCAATCGCCCCAAAGCCGCGGCCGGGCGCAACCGCCGGGACCCAGAGGTGCGGCTGAAGCTGTCGCTCTTTGGTCAGCTGTTCGACGAGTTGCACTCCTTGGACCCGTCGGTCTTAAGGCTGGGCTATACCCATCCCATGGACGACGGACAGTCCCGTGCGTTTAAGGTCAAATTCGAGGGCGAAGGAGTCGACGACTACGGTGGGCCTTACCGTGAAATCTTCAGTCAAATCGCGGCCGAAGTCCAGGCTCTGGGAGAGGTTTTGAGAGCCGAGTCAAGGGAAAGTTTCAAGCACGCGACTCGCTGCGCCTTGCCGCTCTTACGACCCGCGCCCAATGCCGCAGTGGACGACGCCACTACAGGGCAGGACGTGCTGATTCCACAACCGGGACTAGTGGAGGGGACTTACTTGGACATGTACCACTTTTTGGGGCAATTCTTGGGCATGGCGCTGCGGTCGCGCATTGCGATTAAGGTCAAGTTCCCCCCGCACGTGTGGAAGAGTTTAGTGGGTGAGCCGTTGAGCCCTCAGTCTGACCTCAAAGCTTTCGATGAGCCTGCCGCTGCTATGGTAGCTTTCGCTAGGCGCACTGCTGACGAGATGACTGCTGCTGCCACTGCTGCCTCCTACGATGGTGCCACTATCGACGACGACGACGACGACGACGACGAAGCACCAGGAGGGTTCACGTGGTCGGCCGTGCTGAGCGGGGGCATGGAAGTCCCCCTCGCGTCGGGGGGCAGCCAAAGAATGGTGCGCAGCTCACCCTCGGAGCTCTACGCCTGGGCTAATGCTTTAGAGTGGCAGCGCCTGCACGAATCTGACTCGGCCCTCTTTGCGATCCGCGACGGGCTCTGTTCGGTGGTCCCCGCCCACGCCCTCAGCTTGCTCTGCGGTCGGGACCTTGAGCGGCTAGTGTGTGGGAGGCCCGAAATTCTGGACCTGAACGTGCTGGCGGCAAACACCGAGTACGACGACGACATGCTGCCTGATTCGGCTACCGTGCGGCGGCTCTGGCGGGTGCTGGAAACCTTCAACTTCGACGAACGGTCTGCTTTCTTGCGGTTCGTGTGGGCTCGTGCGAGGCTGCCCTCGACCTCGGCGGACTTCACGCAGAAGTTCAAAGTGCAGGCAGCCGTAGGAGAAGGCCCTACGGCGGCTCCCGACAAATGGTTGCCCAAAGCCCACACCTGCTTCTTTTCCTTGAACTTGCCGCACTACACCAGCGATGCGGTCATGGCGAAGCAGCTGCGCTACGCGGTCTTCAATTGCGTTGAGATGGACGCCGATTTCAAACTGGCCGACAAAGAAATGACGGGCTGGGACGAAGCTGATGACGTGGATGATCCTTACTGAGACGAGGGAACTAGTCTCTACTAGTTGTTGAATATGCGTTGTCGTGACATAGAATGCCTGGCGGCTGATGAATCACGCAGCAGAGGCACTGGATTACTGCTCTTTACAGGCAAGTGGGGATTCTATGAGTGGCGGGCTTGTGGCGCATTCTGCATTCTGAACGAAAGGCGAGATCTGGTCTGCCTTTATCATCCATAAACAACACGGAGAAGCGAATTAAACCACGAAGAGGTCTTGGCGCCTGACTCCACTTGGCCTCATATATATACTTCGAAGGCAATATCTGTGGAGTTTGAATAAGGGAGAATGGGGTTCGTACTTGTATGTGCATTTGGCATTTGGCGCTTAACAGTTGCCATTCGGTTGGAATTACATCTAACGCCTAAGGCCTAAGGTCCTACTAATATATTATACTACTACAAACTACAAATGCAAATGTTTAAATTAAAAACCGTTTTATTCTTACACTTTGGAGCTCCACATATACATAAACAAAAAAAAACACATGCACATGAACAAAAACCATTCTTCTTTGACAGTTGACAGGGGGGGGGTTGATTAAGGCCTTGGGATTGGGCAGTGCCATCCGGGGCCCGGGATGTTTCGTTGTCTTTGGGAAGGGCGACTAGACTATGCTAATTGCACTCCTTGCCCGCTTGCCACTAGCCGTCGAATCGGCGTCGTCTACAGCAATTTCAAATTCCAAACGCAGAGCACTTTCAGCGAGCTCCGTCTTGACTTTTTTTCGCAGCGTGCTCGGCGAGGAGGTGCTGTCGTTCCCTATTGCGCTAAATCTCTGGCTTAGATCGAGAGCGAAGCGCCGCTCCGGACCGGCCTCTGCTTCACTTGATCGGCCACGCTTCCCCAGAGATGAGTCTTTATCGCAGTTGAGGTTCGCATTGGCTTTAGTGAAAGAGGTGCCATCGTCATCGCCATCAGAGTCCTTGTTGCTGCCAGAGCTGCTCACGCTAATACAATCGTCTGTGGTGCTAGTGCTTTCGGATACACCAGCGCTCAGCACGCTAGCGCGTATCACGCAGCCGCTCCTCGCTGGCTGTTGTGGGTCTGTCGCTTCCTGCTCTAGCCGCGCTTGATTTTCGACTGCCAACCGGTTCGTGATTGCCATGAGGTCTTTCGCCACCTGGTCGGGTACTTCACGAATAAGTGCCAACACGACATCGTCAACTTCTGCGTCCTTGGCCAACAGTACGGTGGTTTTGCCCACACGGGCGTCACTCGTAGACACGCCAGTCACATCATGCGCTGCAGTTCGATACCCAACCTTTCCATCTGGAACTGTGTCGCACGCTTTTCCCAGCACCTGCTTGGAGATAGGCAGCATAGCCATCACCACGTGTTCCGCGACGAGATTTTCAGCTTCAGCATAGCCTTTGGGCAGGCGCCATGCTGGAGAGCACGTACCCAATCGGCGCTTGAATGCGTTGCAGTGGTCTTTACCAGTGGTCAACGAGATACCGTAGCCGAAAGCGCTGGCCATCTCCAGCGGCAGCCAAAGGTCAGGTGCAGGTTGTGGCACCGCGAGATCGCCGCACTGCAGAGTAATCCACAAAGTACTGGCTCGGTCTACTTCCGCCTTGTCGTCCGCTCGCGTCGTGAGGGTGGTGCGTGCAAACAGCCAGGTGCTGGCGTGCTTGTGCATGGCGCGGCCTTCTTGCTTTAGGGCCCGTCCCAGCGGCATGCTCGCTTTCTCGTTCTCGTTGCCAGCCGCCGGTTCGCTGAAGACGTTCAGCAGGACATTCAAGTTGTTTGTGCACCCCGTCAGTGTGCCGCAAGGCGTCTGGCCATTCAGCAATGCCTGCGTGGCGCCCTTGGCGACTTCAATCTCCTCAGGCGTCGAAGCAGCCAAGCCCTGCAGCGCAACGGCTTTCACTACCTCAATATCCTCCAGCGTGGGCGGGCCTTTTCCGATAGTCTCCTGCTCGCAAGCTAGCGCCACGGTTCGGGCTACGGGCCTGTACACTGAGGAGTAGTCTCCGGTGCGTTCGCGAGTCAAGTGCACTTGCACCTTGCCCAATATTACCTGCAGTGCCGGCAGCGCTTGATTGCAGGGCTGCTGCGCTGAGTTCCAGTCTGGAGCTAGGTACGAATAACGCAGGCCAGGGTCAAGCGACACCTCCACGCTGCCCGCCGACGCCTGAGGTCCAGGCAAACTTAGCGCCACGCGCCCTTGCGCGGTATTGATGCTACTAATGCCACCAGATGCAACACTACCGTCGGTGCGTACGAACTCGTGGGAGAGAAGGGCCTCGATTGCCTCTTCTAGACCTTTCCCTGCTGCCTCGACGTTGTCGTACTCCTTGCTGAGTACCTGTACAGTGCCCGGGTCCTGACGTTTGCGCACCAGATCACGGATGTCGTCCAGCGCGGCGTCGCGCGCTGGGCACTTGGGGTACTTTTTCGAGCTAGTGGAGAGCTGTAGTCCTACTGCCTCAGTAGATCCGACTTTGCGGCACGCCTCGGCGGTGTGCAAGGACAGGGACTTGCTGCCAGGGTAAAGCGTAAATATTTTTGAAACAGGCAAGCCCACTTTAGGGTTGCAGCGTTTAAACGAACCGTTTTCAGTGTTGTTCCAAGCATAAGCACGGTATTTCCACTTGCGCGCCCAGGCAGCCGAAAGCGCATCGTTGAGGCCGTGGCCGAAGCCGCCTGCGTCACCGGCACCCTTGCTGGAGGCGCCGCGCATGAAGGCGGCCTCGGTCATGGTGCCAATGTTGTAAATAATGACCTCAACGCGCCTGTCGACGCGCCGTGCGATTATGCAGCCGGTGCACACGCTCGTGGCCCCAGCGGCTGCCGAGGTAGCACTGGAACCGCCGGCCTCGATAATCTTGTACTTTATGAGGTACCGGATGCCTTCCCCTTCCCACGTGTTGTCCTTGACGCAATATACCAAAGCATCTCGAGCTATTTCGGGTTTAAGCATGCGCCGCGGCGCATCCGCCGCGTTCTGAAGTTCCTCGCGGATAATCGCCGACAGCGGCCACTTTTCCACAAACGCCGCGGATGAATTCATCGCCTCATTCTGTGAATTCACGGCCGTCCGACTCTTTCCTCCGTGGCGGTCTCCGTATTTGTTGAAGCCCTCCGATGCAGACGGGTCGAAGTAAGGAGAGGGGGCGTTCTCGACTTCCGCCCCGAACAGCCCCACTTTCTTCTTCCTGTTTTTTTTTAACGGCAGCCGTAACACTGGTGGAAACGCTGTCGATCGTGTCCATTTTCTTCTCTGCAAACCAGACAACATAATGATGAATGGGTGTATATTCACTTGACTCTTACGCGTGATGCACAGAACGAAATTATGACAGCATCATCACGAGACTTACTATACCAGAAAGATTCGAATTGTTGTGACAAGTTGTGAGCTTCGGAGCCCCAGTTTTGCGTCAACTAAATTGGGTACCTGGGCAGCAAAAAGAAGGAAGGGCAACATGATTAAGAAGCAAAAGATCATTCGCGCACAGTGTGTATTCATTAAATTTACCACGTCGCCCACGAGTCCGGTCAATGGACAGAGCCGGGGGGAAGTACCTGGTGAAACTGAAAAAAGTCTGTGAACAACTCTGAAAGCGCGGTACTTGGAAATTTTGAAAAGTGTGAGCTGCCGAATGCTGCGGAGCACCCTCAGCCAATCAGAAATCTGCACTGGGGACGCACGAAAACAACAACTTCTTTCGAGCTTATCCTTCTTTAGATTACCTTTAGAACGGCCTTTAGATATAAGCCTAAAGGGGCCCAATCGGCCAATCAGAGGCCTTGATTCTCTAGGCGAAGGTCAATTCGCCAATTCGAATTGCTTCCTACTATGGCATCGCATCGCCTATAGCACAGCCTACGCCGCCGCAGGAGCCCCGCGCTGTCCTCTTCGTTGCCATTCAAGCAATTGCAGCATAGTGAACACATCCAGTGGCATATTTGCTAGCTTAGCTTACTCTAGGTGGTAGGTCAGGCTGGTGCAAGAGGTCGGAACTGGTCGTTGGGAGGGAGATCACAGCCGATTCGGGCCATTTTACCAGCTCTGAGCACCATAAATGCGGAGCAGGAGCAGTATGCACGCGATGACGGGCTTGCCATGATGCACGAGCACCACGCCGTGCCAATCTGCGAAGGAAGCCAGCACTGTTGTCTCGTCCAATGAACCAGTGCAGGAGGTTAGAACCGGTTGTTGAGAGGGAGATCACAGCCGATTTAGGCCATTTTGCCAGCTCTGAGCACCATAAACGCGGTGCAGGAGTTGTATGCACGCGACGACGGGCTTGCCATGATGTACGAGCACTGTCCATCCGGTGCACAGCCCACAGCCAATATTTGTTCTCGGCCCTAACTGGTTTTTTGGTTCTATTGTAATTTTTGAGTGGCCGATTTGTCTGGCTTTATTTTCGATAGGCCTAATTCTTTTGAGTTACTCGGGTGTTTTTGCAGAAAGGTTAGTTGAAATCATTTAAAGCATTTATATTGAGAATTAAATTAATTAATTGAGGAATTCAAACCTCCATCTTCCATTAGGTAAACAATTAATTGCACACGTCAAACAAAACAGCATTCGCGACTATTGCCGCCACAACCCGCCACAGCCATCGTTGAGTAGCAATGAACAGGATCCTTTGACACTATGCTGTCCTCGTGAGGCGGCCGGCGCTGCTGTTGCCGGAGACAGTTCTTATGCTGCAGCTGAAGGCTTCATACATAAGGATACCGTGATTTCAGTGGTAGTATTCCCGCTGCATTTGTGCTTGGGAGCGTGTCAGCTCAATTTATTGCCTCTCTCGGGCACACAGAAGCAGCTGCAGCCCTGGTGGCAGGAAGCATCGTAGACTTTTCTTCAATATTCCGTGCTTTTTTCCTGATCGATTACATTTAAATGTATTTATCAGCTAATTTCTATTAGAGTCAGCCAATGAATCATCGATAAAATTGATTTCTGAATTATTGAAAGATCTTTCTCGCTTAACGTCATTGAGGAATATCCCCAATTTAACGTCTTTTAATTATTAGAGAGAAGAGAGAAGCCCAGGACTCGAACACGTTGAACAGGAGTGCTCTCGCCTTCATTCATAGCTGCCACCACCACTATAAAGTGGCCATGGAAGTGGATTCTGTGGGATTTTCCCACCTGCCCACGTCAGGCTACTGGTATCGTGATTCCGCCAGCGCTGCTGCTGCTGCTGCAAACGTTTCTTACGTATGCTGCAGCTGAAGGCTTCATACATACAGATGCCGTGATTTCTGCAGTAGTGTTCCTGCTGCACGTGTGCTTGGGGGCGCGTCAACCCATTTTGATGCCTCTCTTGGGCACCCAGAAGCAGCTGTAGACGTGGTGGCGAGAATCTCCGTAGAAACTTCTTCGACATGATGCGCTTGCGCTTGAGCCATCCCTGTACCCTGAATAGACTAAGCAGGTGAGCGTGCAACTGAATAGCTAGAGTGATGCGGACTGCAGTCAGTTAATTTGATGCGATCATTTTTACTCTTCAGCTATCGCGCCTGAGCCAGCCTAAAGCTTGCACCTAGAGTAGACCAAGCAAGCGAATATGCCGCTGGATGTGGCCGCTATGCTGCATTCCTCGAGCACGGCAAGGGAAAAATAAGAGGAACAGTTTAGGAGGATACTACATGTCACGGTGCTTATTATGCCTCTCATTGTTGTAGCAGAAAGGTATTGTTGTCTTTTGGGGGCCCCGTAGGGCCCCTGGTGTTAGAGGTAGATGCAAGTAAGAGGCAAGGGCGTTTAGTGTCTTTTTGGTGTCTTTGTTTTCTGATGATCAAGGTTGTGCTGCCTCTGAGTCATCTGATTCATGGTTCATGTCTCTGACTCATATTCTTTTCTAACTCTGCGATGTTCCTCTACCACTGAACATCCAACACTCCCACCCATCTAGCGGTTTCCGTATCGGAAGGCGCTTGATGAACAAGGATGTTGTTGTGCTTGCGGGTGTCTTCGACTTCGCGCTGTGGTGCCTGTGCTGCCGCTTGATTTCGTTGTCGGCTTCTTTGTCTTGAACATTTCGCCATCAGTGCTTCGCGCTTCTTGAGGTCGTAAATGTGACAGGCTGTTCCCGCTTTCGCCTTGACTGGTCCACATTGTTGATGGTCCGGGTCTTGGCGTTGGTCTCGTCGTCTGCTGCTGCTACGAATGAGCTGGCGTCGTGATCACCGTGTTGTTTGTTTGCTCCCACCGCTGATGTGCGCACAAGCGATGCTGTTCTTGATGGTGTACAAGTCCTTGGTTTCTTGTCACGTCAGCAAAAGCTTCTCCGCTT
>Ga0307979_1000741_pt1 | contig 22806 bp, 23 predicted proteins | sample OrgLakmetage1058_FD_201833 | JGI IMG/M metagenome (GOLD analysis project Ga0307979, IMG submission 201833) | Saline water microbial communities from Organic Lake, Antarctica - #1058 | ecosystem: Environmental > Aquatic > Non-marine Saline and Alkaline > Saline | place: Antarctica: Organic Lake...
CCCCCCCCCCTCACCTTTTGCAGCTGCTCCAAATCGGCCAAAGCGCGCTGCATGCTTTGGTCCATGGCCGCTCCGTTTAACGCTACTTCGCTGACTTGGTCCCGGTGCGACGGCCGACCTTCCCAGCTGGCGAAAAAAATAATGAAAGGGGTAAACGGTTGAACTTTTTGTGAGGAACGAAGACGTACTGACGGTTCAGAAAGCATTCGAAAGAAAGATGAGAAGAGAGTTACGAGAAAAATCGAAAAACATGGCTTTCTTTTACCGGGCTACCAAAAAAAAAGAAGAGTAGAAATCGGGTTGAAAACACGCGCAATTCCGCACTACTTCAATGGCGGGTTTCTGTTTTCTTTGACGGTTTTCGGTTTCCTACAAGGAGCAGCAATATTCGGAGCTACATCGAATCATTACGTACCGCCACCCGTCCGATCTCGTGGTCGCATTCCACTGATTTGCTTTCGTCAGCAGTGCATCGCTGTATTCGCCATCTGCTGTTGCCTCATTCCGTTCGCCGCTGCCATCATTTCCGCCGCTGCTGAGGCCGCGAGAGAGAGGCCGCCGGCTGCTGCTGCTTTTCGCCGACGAGGGGGCACTGTTCCAGCCCCTGCAATTTTGAGGAGGCATACGGAAGTGCATTGATTGAAATGGGTAGAGAAAGAAGGCTACTATGACAGATTGTGCTGCTGACCGGCTCGGGTTTACAAAAAGGGTTACAAGAGTTGAACGCCATCAAAGACGGGCATATAGTAAAGACTACTTGCCGAGGCTGAGCGTGTGTCTGAGGAAATCCGAAGTGCACGGAGTGTGCAGGCCTTACCCTGCGTTGCTCGTGTTCCCTGACCAAGGTCGTTGCGGTTTCTGCTCCTCTAGAGGTTGCCGCCGCGCAGACAGATCAGCGCTATTCTTACGAGCACTGCCAGTGCTAGGAACAGGCGACGAGGTTCCTTTCGGAACTGAGTGCACCACAGCGCGGGGTCGACGCCGGGATCCGCCGGGATTCACCGCTGGTGTGGTTGCGTCGGCTGAACTTGAGACCGGAGCTGCAGCCACCGGTGAATGCGCTGTTGCTGTGGTTGAGGAAGCCACGCTCGGAGGCAGAACACCATCGCGCTCTGCTTGCCTCAGCCCTCGCGCTGTCACCCGCTCAAGCGCTCTAGCGGATGCAGCCTTGTCTAGAGCTGCGTGCTCGGACTTGGGCGTTGGGTCAAACGGGTCTGTGAAGGTGTTGCCAGCACGCAATCGGTCAAGAAAAGACTCCGCGTAGGCGATCTCAGCATCCATCTCACAGAGTGAATAGTCAAGAATCAAGCTCAACTTTTTGCTTTAATAGAATTTCCGCCCAGTTTGGCTTCGAATTCGAGCTGTGAATGGAATAGCCAAGTGAAGAATGCCAGCGGAGTAACTGTTTTACATTTTTTGCATGCTCAAGAATTTTACTCAATTTACAGGGATGGTATCGGTATTATGGATGCATTTTTGGCATTTCGGACTTCGGCAATCATCAGTTGATCAGGAGCTGGGCATTCTTATTCATGCATCAAAGCAGCCAAAGGACTTCATTCCTGAATGCTTAGGGTTCGGCATCGAACCAGAAAACACCTTCAGGCCGAAATCGGCCCCGGCGTTGAGGCTGAGGTCCCTACGTTATATTCCTCGATGCGAATTGTCACCGCATTTTTATCGTAAATATCGACATGTCATCGTGAGTCCTGACAACAACAACAACTCTTTACTTCTTTTCAACGGACGCCGAACGGTTGTTGCGACAAGAATGTTGTTGTTTACATGTCAGCTTAGGAACATGCGGTGCTCGTGCGACGAAATGAATCCATCTTCGTCAAAGAAGCACCTCTATTGATATTGCATCATTGCATAGAGCTACGCATCAACATTACATTTTTCTAGTTCTCTTGCTTGACTCATGTCGTCACACCACTATACACACCAAACATGTTTCTAAGAACTTTCTAGCGTGCTTGAGGAATTTAGCTAGAACCAAGAAGCTGTAGCATTCGTGGCAGGTGGCATACCAAGCAATAATTTCTATTGTCTGGAGCATCGTTGGATGGTAAGAGCAGGATATGCAGCTTAGACTTTGGGAGTAACTTCAATCTTCATTCCGCTAACGCTTCCAGGTCGTAGATTAGGAAGGCTAATCCATGAATTGAGCTTGAAGTGGTCCCTCGACATTCTGTAGTCCCATGCACTAACTTGCCTTGCTTTGTCTTGAACTCATCTCAATGAAATTTTCTGTGCGTACGATAGTCGAGCCATGGGCAATTACCTAGTGTAGCAGCAACAAAACCCACGCACCTCGGCATACGATATAGCAACAGGAGCGACACTGGGAATTACAACGGGTGTGACCGCAGTGGAATACCCGCCGCAAGTAGCAACCAGAGAATGCATTCACAAACGTCCCTTAGTTATATTTCGAAGGCAGCCCTAAACGATTCAGCCCTGGTGCAAACATCGGCACGCGCCGCTATGACGGCCCACTCTGTTGCTAGGTTAGCAGCTGAAGCTAAAACAGCTCGCACAGCAGGAGCACAGAGATTGCCCAACCTTTCGTGTGCAGCAGAATTAATAGGTATTTTGCCTGAGGTCATTAGAGGTGACAATGGGGTTGGCAATTCTCGAAATGACGGAAAATGCAGCGGTCGAATTAGTTCAACTTTGGGAGACGAACAACACAACGCGGCCTCAAAGATGGCTATTGGAACTGCAGCCACACTTTCTGATGAGCCACGGCTTCGAAATGTTGCTGCGCATCGGTGGGCTTGTCAACAGGAACTTCGCCAAAGCTTTTTGACGCGCGTTTCTACTGCCAATACTGTCGCTACTGAATGTGGGGCTGTTGACGCTCGTGCCTCCAGCTTTTTTCCTGCTGTGTCGTCTCGTTCACACTCGCTAGTAGAAGAGCCTACAGCGGCAAAAGCAGCAGCAGCAGCAGCAGCCCCACTACAGGCCATCTGCGAGTCATCCTGGAATGGCACAACTAGCAATACAGGGGGATCTTTGTTGGTCGCCCTTTGCAGCGGCAGCCCATCTCTTACGCAAGCACTGTTGAGGCCCCTTCTCGGGTACGCTATTATCACCCTAGCTGTAGTTCCAAGGCAGAAAATCTGTCCTGATCTGTTTTTTTCTTATGTTATTTTCACCTTTCTTACTCTTCTAGACCGCTTTTCTTATTGCCTTTCTCCCCCGTCTTCATTGACTCTTCTTCGTGCTTAGTCTCGATCCCAACCCCTTTTTTTTTTTTCATTGCTTCTGATACCCTCTCCAATGGCATATCCAGGCCTCGTCATGCTGCTTCGATGCTCAGCCTTAATCATCTGAGCAGGCCCCCTTTTAAGCTATTGTGGAATATTACTGCGCGCCTTCACGAGATTTTAGTACTAGAGGTGCCTGCTGCAAGCATCACCTCACCACTGTCGAAAGAGGGACTACAGAATCAGCAGCGCTGCGATTTTCAAGTGCTGAAGAGGGGTCTTGAAGGAGCATTTGGAGGGCGTAACCCTGTAGCCACTAACACCCGCGAGCTGTCTCGGGAAGAACGGTAAGCTTGCTCCATTCCTCCTTGTGCTCCTGAGTCTTTGAAATGGTTTGCAACCAACCTACACTTCTGGTGATTTTTCCTTTCTATTTTCCTTTGCGTACCTTTGAGCATCTTATTGACTGTTCTTTGATCTTATATCTTGTAAAGATTTGCTCTTAGCTTTTCTTGAACATATGTTGTAACCCTCTGATAAAGCGCAATATCGCTGTGTCACTACCATATTGCTACCATTGTACAGGTGTGCGTTTTTGTCCAAGCTTATAGATGCTGTAAATAAGGCTCTGAATGTTCTAAATTCCGATGAACTTAACGAGAAAGGAAATGGCGAAGCGAACGCCTCCTCTTCTTCTCAGCTGCTGAGTTGCGTGTCTCCTAGCAAGGTGAATTAATGTTATTGAGTTGGAAACAGGCAATTTTTTATGTCTCCTTCATGATCAATAACCTATCCTTCTTCCTTCTCGAATACATGCACTGAACTCTAGTCAAAGGGCCAGCTGCATCAATGACTTCGCAATGAACTCGTTTTCCTACTCTTTCCCATTCTTAATAGCCCCCGCCCTTAAAAGGTGGTAGCTGGCCTCGAGACAGACCGCACCAACGTGCTCCTGCAACTCCTGGCTCTGACGGCTTACGCGTCGGTTTGGGGTTCCTCCGCCAAGGTGCGTCAGCGTGCGAGTGCCTGGTGTGCATGTACATGTGTATTTATTTTAGCGCGCATTTGGTCTTGCCACAAGAAAGGCAGCATTCACCACATCTGAACATTAAAAGTTACTGTTTTACTATCCGTTGAATGATCATTGGTGCTTGCATTGGTTAGTTGCCTTTTTGGATTATCTTTGTTCTGCGCATGAAATTATGTCGCTGTGGTTTGCAAATAGGAACGCGCAAACTATAACGCTTATAATAGCGCAATTCGCACTGGAAAAGAAGGCTTGATTGACCCAGGTCTCCATGTGAATGAGCCATATTTAGCCCAAGCAGATGCTGCTCCTACTGCCCCTCCTGCTCCTACGTCTGCTGCTGCTCCTGCCGATGGCGTTACTGGAAACGATTCTGTCCTCCCTTACCCTTGTAGCCCTGAAGAAGGTACTGATGCTGCTCATCCTAACCCAACACATGATAATCATTTAGCTCCTCTTGGTCAAGAAGACGGCTTCTCAGCAGGAAAAGCGACATCAGGAGCGGCACAGGCAGTGCGTAGCCAATTATTGGAGTTCAACAATGAAATGGCCTTGTTACAAGGAGAAGATATTGCAAGGCTAGAATCGGAGTCTAGCTCCATCTCGGCGCTCTCAAGAAGAAATACTGCACCTGCTGCTACTGACAGGAGTAGAAGTGCAACCGCTGACAGTAAGCTCTCCGGGACAATGCCTGGCACCTCCGCTGCTGCCCATGATATTGCCTCCTCGAGCACTGCTGCTGCTGCTGCTGCTGGTGGTACATCAAGCGAGTCTCCGCGAAGTTGTAATGGATTCGTTCAACGAGTGAAAGAAATCCGGCGGCAGCGTACCCCTCCAAGTACTTCGAGCGCAACTCCTGTTCGCAGCTCGCCTTCTGCGACCGCTGCTACGGCCGCAGCTTCTACAACTATTCCTGCTGCAAAGATGAAGAAGAGCACCTCCAAAAAACTAGCGCTGCGTGTTCCTTCAAATTTGGCTTTAGAGTTGCCTTCGCCTCCTGCGTCGTCACCAGAAAGAGTCTGCGATGAGGTTTGAATGTCAATCTTGTATGCAATGACCTGTTTTTTTTCTTTTCAATCTCATTTCACTTCTTTTCTTCTCGTCCTCTTTCATGGGCCATTTTGCCTCTTCTCAACTAATTACCAGGTGAATGCGATTCCCAAGGAAGTATGGTATTTGTCAGGCTTAAAGCATCTGAGCATCAACAGCAATTCTCGCCACCATGCTCAGCTTGCGACGGACACCGCGACGACTTCGCCTCTGATGTCACCTCTGAAACGGCCACGGCTCCGCAGTGTGCCCTTACAGCAGTTGGGCACTGCGAGCAATAACACTCAACAATTGACCATAATGTCATCGTCAGCTCGAGTTACGTCACGCAACGTCGAGGATTCCCACGATGACCTTTGTGATGCCACTGAAAATGGCGCTGCCAAATCCACTGAAAGATGCCATGGCAGCGACAACGGTAGGAAGAGCAACAGCAGGGGTGGCAAGCACCGCGGCGATAGCACTGCAGCTGAAGATGAGGACGCAGAATGGGCAGTGTGGGAGCAGAATTGGTCAAAAGTAAGTACACTAGAACTTTCTACCCAGTTCTTTCTTTGACGGATGCATGCGTGCGCCAGTGCCTGTTGTTTACTTCTGTCGTAATTCATTTTCAAACCTGAACGAAAGGTCGAAGCGTGGATCGAGCGCGTGCGCAAAGAACGCCAACGGCTCGCGCAGCAACGGCCACCACAACAGTTTTGGCATGGAGACTCTGGAAGTGCCTTTACTGGCGGTAGGCCAACCAGCAGATCGGGGGCTTCCTCGAGCAGGGAAGACGAGCATTCTAGCGCGCATAAAAGCAATAAATCCAGGCACACTGCTGATAGGGAAGGGAAGCACCCTGGCAGTAGGGGCAGCAACAATCACAGGAGTAATCGTAGGAGTAACCAAGGCCGCAGTCACAACGGCAGTGGCGCCACCCATCGCGCTGAGAATGATATTCCGGTGGCTTCAGCCCCAGAAAAGAGTTCAGATGCTGCTGGGCCTTTACCGGACAAGCCGCTGTGGGCGAGAATCGAAGCGTATGAGCAGGCAGTGAAGGAGATGATGATGCTGGCCCCAGCAGCAGCAACGAATAATCAAGTGGTAAATGGACCTACTGCCATCTCAGCACGTGGTGTGCTTCCAGATTCCCCAGAAGCGCCTCCTCTGCTAGAGCCTACAGACCTGCCAAGCACAAAAGGAACGTCTACTGGTACAGTTATACCACGGGCAGAATCTTCCGGAGAGCACTCTCGTTTTTGTGTCAGCGTGAAAGACATTCCGTGGCCGCACCCCCGTGAATCGGTGCTTGGCATCGACGACACCAGCAACAACCAGCAGCACCCGCATCGTAGCGACAGCGTGTCCAGCAAGAGGCGCAAGCTTCGCCGAGCGCTGCTCTTTTGGCACCCGGACCACTTCCACCGCTCTGTCAAGTTCCTCCTAACTCAGCAACAACAAGAAGCATTGAGTTGCAACACGAAAAGCACTCGCGAGAACAGCGGTTACTACAGCGCGGGCGATCGAGAAGAAGATATTTTGAGCCGTGCAAGAGCTGTAACGCGCCGCATCATTGCCGAAAAAGAAGCGCTTGGCCTCTGAATTTGGTGCTTGAATGCTGAATACATTTGATTGACCAAAAAGACCAACTTTGAGATTGGGAAACTGGTTACTGAATTAGACTTAGAGATTAAGTGAGAGGGATTTCAATGCCAGCACTAGCCATATCCCAAAGTCCAATGCAGCCCTCAAACTTACATATAACACACAACCCAAACCACCACAGTGCCAAAAGCCAAAAGCCAGAAATCCAAAAGAACCGAAATATCTGCGTCGAACGGATATTGCTTTCATATTCTAGCTCCTATGGCATGCATTACTCCTATTATTTATTCGCGAAGACGAAAGAAGTTTTTTAGCATTAAAGGATACCTGCGCCGTGCCAATGCCAAGCAGCTTAAATGAACAGCTTAAAACCTGAACTGCCCGCCATAAACTAGAACTACACTGCAGCGTTTTGGCCAACCGAGTGGCTCTTTTAATTTCCCCGCGCCAGAGTATATTTGCTGTATTAGCGAGGGTCCATAGACGTTTCTACGCGGACTCGATCTCCGCTTCGAAGGCTGTCTCTGATGGTCGCGTTCATGACCTGGTTTTAAGAAAAGAGAGTAGCACGTAAATAGGTACAGCAGAAATAATGTAGGAAGCGATCATTCAATGCGGCAACAAATGAGTTGAGACACAACATACTCGTCAATAGAGATGTATTTGAGGAATCGTAGTTGATTGGTAATTGTGACTAGTTATTTATAAGAACATGTGAACGCACCAAGGCTTCTCCTGTGCCTAAATTTTCCATATGCTTGGGCACGCCTAATATCTTCCATCCTTGGTACCTGAAAATAAATATAAAAGAAGTATGAGAAAGCGGACCAACAAAATTCGCAGTCGAATTCACAAGAAAATGATTTACTTCAATACTACCTCAGTTACAACTCAACGCATTTGCCATACTGAACAAAAGTGCAGTACAATGCATCTCTTACGTTTCCTCGTCATATCTAGCGATTGCAGCATTTCCAAGCCATTTAACTTTCTGTACTCCGTCGCCTGACGAAGCACATTCAATGAGATCAACGAAGATAAATGCGAACATCACAAGCTTGGGCCATCAGCAAATGTGCGTAGAATAGCTATAGTAGCTATAAATCAATCACTTACGAAGCACTAGCTTAAGTAGTAATTGGTCAAGCAGACCTACCTCCCATCAAGTTCATCCACGTGTTAGCGACAACAGTTAACTCACTTACCACATGAGATAACAATTTCTTTGTCGTGGACTGTGACGTTGATGAAAATGTTCTCCTCGTGAGCCATGAAGTATACTTCGCTTAAGGAACTATGCAAAGGGGTGCGATGGCTAATAATAGACTGGCTCTTCGTAAGCTAATCCAACTATAGCATAAAATTTTCAATGACAACTGTGAACTGATCAAAGCGCGTCCGATGCTCCAATCGATCCGTCTTCACAACGCTAGCTTCAAGAGCTTCGCTACCGGCTACTGGTGCTATTTTTTTGTATAGCTATAGCTACAGTGTAGTTGATAGTTGAAAACGGTTACCCCAAGAAGTGGGTGTTTGGATTTTTTTCCTAGCGGATTTGTTTCTCTGAAGAGAGAGCACGAGAAGAGCAAAGAGAGCACCACTGTAATAACGAGAGCACGAGCTCACGAGCTACAGAGTTAGCTAGCAGTAGTAGCTGCAGTAGCGCTAGAACACACTCCAGGACACGCGCTCAACGGTTGATAAATATCAAGTGTTCGCTACAAGTTAAGCTCTTCATTCGCATTGCTTCAGGAAATTGCTAGCCTTTTTCATTAGCATTGAGCGAGCATTCTGTCGTCATACAGAAAACGAGCCTAGCTAGACAATACATTCAGAGAAGCCCTTGCTAGTCGCAAGCCATAGCTTGTCGCAAACCTTTAATTACTTCTGGCGATACTTGCATAAGTCTTAGCTGATTTCATCCATACATTCTAGCTAGTGTAGAGATCTTAAGTTGTAGTCGTTTTCCTTTGAAGATTAGACTACCAGAACTAGTATGTCGTTGCTTTTAACTGCTGCTGAACAAGGTGATGTCGACGCACAGTTTGAGCTCGGGGTAAGTTCTGCTTACTGTACGAGTGCTCGGCTCGACAATTGCAATTTTAGGGCATGGTATGCTTTCATTGACAGTTGGCAAAAGGTGGTGCTTGTACTCGTACGTGTTACTCGTGGGTTTTGCCCTGAGAATTGTGCTCCTGTGCCCATTATTAAATTGAGATGTAACCTCAGTTTCCTTCAACATGCAGCCATGCTGTCTTTGATGAAATGCCATGCACAGTTAATGTACGAGGAGGGCCGAGGAGGAACAGACCCGAATGACGAACAGGCTTTCTACTGGTTTGATGCTGCGGCTGCTCAGGTAGGCACTGAGCTACCCACTGATCCAGGCCACCCTCTAAGCCACTCTTTAGTTGAATTGTTTTGCTCCCTCTTTTCGTCCTTTTTGCGTGGCTCTTGATTCATTGATTGGTGGTTAATCAATCAGGGCGATGCGGAGGCGCAGTACCGGACGGGCAGCTGTTGTGAAGACGGTGTGGGATGCTCCGTTGATGAAGAGGCTGCCTTAGCCTGGTACCAAAAGGTAAAAAAAATCGGTTCTTTTTGGTGATCACTTCGCTGATACGAATACTGCCCATTTCTGCCGGGGTGTAGGCGCGCATTGCAGATCTCTTTTCCCCCACACGCCTCGTCTACCATTTGCTTGTTTTGTTTTCTTCTCCTGTGTGACTGCGAGTTGAAAGCGTTCTTTTTAATGCTATGTTTCTAGAGCTACACATACATGCATGATCAAGTAATTGCGAACGTCTAACCTCGTTTTTTCTCATTTATGTTCTATTGCCACACTCAGGCCGCAGAACAGGGCCACATAGAAGCGCAGTACACCGTAGCGACCCTCGCCCTCGAAGGCGATGCAACTGCCCAGTCCTCCAGCGCCGACGCTGACGCGGCCAAATGGTACGATTGTAACATATATATGTATTGTACTCTATTGTGGTAGTTCAGCACCTACAGACTTGTAGTAGTTAGGTGGAAGTTTTTGTGTTGCAGATTTTTGTTTGATGAACTCGCGGCTCTCTTCTTGATTTCGTATGTACCAATTAGAAAGCTGCTTGTGCATCTCATGGAAGGATCTTGAGGGATGCTAACGCACGGCGACACTCTTGTAACGCGCACATGCTTCCAGGTTTGGTTTAGCCGCCGCCCAAGGGCACCCCAAATCCACCTTCAATTTAGGCACGCTCACCGGCCAGGGACGGGGTGGACTGGTGAAAGATGAAACGAAAGCGGTGAGAAAAAAAGTCGCATTTACTTCCTTCTTAACTTTCCTGACTTTGTGAGCGGGCTTCATTGTTTGGAAAGAGATGAGACGACAGCTGCAGTACTCTGTAGTGCAACTGTACCGTAGCTAGGGCCGATTGAGCAAAAAAATAGGGTCTGCAAGAAGATTGCCATATTGTAGCATGGAAGAATGGGCGGTGGTGAGTTAAGGAAGCGAAGAGCAGTAATGAACTTAGTACTCGTGTTACCGCTTTGAGGAGAGAAGTCGTCAACAGCGCTCTTAGAGCTGCCATAGTTACTGTGGTCGCTTGATGCATGTGATATAATGAGATACATGTGCGGTTTGAAGGTGGCGTTGTGGCGTGAAGCGAAGGATCTTGCCGCTGCGGCCAGAGAAGAGATGCCTGAGGTAAGTTGATGAATGTGCGAACAGTGTGCCTCTCACAGCTCCTCAACTTTCGCTTTCTTTCTCTTCCGCATGCGGCTTCTTTATTGTGTTTATGTGTGCGCACGTGTGCATTCTGCGTGTGCACATGTTACCAGGTGAACTTCGTGTTGGGCCAAGCAGAAGAGCGCGGCATGGGCGATTGCACTCCAAATCTAGCAAAAGCCGTCCCTCTTTACGCGTCAAGGTGTTGTAGCAAAATAGAAAAAAGAATGCAACAAGTATTAAAATATTATTTAACTCAGCTGCCCCTGTATTATTCCTTCGTATGCCTTCTCAGTCCTCCTCCTCCCCCGACCTCATCCTTGTCATTCACGCCGTGCTTCACAAACCTCGCATCGTTGTCCTGAACTTCCGTTGGGCCTCTCTTCCACACACAGTGCGGGACTAGGCTTCCCGCCAGCAGTCGAAGCTTTGACGCGCGCCCAAGCTCAACTCAACCTGTTAAACAAGAGCCAAGCAGCCGACCACAGCAGTGCAACTGGCACCGCTTCCTCTCCGAATACTCATGTGATCGGCAGAGGTGGAGAAGGAGGAGGAGGAGGAAGTAAGGGCGATCAGGATGATGGAGACAAAAGAGAAATTGAGGAGATGAACTGATATTGCTTCATCCGTTTTCGTCTTCTCATCTAATGTGCCATATACTTTGAGCTTTACCCATTTTTTTGCGATTTAACACCAGCACCCTTGAAGCAGGTGCTCAGTCTTAATTCAACTCCAACTGGTTTAAATTTTTCTTTTCAATAACTTCCACCACTTCAATTTAGCCACTAGACATAGACATCGGTTATGGCATTAACCTGGAAGAAGTGGCAGTGAACTGTGTGCATTAATAGTAAAAGGACATGTAGATGTGGGGTGCTGTGGGATATTAGGTTCGCCTATGGGCTATGGAAATAACCAAAAAGGTGCGCGTTGAGAGCTGAGAGTTCAGAGTATTCCAAAATTCAAAGCGAAGGTCTATTTCTCATTCTTTTTCAAATGAAACGCGCCGTAGCAAGTAGCAAGCGCTTTCCCACGCCACGGCACCATTTGACGAGATCAAAAAGAGTTACATGGCCAAAACGAATGAAGAAGGTAAGTCAAGGTCCAGGTATATATGTACAAGAAGTCGCCATGGTCGTAGTAATAGTGTTGGCTTTCAGCCATGCCAAATATTGATATGCAGATGTTTGTTCAAGGATGAAGATGATTTATAAAGCCGCATGAGGTTGCTCTTCAGTCCGAGTACCCATCGTCAAGGTCGTCTTCGTCGCCAAACGACCCGCTCGGCAGTTGCCCGCTGCTGCTCCGGCCCCCGTCTTGGCTGCTGCTGTGGTAGCCGCCGCCGCCCTGGCTACTGGAGTGATCATGGTGGTGGTGGTGGTGAGATGAGTGCTTGGAAGACTGAGCTGAGGGCGCTGGAGTCTGAAAAGGCGAAAGGATCATAAGATGTGGAACGAAGAAGCGATAACAAAATAACGTAAGAAAGAGTTCGATAGAGTTAGAAGGTTGTTCTCTGTCAAATTCTTTTTCCAGGGTCAATACATCTACTGTGCTCACCTGCCGCAGGGACTTCAAGAGAAACTCAACATCGTCGAGGGTGAGGTCTTCCGATGGCCGCTGGAGCAGCGCCGTGACCTTAAAAGATAAAAAGTTGAGACGTGAAATGCAGCAATTCATGAAAGGGATTACAATGGAATCAAACAATGAAAAGTGTTGGTCGCATAGAATGAGGAGGCAACGAGTTCAAAATAGAGAGAGAGAGCAATGAAAACAGGCGCGTAGAGTCAGCACAGGAGCTTCAGCACTCCCTCTCTTAGTCGTGTTGTTGTCGTTGCTTCGTTTTCCTCTCACGCACCGTTTCTCGAGCGCCCGGACTAGCAGCAAACGCGGGCCGCAGAGGAATTGCACTCGTTCTCTTTGCGTCTTCGCTCTTTGGCATGGAGGCATGGTCTGAGCCCACGCCACCTGGTGCTGTCGTAGAACTGGAAGCAGTTGCTCCTGGCGCTGCTTCCGCTTGAAATGATGAAGATGGCGGCGGCGGCTGAGTAATGGCTGGAACCGTGGCAGGAGCGACAGATGTTGGAGCAGCCGAAGGAGTAGCAGCAGGTGATAGAGTCGTCGCAGTAGGTGCAGTAGGTGCAGAAGTCGGTTTCGCACTCATGGCTTCCACCGTGGACTCTTCCAAGCGGGCGCGCTGGAGCCGGTCCCCGTGGCGGGCCACCTAATATAATATCGTGAAATATACAGGGGGATATTATAATGGTGAGGGGTGCGTGGGTTTTCATCCCTTGAAAAGAATTGGCCAGGTAAGAAATATTGGTGAGTCGTGCAACTTTTATTCTCCTGTTTGCTCTTCCTTTCTCCCTTTTTTTCCTCTCACGTTCTCTCATTTTCTCTCGTTTTCTCTCGTCGATGCTCGCTTTTATGGCAGCACCGCCCTCCCAAACTCTTACCCATCCGAGGTACGCCATCATTTGCGGTGGGGACAAGATGCTAGCTATAGCCTTCCATCGCGCTTCGACAGTTTCAGCAACACCTTCCAGCGCTCCCTGTAAAAGGTGGCACAAACAGCCGATAGTTGTGGGGCAAGTTAACTAACACGAAGGAAAAAAAAGGGAACCATGTGAAGTAGACAGACAAAAATACTTGCAAATGAGAGCAATCTCTTGGATAGAAAAAAATACAAACTCAAATGTAAAAGCTCGAAAGCAACCACAGGTCGAGGGCTACTTTTTTGCCATTTCATAAATTTGTCGATAGTTGTGGGGCAAGTTAACGGACACGAAGGAAAAAAAAGGGAACCATGTGAAGTAGACAGACAAAAATACTTGCAAATGAGAGCAATCTCTTGGATAGAAAAAAAATACATACTCAAATGTAAAAGCTCGGAAGCAACTAAAGGTCGAGGGCTACTTTTTTGCCATTTCATAAATTTGTCTGCTGCCCGGCACCACGTGTACCTGCAAGGGCCGCAAATGCTCGGCCAGCAACGCGCAGACCCGCCGCTCGGCGACGGCCGATTGGTTGGACCGGAGCCGCGTGGCCACGTTCCGGACCCGGTCTTCTTGCTCCGAGGTTAACCGCAGCTCGCAGGACAAATGGTGCCAAAACGACGACGATGACGATGACGAGGAAGACGAATGAGAATGCTTGGTGGGTGACGGGTGGGAATGGGTTCGAGAAGAAGGCTCGTGTGGCGAAGAAGGAGAAAACGACGACGACGAAGCGTTGAGTTTTCCGTCACTGGCACTGCCACTATTGCCGCTGTGGTTGTTGTTGTTGCGCCCACCGGCAGTACCGCTGAAGTGAACGTTACCGCCAGCACTGCTGCTGTCGATCATGCTGTGGTAGCTTTGGCTGGAAGTCACGCACCTTGGCTTCAAGGAATGAAACGGAGACGCAAACGACGACGAAAAGGGAGACGACGACGAAGGTGACGGCGTCGGGTGCGGTGGCGTTGCAGCAGCAGCTGCTGCTGGGTGTGGATGAGGATGAGGCGGTTGAGCAAGCGCAGGAGATGGAGATGGAGATGGAGATGGAGGAGGAGGGCTGTAAAACGAGTCGGGTTGAACCATCATCCACAGCAGAAAGCGCAATGGAAGGGGCAACAGCAGCGCCCAAATTTCGTCGAACTGGTACTTGATCACCTGAAAGAATTTAGCAATTTGAGAGAAAAAGGCAATTTGAAAGAAAACGAGAAGCCCTATTCAAGGTACATGCACGCGAAGACGTGTATGAAAATCAATTTTACAATATTTTGAGCATCCTTTTTCCGAAAAAAAACAGAAAGAGAAAAACAGCACTGTTGATCATTGTACCTATTCACTCGTAATACAACAGTAATCATTTCGCAACACGAGTACAGGCGTGGTATCTACAGCAGCAATCATTTCAGCATCATCATGATCTTTACCGCTCGTCGTTCTTCGCAATTGGGCCCAAATCGTTCCGCCAGAGCATCTAACCCTCCGCGCAATTCCGATTCGAGCGTGGCAGACTGAAATTCATTGAACAAGAACATCGGGCGGAAGAAAAAGCAGAAGAGAAAAAGGGAAGAGTACGTTATTATCAGCAGTGAGGCTAGTACGTACTAAAGAACATGTGAATACGTGTGTTTTTTTCTTCATTCTCACTTGAGTGGCGTGGTAGGCTTCTTCGGTCATGGCTTCATGCCACTGCCGGCTGCCTTCCACCGCGCCTTCCATTGGTTGTTGCTGCTGATGCTGTGGCAGTAATGGCGGCTGCAGTTGGGGGTTGCCTTGCGGTTGTTGTTGCTGTTGCTGTTGTTTCTGGTCGAGAAAGAGGTGCCGGTCCAGCTGCCGAGCTCGGTGCTGTATAAGTGGAGATGGAAGTTCGAAATGAGAGGGGAAAAAAAAGGCGCAAAAAAGAGACAAGCAAGATGACCACCCCATTGTCCCTCTTTTTCAGCGAGCAACTGAAAACAAAAACAAAACAAAACACACACACACACTCAAAGAGCCTGTGCATTCAACTCTCATATGACCCTCATCCAACCCTCGACAACAAGACCACCTGGCCGAGGCGGTGGGCCATGCTTTCCAAACTCCGCAAGTGCTCGTGGCGCAACTCCTGCAGGGCCGGCTCGGCGCCCAGCAGATGCGCCCGCCGCACCCCCTCCACTTCCCCCACCAGCGCCGCCACTTTTTCTTCCAGCACTTCCAAGTACTGCTTCTTGCGCTGCCGCGACTGCCGCGCCGACTCGCGGTTCCGGGCCAGCCGTCTAGCCCGCCGTTCTTCCACCGTGCCGCCGCCGCCGATATCGGGCGCGCTGTTGCTGTGGCGGTGCGGCGGCGGCAGCTGCTGATGCTGCTGCTGTGCTTGTTGGTGCTGTTGGTACTGCTGGTGTTGCTGTGGTTGATGATGATGCTGTTGCTGCTGCTCGTGCAGTTGCTGTTGTATAGGTGGATAGTGCTGGGCTTGGTAGGGCGGCGGCGGCTGAGAATAGGGCTGCGGGCACGGCGGTTGGGGTTGGAAATAGTATGGCTGCTGGTGTTGCTGCTGGTAGCCGGGCGTACTTGTGCTGCTAGTGCTGAAAGACGTTGGTAGAGGCGGCGGCGGCGGCACTGCTCCTCGTGCTGTTGCCATAGATGAGGCAGCCAAGTGCGGGCTGCTGTGGCGGTGCATAGCGCTGCTGCTGGAGTCGACGAACACACTCTGGCCAAAAGCGCCGCCGATTCCACTGCTGCTGATGCTGTCGCTGCCGCCGCCGCCGCCGTAGCTCTCGGGTAGAGGGGCACGAAAGGTTTGCGCAAAGGCGTTACTGTGGCTGTTGTTGTTGCTGCCAGTGCCGCTGCTGTTAGTGCTGTTGTTGTTGTTGGGAGCCACGCGCGGGTCCCACGACGGCGGCGGCGACACCGTCCACGCGTGCTCGTTGGGGCTCCGGGACGGCTGAAGGAGGGTAGAAGTGGCGAGAGCGTCACTGTGACTGCTAGAGCTGCTTGCACTGTTGCCGTGCGTGCCAGCACGGAGGGCGGCACCACGGATGCTGTGGCTGCTGGTCGGCAATGGCATCGGCTGAAACGCGAAGTTGCCCGCCGGAGGAAGTGGGTTCGGCGCCGGATATGCCCCTGTAGCTGACGCGTAGGGATGGACGCTGGAAGCTGTATCTCCACCGGAAACGATGTCATAGCTTGCACCTCCGTGGACACCACTGTCGACGTCGGCAATCGCACCCGGCTGGTGTGAAGGATTTGGCACAGGTGGCGCCTGGTCGTGTACCTCATTGAGGTCATTGAGGCCGGGCAGGCTAGCAGGCAAATGCCCGCTCTGCGCGCCTCCTCCTCCTCCTCCTTCACCAGACATCAGTAGGTCAAGGAGTTCCTGGTCCTGTGCGTGTGCGGTGTTTCCCGGGATGGTGAGTGCGTGTTTCGAAACAAGGGCACAGGAAGAGTCCCAGAAGAAGAAAAAGCACGTTAACACGAGAAAACGAATGATTTCGAGACAAGGAGGGACCCTCAGGTTGAAGCACGCGACTTGTCGTTCATAGAGGCGATTGCTTTAACACTTGGTCAGCAAAAAAAAACGTTGTACCTGGCCAGGCGAGCATGGGGATAAGCTGTCTTCCCTTGAATCCATCAGAGGTTATAAGCAAGTCTAAAATAAAAAAGTATTTACAGGAGGTGTAGCGTAGTAGCTCACACTTGGTAAATGATGTCTATATGTGTCTTAGAGTCACTCCTAAAAAAATAGGGGCGACTAGCGACAGGCTGTCTAATAATGAGAAGCTATGCATTGAAGGAAAAGCTGTGCCCAAACATGCTTTCCAAAAGTTGCGGCATACGATGCGTAAATATGCTAGCTAAATAGGGACGTAGGGACGGAGGGCACGGAGGGCACACTCCTCATCATTCGTAAACCTACGTCCCGGGGGTCCTGGGGTCCTTCGGTGGTTCGGTGGACCCCGGAACGTAGGTTTACGAATGATTAGGAGTGCGGAGGGCAGGCTTCGTTCTGTCTTCACATTTCCGCGTTTCCACTCCCTATCGTTCGTAAACCTACGTCGGGATCTCCCCTTTGCGCCAAGTAACCAACGTCGGGATCTCCTTCGTGAGTCCTATAGTATCCCGAAGGATAACCCGACGCAGGTTTACGAACGATGGGGAGTGCCGGGTTTCGTCATCGGGAGTTTCTGGCACAGAGATACAACCATCTCACATCTCACCACCCTCTACTAACGGGCAACATCATCCTGCAACAACATTATAGTAAAAATACAGGTGCCCGCGCGATGCACGGTTTCGGAGCAATGTGTTTGCTGCGGAGGGGAGGAGGTGCGTGTTCTTAGCACCTCAGTAAGCGGCCTTGAGATGCCCGTGTATAAGTGCCCTTGTAGTTCCCGTGGTGCGGGTCCCTTCTTGTGCCCGTGGTCCGCCTTGTGTTTTTGTTTACTACACATGTACAACAGAACTGTACTGTACTGTATTGTAGTATCGTAGGTACATAAAAAACGACGACCACCACCACGAACGACCCACGAACGAAATTCCATTTAATATCTAGGATAAGGCTAATAATTGGCTGCATGGCCCCTTCTTGCGATTCTTGGGCTTTGCCGTTTACGCTAGTATAAACACAGTCAGTTCCGGGTAAAAAAACTAAATAAGAGAATGCACTTGAGCTGCATATGCGCTGGCAAATTCGCTCCAGAAGGCCATTGAGGCACCAATTGGCGCCTTTCCTCCGAGCAAGTCAGCTCGGAGTCATAATTTCCTTATCCCTCTGTACTGACTTCGAATTTGTGCGTTACTAGTAGCTCCCATCTTGGAGCGCTGGCCTAATTCATTGGAATGCACCTGGCTCTTCCGGGCAGTGGGGCTGTGGTTCTAGTCCTTTGGAACGTTCCCATTCAAAAAACTACTTGGTATCTTAATGAGCCCCATTGGCTCGTTTTTTTTTATTGGCCATGGAGGGAGCGGGGGGGGTAGCGATATGTTCTCGGATCTGACACACACGCCGATAAAGCCGAAGTCGAGCTCGAACACGTCAAAATAGAAACTCCCCTGTGAATTTTACTGGACTGATCGCCCGTCAAAATGAGGTGGATTACCGGCATTAAACTGTGCCTGCTATTGAGAGCACAAAATCTAGACCAGTGGCCTAAATTTAACGTTAAATTGAGCGTTCAATTCAAGCCCCCCCCCCCCTCCTCTTCAGGATGCCATAGAGGCTTAAATTTAACACTGAATTTAGCGCTAATTCAGTGGCCTAAATTATACGTTATATCCAGTGCTAATTTAGAACTAATTTAAAGGCTTAAATTTAGCATTAAATTGAACATTACATTTAAGCCCCTCCTCCCCCCCCTCTCCTTCACGAAGTCCACACCAGGATGCGGTCGATCCAGAGTGGCCAGGGGGCTTTTAGAGCTAATTTAGGGCTGAATTTAGTGCTGAATTTAGGGGCTTAAATTTGATGTAAGTCGCAAATAGCGCTAAATGGATCTAAGCTCGTCTGGGGTGTGTTATGCTGCTATTTGCTATTTACCATAGTATTCGAGAAGAAACCACTGAATTACTTTTCCAGTAGGCGTGTAGCTACGAAACCATACTTAGTAGCCCGCTGGCTTTATTGTCCATCATCATTACAGTGGCATGTTTCTCCATTTTTTATCAAACTTAAATTGGATTCATCCTAATATTTTTATGCATTTGATTCCACCAATAATAATTTCTGAAAATTTAGATCAACTTTATTACTGTAAATAGTAAAAGTTAATACCTACCTACAGATCTGTAGTCGAAGTAGGTTCTTAATTAAATCAATGAGAAGATTTTGACAACATTTGACCAGATGATGGGATGAATTTTGTTTCGAAAAAACGATCCGAAGGATCGACGAAGTAATTTTGCTTTTTTCGCAATGTGTATTTGTCTTATTCTTGGACTGATTCGAATGCTGCATCGTCCTTTTCTGCAACTGACATAGTACTTCCTTCCCACGCCGACACAACGCCACTCTCAAAGACCGAATGCACTTTGGCATTATCATTCTCGCTTTTGAAGAGCTGCCCAAAATACTTCTTAACGCCAAGTTTCTGAAGTTTTTGGTTCTGCTTAACGATTGTCCAGTCATACGAAGAACCACCAGCGCTTGTTTCGCTTTGGACGAAGCTTTCCAAACCCATTTTCTTGAGCCAAAGATTCAAATTATCTTTGTGCGTGCCAAAAACGACGAACAGAAGGGTCGGAAAAGCCAGGTGGTTGATCAGCTTATTATAATAGTTCATGACCTGATAAATATGAAGGATATTGTATGAAAGAAGTAAAAGAAGGTGTAAATTAAACAATGAATGATACAGATCTGCACCCCACAAACCTTTGTCATACTGTCGAGCGAATCCCACTCTGTGTAGGCAACACGTTCTTCGTCTCGGTTATGCAGCCAGCTGTAGTAAGGACTCCAGAGAGAATTATTGAACCATTTTTTTCCCATGGGATTGTCGCCTGGACCAAAATAGTCCCAGTTTACAATCGCGTATACGTCCCAAAGATAAATTTGTGCAGCGCTTACAATAGTAAAGAAAAAAATCATAAGTACAGGCGTTTTAACGAGCCGAATTTGTTTGAGAGCACTTGTTACAGCGCTCTCTCCTTCGCCGCCTACTGATGACCCCACGCGTTTCATAGAGCTCATGACTGCGGCAATAATGCGCGAAAAAATCAGTACACTGACTACCCATGCAAAGTGCTCTACAGTGTTCATTAAAATTAGAACTGAGAGGTCCACGTCGTATTTCTCATTGATCATGAACACAGGCGTTGGGCTACTTTTGGAGTTAGGCTGGCGGAGATAAAATGTGTATCCGCATGCGTTCACTCCATCAAATCCAGCAGCTTCGAGCATTATGAAGACAGGAACAAATTTGAAGCATACGGCAACCACAAAACTTCCAAATGTATAATACTTCCAGTAATGATTTTTGTTCTTTATGTTTAGCACCACTTTAAAGTAGACGTCCAATGCCATACAAGCCACAAGGAGTTGAAACATGGGACCTATGATTCCAAGATTGAGCATCGCGCTGATTGCGCAATAATTAAAGCCATGGTGGTATGGAACTGCATCATTTTCACAAAAACGCTTTTCTGCTGTCGGATAAGCCACGTAGCCAATTAACTCGACAAATGTTTGTAGCCACATTAACGCGCTGAGTACAAGAACGATTCTTTGTTTCGCTTTTTCACGAAAGATTGTCCACGTAGCGACCATGTACGACATCAAAATGAAGACAATCCAAAGAAGAACATGATCTACGACATTTATTGCTTTATCAATATTTGGATCGCGCATTTGATCAAGGTAATTGCCGAATTGAAAGCACGACTTCAAACATGCAGCATTTTGAACGTGCTCTTCGTAACTCCACGGACAGTCGGGGTTATATTCAGCCCACCCACCTGGACAAATTTTGTCGGCCCAGTTGTCGAAGGCTTTTCCCACCTCATCTTTGATATTTAAGCCCATACTTGCAATGAAAGTTGCAGGCATACCAATAGCATTGTCTGCCCAATTTGATTTCGTGTATTCTTCAGTTGATTTAACAAATGGGCGGTTGATACCACTAACAGTGTGGCAAAGAGATGCATTGTCAGCCCAATGGTTAAGCTTAGCGCTCTCCATGCGATTGGGACTGCGCACGAAATCGCCTAAACCAGGCATTGGAAGAAGGATTTCTGTTTTGTTGGGATACCATGACATATTACCATCGACGCCGTACCAGCCAAGCTTGGCATCAGAACAGTGCGTAGAAAGCTTTGATGCATCGTTTTCGATACCTCGCCCCAACGCAAGGTTTTGGAATGATATACCGATAGCAGAACGAGCTTTGCACTGATCTACATAGTCCTCGCATATTTCTTGAGATGGATGCTGCTCAATGTAGAAATCTGGAAGCACATATTGGAGGAAACCGTCTACTTGCTTTTCGCCTTGGTAAAAAGCTGACCCGCACGAGAACTTACGGAACGCCTTTCGACATTCGGGTTCGGAACCGACGGAAGTCATCATATCTGGAAGAATATGCCATATGTCAACCATCCATTCAGTGGCCCACTGCAGTCCAAATGGTGGTAGGAACGGCGCAAACATATATCCACCTTGCATTGAGAGGCCAGCATAAAAGTATGGCCTCGATAGATAAAGTGGGTCCCAGACCGCAGTGAAGAAATTATCAACTGCATCTGAGCAAATGCCTTGCACTTTGTTTCCGAGAGCTACATTATTTTCGTGCTCAGAAATTAGTTTTGCCGTGAATGCTTCGCGATTGTCATAATCAGGGTCGTTGTAAATAAGATAGCCTTGCGTGAGGTTAATACCAACATAACGCTCGATATTTTCTGCGACTTGAATGGATATTGGACTCTCTAATTGAGTTAATGTAGTCGCGCACTCATCCGTGGAATTTGTGTACACCCCAACTCCTGTTGTGCCACTGATTTCATCACAATCTTGGTTGCCGCTCCAAATCTGCATCACAACAAACCAATGATTCAAAGTTAATAATGCATATGGTCGACAGAGTATCAATATCTATTGATTGCTTACAGCATATGGGTCAGATGCCGCGCATGCCTCAGCAACAGCTTCACATGTATGCTTGCACGGACGCGTAAACGGCAGCGGAATAAGACTTCCTTCGTACATCGGTTCGAGGTTCCAGGTCGCGTAATTCTAAAAATCGGTCAATTGAGATATTATGACAAATAAAGGCCGAATGGCTGCATGCTGTTTCTTAATTGAAAAGTGAAACTCACTTCTATGTCGATGTTATCCGGACAACGCATATACAGCTTTTGACAGATATTTCGTTTAAGTGCTTCGCGGCATCCCGTGCTTAAAGCTCCGTCATACCCATAACCAAAGCTATTGGCATAAGAATTCCACGCATCTGCGGGCAATAACGATAAGAGTAAAACGTGTAATCGTTGTATGTATACCGCAAAAGAGAAGTACTTCGCGAGAGTTACCTTGGGTTACGTTGAGTGGTAGATAGAACTCGTAGTCAATAAGGCCATAACACATGTGTGTAAGGAACTTTGCATCACCCCCAGCAAATGGAGCGATCGTTGTATCCCAGCTCTCACACCGGGCGGGACACGGCGCTTTACGGCAGATATCGGTGGCCCAGGTTCTCACGAAGCATAGAGACCCCAGAAGAAGCACTGCAATTGTTCGAACAAAACAATAAGTTAGGCTCAGATTTATCGCTATATATGCAAGAGGATGCATGTATACGCACCAATGGTAGTATAATGTATTGAGGCCATGGCGCTACAATCGTATTATGAAATTGTACAGGCGCTGTTTACATGTATCTGTAGTTGGCGTTGCTTCAGTTAAAAAAGTACAAGTTCAGGTGCCCGCGCAATGCGCGGTTTAGGGGCGCTATGAGTTCGCAGCAGCACACAGTAGGTGTGCTGTTGGTATCTCGGCGCGCGTCCTTCCCGTGGTGCCCGTGCCCGTGCCCGTGCTGGTGGTCCTCCTCGCCCCGTTGGTGTGCGACAGCACGGAGAGAGCAGAAAACACTTCCCCTATACATACGGGTCCGTCCAAAAATATACGTCGGACACGAACCACGAACTCGAACTAATACAAACCCAAATGACACAGAAGCCAATGCTGCGGGCAGAAGTGTACGCGCGTGCGTTGCGCGCAAGTCAAAATCGTAAAGAGGATAGTGTGTAGAGGGCAGGAAGCATAAT